>ULYE01015054.1_pt1 | contig 18239 bp, 10 predicted proteins | sample 1961921 | NCBI WGS metagenome assembly ULYE01 (sample SAMEA4835856, study PRJEB28245) | human gut metagenome | biome: gut microbiome; material: fecal sample | place: Denmark | collected 2008 | reverse complement strand
AGCATGGCTGTTTCACGCTTTCTGCCAATCTTCTTACACAAAGGCGTAAGGCATCCTCGTTCTTTACCTTGTGACGAACCACCAGGTCATTAAAGAAAATACGATTATACAAGCTGTTTAGCCATACTCTCTTTTCTTGAAAATGTACAAGTTCAGGGAATCCACCCCAGTCGAAATAGGTTCGGAAATGGCGCTGCAGTTCATTTGCTTTTCGTCCGTATTGCCAATTCTTTGAAAGCAACACTCCTACAGCTTTCAGATATTCTGAAAAGCTATATGGAAATACGCTGATATCCAGATACCTTCCTCCCAATACAGTCTCTATGTCGCGACTCAGCATTTTGGCATTGCTGCCAGTGATATAGATATGATATTTTTGGTTGGCTATACGGCGTGCAAAGTTTGCCCACCCTTCCACATTCTGTATCTCATCAAAAAAGAAGATGGGCTGACTGTCATACATGCTATGATAGGCTTGCAATATAAGGTCGAAGTCTGTTACCGACATTCCTTGCAAGCGTTCATCGTCAAAGTTGATATATACTATATTTTCTATCTCAGCTCCATTTGCCAGCAATTGCTGAATTCTCTGGTATAGCAAATAGGATTTTCCTGCTTGTCTTACTCCTACAAACACATAATTGCCATACTCCTCTATGTCTATAGGACGCTGTACCAAAGGAATGCGACCTATATATTCTTGGTTCTCAGCTATTATCGCTCGAAACAATTCCTTTTCCATATACTTTCTTTTAGCGGCAAAAGTACAAATTCTATTCGATACCACAAAATAAAAAATGATATTTGTTATTCGGTAGCAACGAATAAAACGTTTTGTTTCTTTTCGCTGATGCCGAATAAAATCTATTAATAAAGCTTTTCCATGGCATGTAGTGCCATTCTTCGTCATCCTTGATTCACAAAAAGGTCTATACGCCCGCCTCTCATCGTGGCATATAGACCCTTGTCTTTTCCCCGTGAAGTGCGGGGGGATATATGTTTGCTGGGCATCTTATACTCCAGCCCAGCTTAGGAGTAAAACTTCGGTTAATGTTCGTTGGGATCCTATTTCCATTTACTCCTCTGTTTTATTGATTGAAACATTAAACGCTTTGCAGCGGCGATTCTTCTGACTACAGCGACTAAGCGAGAAACGACTGAACTTCTCATAAATGTCCAGGCCACGTCCAAGAGCTATGGTCCACCCCGTGTCCGTTTTTATCAGACGATCATGGTCTGCCTTAAAGTCGTAAGTGAACTCTATACCCATCGGCAACAACTCGTCGGCCAAATCATTGAACGAGTCTATCACCTCAGCCACTTTCTCATCATCGTCATTTTGCGTGCTCAGATGAATTTTTATGGTGTCTTGCTGGGTTGACACATCTTTCACCATTTGTATAAAATCCACCAAATTGTCGATCTGATACGGTTGACGTATGAAAGGATCTGTAATGTGTATTTCCTTTGCTGTTCGCAAATAATCACCAAACAAGTCTTTGTAAGTTACTCCACTCTGGTTTTCTCTTATGGAAATAGTCTTGGCAACAAGAGGTTTGATGCGAGGACGTGAGCCAGAATGATTTAATTCCAAATTCTCTTCTTTATCATTGTCTTCGGCATCCTTGTTAATCGATTTATGTTCGATGTTTTCAAGTGTCTCCACCTTTACAGTTTCGCCAGTCTCCAGCCAAACGTATTCAAACTTTGCTGGTTCCGCACAGAAAGTGCTGTCAATGATATACAGCTGGTCTTTAACTCGCTTGCGCCCTTCTGCAGCGAAGTCAATGATTTCCTTTGCTTCCTCATCCGTTATCTTACCATCGGGATAGATGAGTTTCATCATGCCAGAGAAAGTTTTGCGGATGGCAAGGTGGTCGCGCTCAGAAAGCGAACCGTCAAACTTGGCATAATCATTCAGCAATGCCGTGCGATCGTCATTGCGTAGAGCGTGTAATACGGCTGCTATGTAGTCTGTGATAAGACCATACCCCTTAGAGAAACTGTTCTTTTTCAGCATCTTGATTTCCCATCCTGGATTATATAGATGCATACGGTCAAGAAACGCACCCTTGATGAAGGAAGTGGGAATACTCTCAAACAGATGGCTGTTCTTCAGCATGTATGGCACAGTATGCTTGGTATTACCGACAAAAGACATCGATGCACTTGCCTCATGTGTACCCTTACCACGGTTGAACGACTTGTTGGCAAGATAGTTCTGCATGGTATCGATGAGCACAGCATCCACGTTACGCCCTTTCTGCTGTTCAAATTCATCCCATGCCACAACATCCCAATAACCCACCAAACCAAGAATCTCCTTGTTGCCTTGGATTTTCACAAACAATCGGGCAGAGGTTACGTCACCACCACTTACGAGTACGCCATAAGGAGACAGTTCCTGAAATACATGAGACTTACCAGTTCCCTTTGGACCCAATTCCATGAAATTGAAGTTGTTCTCAACATGAGGGAGCAGACGAGCCAGCGTGATGAACTTCTCACGTCGGTTCATTGTTTCTGGATTCAGACCCACTGTGTGCATCAGAAAGTCTATCCATTCATCGGTTGTGAAGTTCTTTCGTTGGTCGATATAGTCTTGCAGGTCGATGTTTGAAATCTGAATAGGTTTCAATGTCTGTATTTCCCATCTCACCTTGATGTTCTCGCCACTGATATAACCCAGTGTAATGATGCACCACACGCCGTTGCCGCTCAACAGCTTCGGATTATGGCGCACATAGTTGGTACCGATAGGAACGCCTGACAGTCCAAGATTGGCAAAGGTTGCCTGATATTCGTCGTTTCTTTCATTAAGAACAACCGTCACCTTGTCTATGATACGGTGCTGGTCATTCTCACGTATGAGTCCTTTTACAGATTCAGCTTCCGCACGGTGCACATAGTTGTTTTGGATAACCAGTTTCACCTTCTCTATGCCCTCGTTTATTACCACTTCGTCATCGCTGGCGCAATACTGCCCCAGAAGGTATTCCAACACGTATGTAGGCACTGGAAGCCCTCCCTTCACAAGGAACGCCAAGTCTTTTCTGACGACCTTGCCTATGAAGCAATCCATTATTTTCTGTTGTAAATCCATAATATAAGTAGGCGACGTGAATATTGTAGGCGACGTGTCTCACGTCGCAAAGTGAAAAAAAATATTATTGTGCGGTGGGACACCGCACCTACTAAAAATCATTTTCTATCAATGTGTTGTTTGTCACATTCTCCTTTATTATAGGGTTCAATTCGTCTGTGGCATCAAACACTTTCAGTTGCAGCACCTTGGCATCAATACTCTTATTGAGTGTGAGGTCTATCTGTATCTTTCTGTTGTCCAAAGACGGGTCTGTCTTGTCGAGAAGGATATCCTTGACTGGCGTAACCGGCACATCGTTGTGATACAGAGCAACCCTTATAGGGCGCTCCTTCATGTCCATAGACACAGCCTCTGTTTGCAACATCTTGAATCTCAGACGTGAGGCTTGCATAGAAAGTCGTCTGTCAAGAATCATCACGCCCACCGGTTGCTTATTGTCGTCCCTTTCCTGACAGCTTGTTATTACGGGGATTATCAGTTCCTGCAATGCTGCACCGCCATGAGTGAACATATAACCACCCGATGGAGCCGCAAACCGGTTTGTACCCATTGGCACAGCCACCATCACATCGCCAACATTAACCATGCCCGACACCTCGTTTAGTGGAAATTTTATCACACCGCTTACTTCGTCTTTCGATTTAGTAAGATAATAGCGTGTGCTGCGTTCAAGACAATCTTCTTCTATTTTGTGCTTGTCCTTGTCGGCAAACATTATGTCGTTGAACAGGAAGCCGTGGTCACTTGTTATATAGACTTCCGTCACGTTGTATGAGGCGTGTATCTTGGGAATCATTTTTTTCAATTCGTTGATAGCATCCCTGCAACTGTTCACTATCTGCTTGGCATTGCCGTCATGTCCTGTCTTGTCTATGACATCGTGAAAGATATACACCAACGGATGCTTGAATATCTCACGGTTCTTCTCCTGGTTATATTCTGCCACAGTTTCAAACGGCACACATGTGGCACCGTCTCGATAGGCCTGCAAATGCTCAGAGCGTTTCTGTGTCGTGTCGAGAATGTGGTCATCTACAGCCATGTCTTGCTCTTCGACCTTGCCGTAGAGTTTCAGTTCACGATGCGGAAGCAGCGATGGCTTACAGTATTTGGTTTCGGATGGCAGCATGGCAATGGCTGGTTTCAGACTTGCAATATGTTTGGATTTTGCCAGTTCGCCTATAAGTTCCTGTGCCACCTCGTATCTGAGTGCGTCACTCACAATCACAGCCACTTTCTTCTGTACCGACTTTATTTTCTCATCATAGAAATTGTATTGGCGCAACAGATGAACCTCGTCCATTCCTCCAGTTTCTTTCAGACATCCGGTCCACTCCAGATTAATCCGGTTGCAAAGTTTGCTGTAGTTTTGGTCAAGACCACGTTTCACCTTCTGTACTGCGTCAAACAACTCGCATGTTGGATCTATACCAAAGTATGTTTCGTTCGCCAGACGGTAGTATTGGTCAATAAAATAATAATCCGATTCATATCTCATTACATACTCATCGGCTGTATTGAGCGTTAGCGAGCCGAGCGTGAGAGCCTTCTCGTAAAGCCTTGCCACGATGACAGCATAATCCATTACGGCAGTCATCATAGAGTTGTCGCTATGTTTTAGCATCAATTCCTCTATTCTGTTGATAACTTCTGCAGGTTCCGTTTCAATCTTTTCCTCCAAAAGGGTTTTAATGATCGGCACGCAAAGTGCCTCCGGCAGATAATAGTAATTGGCCTCCGTGCCATACCAACGTATAATGTCAGCATCGCGCACTTCGCTGCCCAGTTCATCGAAGAGTTCGGTGAGGGCTTCTGTTGTCTTTTCTTTACTGAGAGCCAACTCTAAGATGCGGTTCATATGCTGCAGAGCTACACTGTCAGTAATTCTTGTCTGCTTGTAGTTGTCCGCAGCTATCGGGGCAAGGTTTTGTACTATTGCGTTGTACTTGAGGACTTTCACAATATGTGCCACCTTTTCTTTACTGTCATCATTATACGACACGCCAAAGATGTCAGTAAGATGCTTGCCAAGAGTCTCCTGGGCATCCTTGCAACTTCGCATCCTGACGTAAAAATCCCTTTGCTTGCCGCTCTCACATTCTCGGCCATACAAAAGTACTTTAAGGATGATGCTGTCCCAATCCAATATATTGTGAGCACCCATAAAGTTACTTATAAAACCACGCACCATGATGTCGTGTGTTATGCTGCCGTCCTGATAATACGGCATGAAGAGGCGCAGCATCTTGTCCGACTGTAAAGAGATGACATTTCTCTCCACAAACCTAACAAGTTGCAGGTCGTTGGTAGGCAGTCCATATTGCTGCATGAATGCTGCATAATCTTGGCTGTGATACTCCATGTTAGCAGCAAGCACATCCATAAGTGGAAACGATGCCTGTAGCGATTTCTTCCTTAATGGACTTTCTTGATGACAGTAGATGACAATTTTGTCATTCTGCCAGTCGTTGTCAAGGCAATATTTGGTAGTAAACCAATCTCCTTTGAAATCTATGTAGCGATAACCAGACTTCCATTCTGCACTTTCAAGCTCGGCTGTCGTAAACATATCCACAGAGTCCTGGAATATAAACAACACCCTTAACTCAGTGTCGCGTTCGAAGTAATCGTATATTTTTTTCTGTAATTCGTTCATTTTCTCAACCAATTCTTTTATTTCCCAAATTCAACACTGTGCCTTCTTGTTTGGGGCGTGTATTTGTGCACCATGTCGTATAACGATATTTCGCGTCTTTCATAACAATTTCATATTCATGCTTATTTATTGCGGTAATGCTATCTGCATGACAATCCATGTATGCAGTAGTTCTAAATGGAATTTGAAACTCTTTGCCATTTAATTTGATAGAACCGAGAGGTGTACATTCTATCATGACAAATGTATCATTCCTGAACTTTTCGATTGGCATATTGTTTTCATCTCTGTCATCAATGACAAATTTGAGACATGCCTTTTGTGGAACCTTTCTAAGAAACCCTTTACCGGTCAAATAATGATATATATAAAGAGCGTTTATATAATTCTCATCAGAATATTGATCATAAAAATCAAAAATCACATCGGTATCATTCTCGATGTCTCTTATTGTTTTGTAGAATTCCTTTACTTTGTTAAATTCAGCTATTGCATTACGATTTGTTTGATTTGAGGTGATTGTTATCCCATCAAAATTAACAATTTGTCCTTGTTTACACATAGCTATTAAAGCATCAATCCATTTTAACGCTTCCGAATTATTCTTGTATGTCTCTTTACTTTCTACTCTTGACGTAACATCAAGGATTCTATTGTTACCTGTATGAATTTCTATTTTTATAAAGCATATTGGAGTTTCCAAATCAATATACATGATACCGTTTCTTCCATACTTAACAATGGTGACAGACTCTACAAATTTGATTGATTGAATTTTAAACTTGGTTTCATACTTTTGTATCCTAGGTGCTAAATATAAACATGAAATATCATTTTTGTCGCCAAATTTTATACCATTAAGATGATGGGTAAATTTTATCATTCTTTCTGCAGGTATCTTATAAGCTGGAACCTTAATAGAAGAACCTACAACCATCATTTCATCATTAAAATGATTATTCTCAATTTCTTTCATAATTTCATTAGGAATGGTAAAAGAAATTACATCATTACGTTTTTGTCCTTGTTTAACTTCCAACTTTTCAATCTCATTGCCGTCTTCTGTTTTTCTGAGAGTAGTAAGAATGTTGCCATTTAGCTCAACAAATGCGTCGTATGTTTCCTTAGAGACACTATTATGGCGTATATCATTTGTAATATTTTCTTTTATCGAAGACAATGTGGCTGTCAAAACTTCTTCTGCCAATGCATCAATATAAGTAACATGGTTAGCTTTAAGCTTTTTCTTTTTCAACTCAGAAAAATGAGGAGCTACAAGAAACATGCCTTTCATACTACTTCCTATACAATCGCGAACCGTCTTTATTATATCTAAGATATTATCATCCTCCAAGCTATACCCGATAAAAACAACATGTTTCTTGATAAAGGCTTGTTTTAATTCTTCCCATATCAAATTAAAATGTTTGTTCTTAAAATAGTTTTTATAATCACTGTCTGTAATTATAATAGAAGCGCTGTCGTTCAAGGTTGCAATGTCACCATGAACCTTATATATAGTTGTAGAATGAGCATCTGTATAAGCACACCCTTCATTAGCCGTAACTACATTGCACTTTGTTTTCGGATATGCATCTTCTATCAATGTGTCATAGTTGGTCGTAAATATTTGTTTTATATGGGGTATTTTTGTTAGAGTTTGCTGATCTGAACAATCTTTTGGCTCAAAACCAAACAAATTCTTCAGCAATGTCATAAGGTCATTGCGTCCGCCACATTCATTGACAAATGCTTCTGATACCAGTCGAAGTTGTTTGCAGTCAGATTCAGTCAAGTTGTCTTTGAAAGACTGACCTCCCTCTTCCAATATCGCATTGATCATATCCCATACGCTAGGGGCTCCAGCTTTTATAGAAAAGCCAGAGCCTATAAAGAGGGCAACTTCTTCTTTGCGAATATACTTAATAAGACGTTCTAAATCTTTATCCATTACTACTTCAATTTCTGTAATACATCACCAAACTTGGCATAGTTCACCACTACGCCATCGTCCAGATCGAAGGCTATCTGCTTGTCAGCCACTTCATGCAGACGGTCATGATACTCGCGACACTCTGCTAATTGTGTGTTCAGGCGGTCGAGTTCACGGCGTTCAGCTGTGCTGAGGTTGGCTGCATTTTCTTCCATTTCGTTTTGCTTCTGCACAAGCCACTCTATGTGTGGCAACAGATACTTTGTGCGGATTTGCTCAGCTGTATAGGGTGTCATGCGATGCATGTAAGCGATACACTGGAACGCCCCCTTCTTTGAACTGAACAACCAATAGATGGGGCGGTTCTGATACATCTTCTTGTGATATTTCCAGAAGTCCTTAACGAAGAAGTCATCAATGGTCTTACCAAGGGCGGCTTCTACGGTGTTGAGGTTCTCCACCAGCCGATCCTCGCCCAGCACAACAGCCAGCCATTTCTTGAAGCGAACAGTTGCATTGTCAGCAAAATCGGAATTCGATGCCATCAACGGAATAATACCGTCATCGTCGATTTCAAAACGAGAGTTTGGCACGAGAGCCTCATACTCTTTCACTCCATCGCCTTGGTTGGCAAGGATGAGGCCGGGCTTGTCGATGCTATAACGCCCCATCATGCAGCCCACGGCGTAGCTGATGAATTGCTTCACGATTACGTCATCGTGCCATACTATATGTTGCTTGTTGTTTTCTTCCATAATTCTGTTCTATATGAATTGAACGTTTTCGTTAAGCCAGATGAACAGAGGAAAACCTGTTTAACTCTGCCATGGCGAGAAAACGTGCCTTGAAAAGGAACTTTTTATTCTTTCACTTTCTTGTATATGACTTATTTCTATTGCCTCCATGAGCTTCCAAGTAACCGAACTCTGTCAGTTGGCGTAGATAGCGTTTGGCTGTGGTTTCAGTCAGGCCCAATTGAGTGACAAGCTGTTCGGTTCTGATTTCTTCTTTGTCGGCCATGAAAACTATAATATCGGCCAGTTTTCCTGCCAGAGTTGGTTTTATCGACCATTTATCGATCAACTCTTGCTGAATTATCGTTTTATCGACCATTTCTTCTGGTGTCGATATAAGGAAATGGTCGATATCTTGCTGCAGATGTTCGCAATGCAGTTTCGCCATACAGTTGATGAAGATGTCTGTGTCCTCAGCTTCCCTTGTGTCAATGAGCGCCTGGATGTATTCTGCTTTGTCTTCCTTATATACCTTTGTTGGCAACACATTGTATTCCATTTGCAGAAGGTTCATAAGCAGACGGCTTGTTCTGCCGTTACCGTCAGCCCATGGATGGATGGTTACAAGATGATAGTGCGCCCAGAAACTCAGTTCGTATATAGCCAATTCGTCTGTCGTGTCTATTGTTTTGCGGCGTTTGTTCAGTTCCTCGCAAAACTTCTTCAGCTTCATGGGCACCTTCATCCAGTTCATATACGACCGTCCACCGGCACCAGCTGTTACATTCAGTTTGCGAAGCTCTCCTTTCGAAGCATCAAAGCTTCCGCCTAACGAATTATATTCACCGCCAGTACGAGCCATTACTTTTGCAGCAAGAACAACAAGAGATTCTATGCTGATGTCCTCATGTCGCTTTATCCAAATGCGGCCATAGTCGTAAGCCGCTTTCAGATCGAGGTTCATCAGCTGTTCTATCATAGGCTTTCCTTTAGCCGTAATGCCCTCGTCGAAGAGCAGCTGTGCTTCCACCTCCGTCACAGTACTGCCTTCTATGGCTGTGGAATGTGTAATGATAGAGTACAGATAGAACTTTTCGTAGTCTATCTGATCTGTTATGCCCAACTCCTTATGGCGTTTGAGCAAACGCTGCATGATGTCTTTTATCTCTTGTTTCATTGCTTTCTTTGTTCGTATGTTGAGGATTGATGGCTTCCGCATAGCTCAAGCAAGCTTGGCTCTGCTCTCACTCAATCGAGATTTGGCTTCGTCCAATCTCTCTTCGCTCGGCATAGCCCAAGCAAGCTTGGCTTTGCTCTCACTCAATCGAGATTTCACCCTGCTGAAGGATAGTGATTTCATTGAGAGGCACATCAGGAGTCAGCTCGTCCTGCAAGCCATAGATGTCGATGAACTGGCGATTGAGTTCTTCCTCGTTCTCGTGTAGCTGCTTGAACTTATGCTCCCACTTCTGCTTGTATTGCTCTATGCGCCATGCCAGGCTGTCGAGCTGTGGAGCAGCAGGGTCGATGCAGATATGCTCGCCTGTCTCCTCGAAATGCTTCTCTATCTCGAAATAGATGTTCTCCATATAGGTATCCTCATCAATGGACAGAAGCTCGTTGCGCTGGAAATCCCAAGAGGTTTCGTGGGCATCCCAGTCGGATTTGCTGATGGAGATGTTCTGCTGAACCATATCTAATATATTTAAACTTCTTGGTGAATCATAAATAAATGGAACCTTAGAAACAACTTCTGCACCATTATGTAAGGTTGGATTCATAAGTGCTAAATATTTCGCGAGTATAGGAGTATTTAATAATCCAAGGTAGTAGTATTTGTTTTCATTCGGAAACATACTAACACCTGAATGCTCAAATAATAATCCTTGTGGATAATATCTTGCACTAAATGAACCAGAAGTAACCTCATTCCATGTTAAGGCTTCATGGAAATATAATTGGGAATAGGTTGTACGTGGACGGTGCATTTGAGTTGTATCTGACCAATTTACAACAGAATATAAATTTCCATACCATTTTCGGTAGCATCCTCCTGCCGTGAATGGGACATATTTAATCTTGGAAGAAGAATAAATATTCATTGATGGAATGTCGAATTTTTCCTCAGACTTTGATATTTCATACCAATTTCTAATATATCTGTCATTGTCTCCTGTTGAAAAACCAGAACGTGCAATAGAATTCTCCCCTAAATTAGAGCCTTCAAATTTCGCTATAAATTTCTTGCTCACCCAATATCCAACTGGACATCCAGGAATCTTCTCGAAGTTCTTCTGCTCAACGTTTGGATAATTTATAGTGTACAGTTTAGAATTTATAGTTGCCGTACCGTCGCCTTGCTTAGCCTCCAAGAACAAACGTTCCTTGTCTGCACAATTCTTGCCCTCAACAAGACGATAGTACACACCACCTTGCTCAGCAGGCTCATGCTTGCTGAGTACAAAAGCAGTATTCTGCACAACCTCGCCTGACAATTCATCGAATGTGCGAGGACCGAGATGCAACATATTGTCGATGTTATAGTGGGTCAAGAACTGCTTGCGCAGCTTCTCGAAAGACGAAAGGAACATCCAGCTCTGCATGTTGATTTGCGCCATCTTGCCATTTGCAATAAGACGCTCCATGCCCATCTGCATGAATACTGAGAAGAGGTCTGCCTTTGCCTCTTCGTAGTTATCTTTCACATACTTGCTTAGCACCTCATCAAACCTTCCGCTACCCATATACGGCGGATTCATACAAAGCGCAGCATATTTTTGGGTTAATGCAAGAATGATGCGCATATAAGGCATCAGTAGCAGAATGGACGAAGGCACAATCTCGCCATTGGCCAATTGCTCCTCATACTCCTGTGTACGAACCATCACGGCATTTCGGGTCTGCTCCGAAATGTCGAACTTCATGATGCTGCCAAGCGTGTCGGCATGGTTCATCAAAAGAATGGCATCGGAAAGTTCCTTCACCATGTCGGCATTGCCGCCCAACAGATAGTGAGGAAGCGTTTCTTTGAGATATTCCTCGACATTGCAGGTGTCGGCATCGGCAGCAATAGCCTCGGCTATAGGTCGTGGCATGTCGTAGATGCGCGGCATCACCTTGCCGTCGAGGAAACTGTTATCCTTTTGGCAAACCTTCATCAGGAGGGCAAACATGGCAAGCTGCTTGGCACGGGTGTCGAGGTCGATGCCAAGGATGTTTTTGCGGAGTATGTTGCTGATTGCCTGCGAGCGGCTGTAGCCCTCCTCCACATAAAGAGAATAGAGCAAGTCGAAGCACTCGTTGAGGATGTGACCCGAGCCACAGGCAAGGTCGGCAACTGTAAGTTCTGCAAGGTCAGAAATTAGTAGGTACGGTGTCTCACCGCACGTTGCGACGTGAGACACGTCGCCTACTAAGTATTTCATATTGTCCTTCGTCTCGCAATACGGATTGTTGTCGATGTAGATGCGTCCAACGGTGTTCTCCACCATATATTTCACAATCCAGTTGGGCGTGAATATCTGCGTAGCAGGGGCAATCTCGTCGGCATCGTACTTGCCCTTCTTTGCAAAAGCCTCGTCCTTGCGGTCGGAGATATAGAACTGATAGAGCCAACCGATAAGTTCGGCAGAGCGGAAGTCTTCGTCGGTGATAAAATCAGTGTCGTTGGCCTTTGGCCTTCCTCCTTCACGACTCGGCAATGATTGAGCAAGCTCATCATTGCGCTCGCTGCTCAGTCGGTTAAGCATACTCACAAAGCCACCTTCCGCTAAGATATTCTGTGGCAGAAGCAACTCTGTGTAGTCGGCAATGGCTCCGAAGCACTTGTTGATGATAGGATTCTCATGGCAATAAGCCACTATCAGCAAGGCGAACTGTTCGTTGGTCTTGCTGTCGTCATCAAGGAGTTCCATCAATTTGTCATGCACATCGGCTGTCATCTGAGGCATACGTCCCTGCCGGGCCTCGCTCACAATGACCGGCACACGCACTTCTTCGCTTTCGTAAGCCAATACAGGCGAAATAAAGCCCTGCTTCTGCATGATGCGGATAGCCATTAAGCGGTTGAACCATGTGTAGGCAGCCTCTTCAGCCACCTGCTTGATGCCGCGAGCGCAGATATTGTTGTAGAGCGACATCCAACGGCTGTAAAAGTTGGTCGTTACGGTATCGCCCATGAACACGGCACCGCCATCCATCTTCTGAGGCATTTCAGAAGGTGTGCCGGTCTTCAGGTTGAAGCCTATAGCCTGCAAGCGGTTTTTCACGCCCTGCATCAATATATTTCGAGCCTCGGTAGCGAAGCGTTTCAATCTGTTAGTATCCATATTATATAGTCTTATCCTATAATAATGTCGTTGTTGTCATTTATGTACTGCATAAGTTCGGCTTTCAATCCTGCCAAGTATATGTCCACATCAGCCTCAGAACGCATTGGCTTTGTGGTATGCGTATTGAGATGCACAATCTTGCGCATTCTTGGCTTGGGCTGAGGATCATCAGGATTTGATGTGCTACCACCATTGCCACCAGGTGCTGATGGTGGAGGCGCAGGAATGGCACTGTTGATTTTCTTCATCTCCTCCTCATAGAAATCGCGAGTGTCCGCATTGGCCCGTAACGCATAGAAGTTGGAGGTGCTTGTTTTCAGCGATATGGTAATGTCACGCTTTGCGAACTTGTCACGCGACACATTCACCTCGATGGCATACTGCTCAAGTTCGTCGAACACCTTGTTGTAGTTCGATTTAATCTTTTCGATGAGTCGGGTTTTGCACTCGCCCAACTGACCATTCAACGTGCGCATCATCTTCATGTAAGACGGCATCTTGTCCCACGGCTCCTCGTCGGTAAATATGGCACGTATAGCCACTATAGTCGGTTGTTGTTCGTCGGTGAGGAAAGCGAAGTTGTCACGATTGTCATCAATAAACTTGCGCACCTTCTCGTAGTTGGGGAATTGGTCGTTATGGAACGAGTTGATGTTCTTGCAACGGTCGAAGAGTCGGCAAGCCTCGTCGCGTGCGTCGATGATGGTTTGGAAGAACTTCAGATGATCGCGCTCCGTGAGCCAACTTTCCATCAAAGTGACAGCTTCGTCGATGGTATGGACAAAGGGGCATCCGCTAAGTTTATGAGAGAGGCTACGATAGTTTTTCAGGAGTGTATTGAGCTGACTGTCGTCTGTCTCCTTGCAGTTGCGGAACAGCTCGGTGCTGTCGTTGCTGCCCTTCACCGACATCACGTTGAAAATATGCTTCCAAGCATCAATGAAGTCATTAAGCACCTCCTGCGAGATGGCTTTTGCTTTCTCCACGGTGAACTTGCTGGCATCACGCACGATGTTACGTGCAGTCTCCTCACGACTCACGTTGGGATTGTTGTTATAGTTGAATGCATACAGATGGTGACGTACCAGTTCATTAAGATAATAGATGGTGGCATAGTCTGACCATCCGTAAGGCACCTTCGAGAACTGACGAACGACATCAGCCACCGTCACGTCGTGAGGCGAGCGGTCGAGCCAGTCCTTGATTCTCTTCTCCGGAGTGCTGAGCGGCATATTGGGCAGCACCGGATCTACGGGGCGCAGAATCTTTGCCGAAAGGTCTGCTCCATTCTTCGGAGTCTCGCCATTGCTGACAAGCATAGCAAACGAATAGAGCGTCTCCATGTGGCAATTGAGCACTGCCTCGTAACGTTCTGTTTTCTTGGCAGTTCCGATTTGCGAAGCAGAGAGCACCGCACCGCATGATATGACAGGGCAAGTGTCGAGAATATGCTGGAACTGAGGCTTTATATCCTTTTCGTATAGTTCCTTTGCACGTTGTTGGAATATCAGCTTTGTACGTTGACGTTCTTCACTTATTGCAGGTTCTTGTGCGAAACGCTGCACACGGCAGTAATACAGGAAGTTGGCACGAAGTTCAGCATTGTCCTTCAACTGCGGATAGAGGAAATAAATGAGATGGGTACACTGCAACGTATTGTTAACGCTGAAAGCAAACTGCTCGGCAGAGTCGGTACCAGCGGTTGTCACAAAATCAATGCAGATGTCGGCGTTATTGCTAAGATAGTTACGCCCGTCGATGTTGATTCCCACATTGAATGAGCGTGTGGCATACGTCTTCTTGTTGCTTGGATTTCCGAAATGGCTGAAGAATATAGATTTCAGTTCATCGCTGTAAGTATTGCTGTCCACCTGCTGGTTCTTTATGAGTTGAGCCACTTTCGACTCTTCCTCAGTATAGAACTCATATATCTCACTTCCTGTCTCAGTTTTTGTCTTGCGGATAACAGCCTTATCAATCAAAAACGCCAACACGGTGCTTACCTCATGCTTGATGGCAGCCTTGCTTGCGTCCACTTTGGTCATGAGGAGCGTCACTATATTGTCTATTGTGGCCAAGAAGGAAGGTTTGTCAACATCCGAGAGGTTACATATCATAAAGAGCACATATACAACCCTGCGATAGAACTCCTGTTTTTCCGGGTCTGCAATGTGGTCGAGTGCCTGACGTGCATTGGCAATGGCACGCTGGCCAAGATGCTGCATGGAACCCTGGAACATGGCACCAAAGAAGCGGTCAAAAGAGATAAACTCCCCGACTTCCATATCAGCGGTTTCCTTAGCTATGGAGAAGGTGATGTTGATGAGTGAACGTTCATTTCCCTTCACCTGCTTATCGACATAGTTCATGTTGACAAACGAGTCGAGTACCTTCATGATGAGCTGGAACTGATAGGGCACGAACGGATAGCAAGCAACGAAATCTTCCTTGCTTGTATATGCTTTGTACTGACTGGGCAATATGAACTGGGCATCGAGTTTCGCCTTGTCCTTGTCGAACATATGACCAAGCGTAATCTCGACATCACCTTTCTTTTCAAGAATACGCTTTTGGGTGATATACTCAGGCGATGTGCCTTGCAGTGATGCACGCACCTCGAAACGTCCAAGAATCTTGCCAACCTCATCTTCCGGATTGCTGGCATTGCCACCCACATTGGTCACCACCTCTTCCAAGGTCTGCTGTGCCGTACAAGCAATCCAGCAGCGCGACTCACAAACTTCATCGAGACGCTTTACCAGTGACTGAAGCTGAAGCAAGAGGTCACGATGCTTGCCAATGAACTGGCTCACCTCATCGACGAAAAACAGGATGCGGAAGTTACGATTATGCTTATTCTCTATGAACTCCTTCATTTCTGCAGCAAACGCTTCTACCGAAACATTCACTTCGTTGTTGAGAATACGAGTACGTATGACATCCGTAGAAAGCGTAGGATCAACCTCTTTAGCCATTTGCAAAGCAAGGTCAAGACGACCGGCAGCAAAGCGCGAGATATTGCGCTCCCAATCATACCCCTTGCTCTTCACATATTCCTTGAACTCTTGGAACTTACCGTTGTCGTCAAGAGCTTTCTCAAGATACTGAGCCAGGGCAAGGTTAAACGAATTATAGCCACGTTGTGCATTAAACTGGTTCCAGAAAATGGTGGTGAACGCAGTTGTCTGATCTGCATTCACATCATGTACGTCACCAATGTTGAACATTACCATTTCGACATCAGCTTGTGACACATACCACTTCTGCAGTGACTTCAACTCAGAAACGGAAACTCCTTCTTGCTCCAACTTGGATATGCCGTTTGCGTGACGCATGAGGTCCTCTGTTGCCTCTATCAAGCGGTTGAAAGCCGTCTTACAACGTTCCTTGTTCTGTGATAGACAATAACTGGCATATTTCAGGAAGTGAGACTTACCTGAACCATAGTAACCGTTAATCCATATACCGATATGGCTACCTTGATTCACCTTGATGTTGGTAAGTATGTTGTAGAGATTGATGACAATCTCCTCAGTGAAGACATATTCAACGATTTCGGTCAGCACCGTCTCGTCGGTAAGGTCGGAAGCAGATACTGCCGGGTTCACCTTGCGGTCAAGCCCTTTTTCATACATGTCCTTGAATTTCATACGCGATATATGGATTTTATTTATTGACTAATAAGGTTGCACGATAGGTGTGCGAGTCTTCAAGAGTGTCAAAAAGAGAGAACGAGTTGCCCTCTTGATGACCTGGGTAGAAGAGAATGATTTTGTAGCGCGACGTGTCGTTGTATTTCTCGTAACGTGTGAGGAAAACGTTGGTGCGCAGATACGGGAACATCTTGCCTATGCCATGAATAAAGACATAGGGATGCTTGTAGCCATTGTTCGAGTTAATATGCTCGTCAATTTTTTGGCTTACAAAGCAGATAAAGCTGTCAGAGTTGGCCTCTGTGGTCAGTTCGTTTGTCACCATATCAGGATGTATCTTGTCTTCCTCAAAAGTATCATCCAACAACGATGTGTCGCCAAATTTTTCATTGCTGAGATACTCACAGAAAACCTTGAACAAATCGAGCACAAGAGCATCTACAAAGTTTGTGGGGCGTTCAAGCTTTTCCTTGAACTCCTGAACCTGTCGGCGCATTTCGTACTCCTTGTTCGCAGGGTATTGGTATATGTAGTAGTTGTAGAATATGTTGCCACTGTTCTCGTCTTGGAACTGTGGCGAGCACAGATATTCATACAATTCTGGTATAGTCATGCTCTTCATATCTTTTACAACTTGTTTTTAATATCATTTATTTCATAAGGATAGAGGAGACAGGCTTCCATGAACCACTCCTCACCACTACGGATATAATATGCGAACTCACTTGCGTCAAGCTTAATGGCTGTCAGTTCATTGGTCTTTTCATTCAAAAGTCCAGACTGACGGAGTATTGTAAGATAGTTGCCACAGCATTTGTTTTTTGTTATGTCCGACCAACTGTCAACAAACTCATCATGGGCAGAAAGCTCATTAAGTTCCATCAGAAGATCCTCTTTCAGAAGCTTATGGTCTATTGAGTTCCACTTTTTCAATGTTACATTAAAATGAAAATCAAACACGAGCTTGTAGGTTTTCAATATCGCATAAAACAACCCAGCACGTCGTCCCGCTTCACTCATATTCTGCCAAGTTTGCCAAAAATGAGCAGGTACAGCCGCATATCTACGCTTGAATTCCATCACAAAGCGTTTGCGTGATGCAATAGAATTGACCTGAAGAACTCTATTGTCCTCAATTTCATCCTTCAGTAGTGATTCAGAATTGGCATCCGTCAGTAAAGGAAGTGTGCGCTGAAACTCATAAAAGAGAAACGTGCACCCCGTGATGGTTGTATATGGACTTTTATTTTTTTCTACCATTATTTTCTTGTTATGAATTATCATTCATCCTTAATAGACCATAGGAGATCCTTTGTATCAACATGCAGCACCTTTGCAATTTCCACCAATGTTTCAAGTGATGGCTGTGCTCTGTTGGTACACCATTTCGAGATTGTGGCTTCACCTTTATCAAGTTGCTCGGCAAGCCATCTGTTTGTTCGTTGTTGTTCAGCCAAAACGACCTTTATTCTGTTTAATCCTTTACTGTTAACCATATAAACATACATTTATGTGATTCAAAGGTACTACTTTTATAGGTAAAAACGAAGAAGATGTGATGAAATTGCGTTTTTAGGCAAAAGTTTTTCTCGATATGCTTAATTTTTAGCCCTTATAGTAGTAAATATTTCTCTTTTGTGCGAAATTCAGAAGTATGACAGGGGCAAACACCTTGCCATCTTTTTGGGGGTTGTCAGATGCAGATGAGGGCCTGTTGACATTCCTGAACTTCCTGACAGCCCAAGCACATCTCCTGCATAGACAAACATTCCTTTTGTTACTTCAAATGAAGATAAATGATTCAGGTTTCGTAAGTTAGTTGACAG
>ULYE01002522.1_pt1 | contig 18288 bp, 19 predicted proteins | sample 1961921 | NCBI WGS metagenome assembly ULYE01 (sample SAMEA4835856, study PRJEB28245) | human gut metagenome | biome: gut microbiome; material: fecal sample | place: Denmark | collected 2008 | reverse complement strand
ATGAAAGCAAGGTGGTAGTTCAAGGCTTGGATGGCTATATCGTTGCCGAGAAGAATGGACAACTGCTTGTTTGCTCATTGCGAGAGGAACAGAGAATTAAGGAATTTGGAAAATAAAATATGTCAAATCAAACATCAGATAATAATAAACGAATAGCGAAGAATACCCTTCTTCTATATCTCCGTCTCATTCTTACCATGGGCGTGGGACTGTTTACAAGTCGAGTAGTACTCAATACTTTAGGTGTAGAAGATTATGGAGTATATAATGTAGTAGGTGGTGTCGTGGCAATGTTCGCCCTTTTCACTGGGTCGTTGTCAGCTGCGATAAGCAGATTCCTCACTTATGAATTAGGAAAGGGAAATGTGCATAAGCTCAATGTGGTGTTCTCTACGAGTGTCACCATACAGTTGGTATTGGCTATTGTGGTTAGTCTCCTCGCAGAAATAGGAGGCGTGTGGTTCTTGAACACTCACATGAATATCCCGGCTGATAGAATGAATGCGGCCAACTGGGTGTTGCAATTCTCCATCCTTACCTTTGCTATCAACCTCGTCAGTGTGCCATACAATGCGGCAATCATTGCACATGAGAAGATGTCGGCATTTGCTTATATCAGTATCTTGGAAGTGATATTAAAACTGGTTGTGGCTTACACGCTTTATGTATCTCCGATAGATAAACTGAAAACATACGCATTTTTGCTGGCACTTGTTGCCTTGATTATACGTTTTGTTTATAGCATATATTGTAGTCGAAACTTTGAGGAATGTCATTACAAGTTTGTCTTCGACAAATCACTTCTGAAACAGATGACAGGATTTGCTGGATGGAATCTCTTGGGTTCAGGTGCTTACCTCTTTAATACGCAAGGTGTCAATATTGTAACAAACTTGTATTTTGGCGTTGCCGTCAATGCCGCTCGTGGGGTGGCAAGTCAGGCGGAAGGTATCATCCGTCAGTTCGTTACCAACTTCACCACTGCCATCAACCCGCAAATTACCAAATCTTATGCGGCTGGTGATATGAACTATATGTATAGTTTGGTTTGTCGTGGTGCCAAATTTTCCTATTTCTTGATGTTCTTCTTTGCTGTACCGTTCATGTTTGAGACGGAAACCATCATGCGTTTATGGCTGAAGAACTATCCACCAGAGGCACCGCTGTTCCTCCGCTTGTCAATGATAGGCACTTTGTTTGATATATTAGGAAATGCCACAGCCAATGCAGCTTGGGCTACAGGCAATGTAAAACGGTATTATATCGTTATTGGTGGCGTAGGTTGTTTGGTCTTCCCTCTGTCCTGGATTGCCTTTGCAATGGGAATTGATGCATATGCTTCTTATATCGCCTTTGCTGTTATTTATTTGGTCTTGGTGTTTTTGAAGTTGTATATCATCAAAGGATTGATTGGCTTTCCTGTTATAGAGTTCTACAAAAATGTCTTCGGTAGGATAGTTCCAGTTTCTATCCTTTCGTTCGTGTTGCCAGCTATTGTATATTTCAATATGGATAATTGCTTGCTGCGCACATTTGTCGTAATAGCGATAAGTGGCATATCTACAGCTGCGATAACTTATTTTATTGGTATGTCTAAAGGGGAAAGAAGTAAAATCATTCAGATTGCTAAACAGAAGTTGAACAGAAACAAATAAAGATATATGGGGTTAAAACAATACATTAAACGAGGTGTTAAATTCATCTTGCATGGCGTGCCGGAACGTAAGGTTTATGCACAAGTTTCTTATCTTGCTCCAAGTGAGATGTTAAAAGGTAGAACGGCACTTGTCACAGGAGGAACAAGCGGCATCGGGTACGAGGTGGCTAAAGCTTACATCAATGCAGGAGCACGGGTTGTCATCACTGGCAGAAATGAGGAAAAAGTGAAGAAGGCATGTGAGGTTATTGACAAGGAAGTTTCTCGAAAAGGAAACATCTTTGGTATGGTCATGAACAATACTGATGTGAAGTCAATGCCAAGTAAACTTCAAGATATAGAACGAGTGTTGGGTACTGGGCATATTGACATTCTTGTCAATAATGCTGGTGTTGTCGGAGGAGAAGTAAAGGATTGTACAGAGGAATTGTATAACACGATTCTTGGTACGAATTTGAAGGGGACATTCTTTTTATCGAAATTTGTTGCAAGATATTGGGTGGACAACCAAATTGAGGGTAATATCTTGATGATGGGATCGAGTTCATCGCTTCGCCCAGCCACATCCGCCTATACGCTGACCAAAAACGCACTTTATGGTTTCACCAAAGGCTTGGCAAAGGTGCTTGCCCCTCATGGTATCACGGTGAATGGGTTGGCTCCTGGTCCTACTGCCACTCCTATGACTATGCCGAATGGAGTAAGGGATGAAATATCCTTTCCTAATCCTTTAGGTAGATTTGTTATGCCTGGCGAGATTGCCAATATGGCCGTATTCCTTGTCAGCAATATGGGACGCTCCATTATCGGTGACATGGTGTTTATGACAGGAGGCTCAGGCATTGTGACTTTTGATGACGTAAAATATTCATTTTAATTTAGAAATATAGACATGCAATATCATTATACAAACGAAAAAAATGTTCTTTTCTGCATTTCGCTTCTTAAGGCGTATGGTGTTAAAAAAATCGTTGTGAGCCCAGGGACAACGAATGTAACGTTCGTCGCTTCTGTGCAACGTGACAGCTATTTTGAGCTATATTCTTCGGTGGATGAAAGATCGGCAGTTTACATTGCTTGCGGCTTGGCTGCAGAAAGTGGTGAGCCTGTTGCTTTAAGTTGTACAGGAGCTACTGCCTCACGCAATTATTATCCAGGCATCACTGAGGCATATTACCGCAAACTGCCTGTGCTTGCCATCACTTCCACACGTGATGTTTCCAAGATTGGTCACCTCCATGACCAGCAAATGGATAGAAGCGTACAGCCTAAGGATACGGTTAAATGTAGTGTTCAGATTCAGACTATTAAAGATGCCACAGACGAGTGGGATGTGATGATCAAGCTGAACAAAGCCATGCAAGCCTTGACTCGCAATGGCGGTGGTCCTGCCCACATCAATCTGACCACTACTTATTCACGTGATTATTCTGTCTTGGAATTGCCAAAGGTTCGTAAGATAGGGCACTTTACCATATTCGATGAACTTCCACCTATGGAGCAGAAGAAGATTGCAATTTACGTTGGTACTCATGCCAAGTGGACTAAGCGATTGACAGATGCCGTTGACAAATTCTGCCAATCTCATAATGCTGTAGTATTCTCCGAACCATGCAGCGGGTATAAGGGCAAATATAGAGTGTTCTATTTTATGGCGGGCAACCAACCTGTGCCAGACGATAATAAATGCCCAGATTTATTAATTCATATAGGAGAGGTCAGTGCTTTCCCTGACACCTTCAGTGGTTGCAAGGAAGTTTGGAGAGTGAACGAGGATGGCGAGATCCGTGATAAACTTAAGAAACTTACTAATGTTTTTGAAATGCCTGAGTATGCTTTCTTCGAGCATTATTGTATAGATACTGTGGGTGATGACTCCTATCTTACTGCATGCAAAAAGCGTAATGAGGAATTGCAGAAGATGATACCAGAGTTACCATTTTCTAATGTCTGGATAGCTCAAAAGATGCACGATAGTATTCCTTCTGGTGCAGTGCTACACTTAGGCATATTGAGTTCTCTGCGTGCTTGGACACTGATGGGTACACCTGCCAACATCGACATCAATTGCAATGAAGGCGGTTTTGGAATTGATGGTAATATGTCCTCGTTGTTGGGAGCGTCGTTGGTACATCCCGACAAACTGTATTTTGGAATTGTCGGTGATTTGTCTTTCTTTTATGACATGAACGTAGTGGGTAATCGCCACCTGCGCAGTAATGTCCGCATTATGATCATTAACAATGGCCGTGGCAATGAGTTCCGTCTTTATACGAATCCTGCCCGTATGTTTGGTGCGGAAACAGACGAGTATATTTCCGCTGCAAGACATTTCGGAAACAAGTCACCGCTCGTTATCAAGCATTATGCAGAAGACTTGGGATTCGAATATTTCTCGGCAGAGAACAAGGAAGAGTTCCATAGCCATTGTCAGCGATTCTTAACTTCAGAAATGACAGGCAAGCCTATGATTTTCGAGGTATTTACCGATACGGAGGACGAGAACACTGCATTATATACTGTCAATAACCTCGACCAATCGTCTAAAGACAAATTGAAAGATAAAATTAAAGGCATCGTGGGCGAGGATACCATCAAGAGTTTAAAAGCATTTATCAAGAAATAACAAGAAGTACAATGAATATAGTTATTGTAAACCAACCATTGGGAAACCGTGGAGACGAGGCGGCTCACAGAGCTTTGGTTCGTGAAATCAACAAGAGATTCCCTGAAGCGAAGGTGGAAGTATTTAGTCCGAATGGCAATCCTGCAATATTGAAGGAAATTAGCGTCAAGAATCCAAACAACTATTACAATTCGGAAAAGATTAGCTATAGATTCTATAGATATTTTGTAAGATACATTCTTTATAGTCCTGCTCTTTATCCCTTGTGGGGATTACAGCCAATATTTAGGGCGTGGATAAATAAGTTGAAATGGGCGGATGTGGTTGTCTGCGCTCCTGGTGGCATCTGTATGGGTGGTTTTATGAATTGGAGCCATGTGTCTTTCCTTGCCATTGCCAAGTATTATCACAAGCCTATCATCTATTTCTGTCGTTCCATCGGTCCTTTCAGTGATGAGACTAATGACAAAAAAGTGTTTAAGCGTGTAAGTATAGATTTGTTGAAGCATTTTGACTATATCTCTCTTCGTGATGGAAAAAGTCAGAAGTTGGCAGACTCTTTGGGCGTGAAGTACCATTCTACAACGGATGCAGCATTCTTGGATAATACAGAAGTATCTGTGCCAAATGAAATCAAAGCAGTGATAGGTGACAAGAAATATATTGTCTTTGTTCCTAACAGTTTGACTTGGCATTTCTATTACAAGAATACGCCACAAGACTATATTAATACCTATTATATTGATATCATCAAGCATATTGAGCAGAGATACCCTGATTGTCAGATAGTGATGCTTCCACAGACATTTATGAACCCTTCATGGGGTAATGATGTGGATTATTTCCGTAATCTTCATAAGAAGTATCCATCAAACCAAATTACGGTGTTAGATGATATTTATGGCTCTGATGTGCAGCAAGCTGTAATCAAGGGCTCGGAGATGGTCATTGGTGCACGCTATCACAGCGTGGTCTTTGCCATCAACCAGGCTCGTCCTTTCTGTGCGCTGAGCTATGAGCATAAGATTGAAGGACTCTTGCAGATACTGAAGTCCACCGACAGCATGATAGACATCAAGGATATTTTTGCCGATAAGGATGTGCTTACTAAAGCTACCGAACAGACTTTGGGTATTATCGATAAGGCGATGGCTGACAAGAGCGACCGCACTGTGCTTCGAGATAAAGCTAAGCGTATAGCCCTTGAACAGTTTGACAATATAGAGCAAACCATAAGACGCAAATGCAAGAAATGAAAGATGTGCAGTTAAAGCCTGTTAGGAAAGTATGGGTTGATTACGTTAAGGTGTTGGGTATGCAGACAATCTCCCCCATTCTCTTTCAATGTCTGATTGTGAGGTCTTGACTCTTCTTGTGTATTGCATATCAGAAATTAATGGTATCGTATATATGTATCAAGGAGCCTATGGCGAAAATATAGCATTGTTTATGATAGGTAGCTTGGCTGGTATATGGATGATGGTAATCGTAAGCCGATGGCTTGAAAAAATTTCTTCAGATAAGATTGCTGTTCTTTCTTCAGGAACAATACTGATGCTTGGCTTTCAAAGCCACTTTTTCAGACTGCTGACAGCCGTATTGCAGAAAGTAGGTATAACCAGAGAGTTATGGTCTTTTGACCTTTCTACTCTGGTAGGAAGTCTCGCCATTGTCATTGCGTTTTATCCAATCATTCTTTTTGTAAAACGTTATTGCCCGATACTGATGGGCATGAGAAAATAAATATTAATGAAACGAATTAAGCAAGATACATTGCTGTTCTTAACGGCTTGTGTGCATCCTAAGGGGATGGCGCAGACTGCACTTCAAGACGGCGATGTGCGACAACAACAGTATCTTGACGCTATTAGGTTCTATTTGGATAAATATTCTTATAGAATCTTGGTCGTTGAGAATACGGAAGTGGATTTGTCTTCTTATTTTAAGGAAGAAATCAATGATGGTAGATTGGAGTGTATGACCTTTGATGGTAACAGCTTCGACAGAAAATTAGGTAAGGGATATGGCGAAGGTTTGATTATCAATTATGCTTTTCAACATTCTCGTTTTATCAAAGAATGTAAGTATTTGATAAAGGTTTCTGGAAGACATCGGGTGTTGAATCTCAATTCCATTATGTCAGTCTCGGAATGGTTCTTGAACGAAAAAGATGACTTGGTGGTTTGCGAGGTGAAACCTGAAAAGAATTTTGCTCGGAGCGATTGTTATATAGCTTCGAAGTCTTTTTACGAGAAGTATCTTAATGAGGGATTGTTGCATTGTAATGATAGCAAGAATATTTGGTTTGAGCATATTCTTTATAGATGTATTACGCAGTCTCACAAAGATGGTTTCCAGTTTATATATATTCCTTTTGCTCTTGACCAAAGAGGGGACTCAGGAACCAGTGGCGAGAAGATGACTAAGACAAGGCTGAGAAGGAAATTACATTTCTTTGTGAATATGTTATATTATAAGATGAAAGGGGGAAATGTATGATAGGATATGCACTCTTGGGACTTGCGTTATTACTATATCCATATTTTAAGAAATGGAGTTTGTTGTTGTTCATTACATTTTGTTGTGGAGGCTTTCAAGTTCTAAATCAAATTGTATTGGGCACCAAACCAGCCGATTTGGCTGCAATCTATACTGTAGTAATATGCGTTTATTCTTTTTTTGCAGAAAAAGGAAACTATGAAAATGATCTGGTACATAAGTTGTTTAAAGCTTTTGTTGTCTTTTTTATACTGTCTGTGTTATTTTCCCTATTTCATTATGGTTTTACATTGACACAAGTTGTTCAAGGAAGTCGAATGCATTGGACTTTCTTAAGTTTCTATTTCTTGCAAAAAACGAGAAATGAAGATGTAGAATGGATTGTGAATAAAATAATACGAATTACTATATTTGTATCTGTTTTGTACATAATTCAGGTATTGACAAATTTACCAGTGTTGCCATATGTTGTTGAAGACAATATTGATAGCGCAACAGGTATCGGACGATTTTATAACTATCCGTATTTCTTAGGATTCGTTATTTATGCAGTTACTATATTTCCTGACAAATTCAAGGTTAAGAGAAAGAATATTTGTTTGGTAATTTTGTTTTTAGCCCTTCTCTGTACACAGGGAAGAACAATGATGATTTCTTTGACTCTCATGTTGTTTATAGGATTGTGGCTAAATGGACACAGAACCAAGCTTTTAAAAATAGGCATTGGATTGGGTATTTTTCTTTTGCCATTTGCAGATTTGATTTCTGCAAGATTTTCTGCGGCTGGAGGTTCTGATTCAGATATTCAAGCTATTTTCAATGGAAGTTTCAAGAATGATTTAGATTCAAGAACGGGTACGGGGTATTCCGTTACAGGAGGTACGATGAGTTATCGTTTCGCTTGGATTTACGAAAGGGCAGAATATCTTTCAGGGAGACCATTATCTGAAAATATTTTTGGATTAGGCATGATTTCAGAATCACAATCAGCTTTAGTTAATCGTATGTATAAGTTTAATTTGGGTTTAGTACAAGATAATGGATTCAGAACTCAGATAAGTACTCCTGATATATCGTATGGTAATTTCTTAACACAATTCGGATATGTGGGTGGTTTTATGCTGATATTATTTTGGATTTCCATTTTGTATAAATTATATATCAATCGGAATGATCATCCTATCATATTCAGTACTATGTTGCTTGTCCTTTTCTATTTTGTGAATTCTTTGGCAGGTTCTACAATGTCTAATATGTATAGTTTCGGATTTCCTTATCTCGTGCTGTCATTGATTTACCAAAAGAAAAATCAAAAAGTATTATCTGTAACTGTATGAAACATCTAATAGAAAAATTTATGTCCCTTCCGAAGAGTCTTTATGTTTGTATGAAATTCTTTCCAATCCTTCAAGCTCTTCGCATACCTATGTTGGCGAGATACGACACTAAACAGACAAGTTTAAGCGGAATTGTAAAATTCAATTCGGGGGGTAAGAACAGCAATATTGACCATTGGCTTTGGACAAGTTGGTATTGTTGAAAAAAATACGAACGTTCTATCATTCAGATAGGTGGTAAGTTGAAATTAAATGGAAACGTAAACTTGGGTACTGGTAGCAAACTTTGTGTAACAAAGACCGGAATACTGACGATAGAAGATAGTTTTATCAACACAACCAAGACAACCATTATTTATGATAACCAAATTACGATAGGCAACAATGTGCTTGTATCCTGGGATACTCTAATCATGGATACTGATTGGCATTCGGCTATGAATACTATAACGAATGAAACTTTCTCTTGTGTCGGAGAAATTTCAATCGGAAACAATGTCTGGTTGGGGGTGTCGGGCTGTAGTATTGAAAAACTCCTGCATACCTGATGGCTGCATTGTCGCAGCAAATGCCTTGGTCAACAAATCTTTTGTTACACGACAAACTTTACTTGCCGGTAATCCAGCAAAAGAACGAAATCAAAACATAACACGCAAACTATAAGCAATGAAAATAGTACATATAGAATCAGGTCTGGGCAACCAGATGCTAAGCTATTGTGAATACTTGGCATTAAAGAGCCTTCATCCCGACGAGGATATATACATAGAGACGATGATATACGACATTCCCGAATGTAACGAGGTCATCAAGCAATGGAATGGTTATGAGCTGAAACGTATCTTCGGGATTGATGCTCCTAACATCAAAGAGCGATTTACGGAAGAGCAGTGGAGACAAATCATGAACGAGGTGCATGCCTCGGAGTTTTGGGACAAAAACTGGAACTATCCAGTGTATATCACATACGCTTTGCATAATGCCGGACTCGACATCCGGAACATCCGAGGCGACTTCGAACTGAAGGTAGCAACACGCAACCTCAACATGAAGGTGGAATACAAACCAACGTTAAAGGAGAGGCTGATAGACTCGCCATTGGGTGACTGGTTCAAACGCACCTATCGCACAGTCCGCAAGCAACATTTCATCACTCGCGATTGTCATTATCAAGATGTTTTCTATGAAGGGGATGACAGTGTGTTCACAGGTCAATGGCTTTCGCTGAAAAGAATCGGGAGCGGTATGGAGCGGATAGAGAAGGAAGTAAGGGAGGCTTTCACTTTTCCGGAGTTCAAGGACTCTCAGAACAAGGAAATGGCATCCTTCTTTGATGGTTGCAATGCTGTTGCCATCCATGCCCGACGTGGCGATATGCTCGGCTGCAATGGTTATTGCTATAAGTTCGGTTATTTCAAGCGAGCTATCAGTCATATCAAGAAGAAGGTGGAGTATCCAGTGTTCGTATTCTTCTGCGACCCAGGGAGTGTGGAATGGTGTAAGCAGAATGCTCAGATTTTCAATCTCGACTTTGATAAAGACAAGGTGTATTTCGTGGATTGGAATAAGGGAGAGGAAAGCTTCCGTGACATGCAGCTTATGGCGCACTGCAAGCACGCCGTCATCACCAACAGTTCTTTCGGTTGGTGGGGAGCGTTCTTCATTCAGAATCCGAATAAGATAACCATCTCTCCTAAACAGGAGATTTCCACTAATACCACTTGTCATTGTTAAAAACAAAGAATCAATGGAAAATAAGATATTATACTCAATCATAACGCCCGTGTACAACAGGGCTGACTGCATCATGAGGTGCATGCAGAGCGTGGAGAAATCCATGCAAACCCAATTCGGGGGGGGGCAATATTGAACATGTGATAGTAGATGACGGCTCGTTGGACTCAACAGCTTCTATCATAGAAGATTATGCCAAGCAGCATCCTCATGTTGTGTTCGTAAAATTTCCTCAAAACAGCGGAACGAATGCCGCCCGCAATGAGGCCATCCGTAGGGCAAAGGGCAAATGGGTTGTCATACTCGACAGCGATGACTATTTTTGCGATACGGCAATCTCGGACATAGACCAGACCATCCGTGAAAATCCATCCATCGGACATTATGCTTTTGCTGCCGATGATATGCAGGGATATTACAAGGATAATCTGATTATCAAGGGTGCAAGCCAGAAAGTGTTGAGTTATCCGGATTTCCTGAATGGTTATGTGAATTGCGACTTCATTCATGTGATGCAGCGTGAGGTGTTGCTTCGCCATCCTTTCGATGAGGAACTGAGAATATATGAGGGACTTTTCTTCCTTCTCTTTTATCGGGATGTGCATCAGGTATTGTTTACCAACAAGGTTGTCACTGTTAGGGAACGCCAGCGTGCCGACTCTGTTTCCCGTGATTTTATCAGAACAAAAATAGACATTGTTCGCAAGAATGCAAGAAGTCAGAAATTAATGCTCCAATATTTTGGAAACGATTTGAGACAATTGGGTATGGTGAGACAACTCCATAATATTAAAATCTCGCTGTTTGAGAATTATGTACTTTTGGGAGAATATGATAAAGCAAAGAGTGTAGATGTTGGTACTTTTTGGGGCAGGAAAGAGAAACTTTACCATCTGTTTTGTTGCACGCATACAGGTTGGTACTATCGTCAGCTCTTGCAGTTTTATCTTTTTATCAAATACAAATTGCTAAAGAAGAAACTTAAAGTTTAGAAAAATGAAAATTTTACATATATCTTGGGCTCTTGCTACAGGAGGTATAGAGAATATGCTTGTTGATATTATCAATTATCAAGTTAAATTTGCTGATGTCTCTTTGCTCCTTGTCAACAATTGGGTAGTACCAAGTATAATTAATCGTTTGGATAAACGATGCAAAGTTGTTAAACTTGGTCGAAAAGTTGGAAGTAAGAATCCAATATTTCTGTTTAAGTTGAATATTTTTTTATTAATGCATCATTTCGATATAATTCATCTTCATGATCCAAATATGATAAGAAATTTATGGTTGAAGAGAAATTATGTTCGGACTGTTCATAATACCAATATAGATTATCACAATTACAGATGGCATAAATGTATTATTGCTATCTCTGAATCTGTGAAACAAGATTTGGCAAAACGGGGCATTTATAAAAAGGTAGTATCAATAGATAATGGAATCAATTTTAATTTAATTAAACAGAAAAAAAATCGATAGTTGCAGGTTCTTTTAAAATGGTTCAAGTTAGTAGAATACTTTTTGACCAAAAAGGTCAGGATATATTAGTTGATGTCATAGAAAAACTTGTCAAGGATGGAATAACTGACATCCATTTGGATTTTATAGGAACTGGACCTGATCAAAATGAGTTAAGTGAGTTGATACAAAAAAAGAAAATGAATGATTTTATTTCTATTTTGGGAGATAAATCTCGTGAATATGTTTATGAACATCTGTGTAATTATGACTTATTTGTGCAACCGTCACGTTTTGAAGGATTCGGACTTACCGTAGCAGAAGCAATGGGAGCAAAAATTCCAGTTCTTGTTAGTAACAATGAAGGACCTCTTTCAATTATAGAAAATGGAAAGTATGGTTTTACCTTTAAAAATGAATCGGTGAATGATTGTGCTGCCAAAATATTACATGTGATGAATAATTATCCAGATGCAGGGTTCTTAGAAAAAGCCTTTGAACATGTGCATTCTTTTTATAGAATAGAAAAAACAGCTCAAATGTATTTGGATGAATATAAAAAGATTCTTAATTAAAATAATTATGAGATATTTATTCTTAGTTTTATATTATGGTTTTGCCCAGCATTTACCTAGTTCGTATTCGATATGGGGGGGGCAAGTTTTGTAATATGATTAGAATATTCTGTTGCCGTAAAATTTTCAAGTATTGTGGTAAAGTATCCACTATAGATAGGCACGCTTATTTTGGAAATGGTAGAAATGTTGAAATTGGTGATTATAGCGGTATTGGTGAAAATTGTGTTATTCCAAATAATACCGTAATCGGAAAATATGTAATGATGGCTCCAGAAGTTCATATCGTAGCTAACAATCATACATTTAGTGATACAGAAAAGCCTATGTGTTTTCAAGGCTCTATTGAAGGGGTTACACCGACGATTATTGATGATGACTGTTGGATAGGTGTAAGAGTCATCTTGACTCCTGGACATCATATTGGTAAGGGAAGTATCTTGGCTGCTGGTGCCGTTGTAACAAAAGATGTAGAACCTTATTCTATAGTTGGTGGTAATCCTGCCAAATTAATCAGAAAGAGAAAATGATTATGGAAAATAAAGTAGCAATAATAACACAGTCGTACAAAAACGACTTTAGAGAGTGTAAACTTCTATGTGAAAGTATGGATAAGTTTGCACCTGATATGGACCATTATATCTTTGTGAATGATGAAGATATAGAAATGTTTATGTGCTTGCAATATGGTAAGCACGTTGTCTTAAAAAAGTCCTTGGTACTTCCTAGGTTCTTGATTCGTGTTCCTTGGAAAATGATGGGGCATCATTTCCATGTTAGTCCTCTTACAATTCCTGTTCGAGAGTGGATTATCCAACAGATTTGTAAGTTGGGTGTATTTGAAGTGATAGGCAAAGAGTATGAGGCGGTTTTTAATATAGATTCAGAGACAGTATTCATGAAGCCTTTCGACTTGAAAATGTGGAAGAATAATGGTAAGTATCTTATGTATCGTGTAAAGAATGTGAATGAACCAAGTCATGATGATTATTGCCATGCGGCGGTAAAACTTCTAAATTGGCAAGGTACGTATGAGGATATAAGCTATTATAACTATATGAATACCCCTGTATGCTTTGTACGCGAGAATACAGAAAAACTTCTCAGAGAAATAGCAAAAAACTATTGGATGCATAGTTGGAAGTTGGCTTTATGTAATACTTATCGATTTAGTGAATACTATACTTATGCTATATTTACAGATAAACTGTTAAATATGGAAAATCATTTTTTGATAGATTATCATGTCTTTCCGCAGATTGATATCTCAGAATGTTCGGGTATCGTTGATTTTAAAGAAAAGATGAAGATGTCTCTTTCAGACGATACGGCTGTTGGCTTATGGCTTCAGAAAAAGGACAGAAAACTTCTTGCGGACAAATATTTAAATTTCGAGGACATTGAGAAAGTGATAAAGGAAAGCTGGACTCAATTTCTGTAAAGTAAGCCTGATTAGGTATCTAAATCATTGGGATTGTTATGGTCGTAAAATATATAGAAAGCAAAGATTCGGTAAAAGTCTTATTCTTAGGTGTTTCAATGAAAACTAAGGGTGGTATGACTGCAGTTCTTGTATCTTATGATAAGTATATTGAGAACATGCGTTTTATTCCAACCTGGAAGTTGGGTAATAAGCTGGTGAAGTCTTGGTATGCTTTACAGGCATTGGTGAGAACTTGGTTCTTGCTGACTTTTGACAAGCGTATAAAAATCGTGCATATTCATGGAGCTGCTAATGCTTCATTTGATAGATGTAAGTTATTTATTCGTCTTGCTAAGAAATGTGGCAAGAAGGTGATTCTGCATGAGCATGCAGCTGACTTCGTTGAGTATTATCATGGCTCAGACGATAAACAAGGTATTACTGATACATTGAAAATGTGTGATGCCTTAATTGTATTGTCGCAATCATGGAAAGAGTATTTTTCATCCATCGGAATGGTCAAGGACAAGATTCATGTTCTTAACAACATTGTGTCACCTCCAGAGATTGCTCCAGATAAACATACTGAAGATGGTAAGTTGCATCTGATGTATATGGGGGAAATTAGCAAGCGAAAAGGTGGATTCGACTTATTAAAAGCTATTGTGGACAATAAGGAGTATTTTGCTGATAAGCTTTTACTTCGTATGGGAGGTAATGAGGTTGATGGTGATATCAAGGCTTATATTCGTGAGAATGGCTTGGAATCGTTTGTAACATATGAAGGCTGGATTGCAGGGCAAAAGAAGATAGATTGCTTGAATTGGGAAGATGTTTATATCTTGCCATCCTACAACGAGGGATTGCCTATTGCTATCCTTGAAGCTATGGCCTATAGTCATCCTATCATATCTACTCCTGTAGGGGGAATTCCTGAGATTATCAAGAGTGATGAAAATGGTATCTTGGTCAAGCCTGGTGATACAAAGGCTATAGCTGATGCTATCAAGTTTTATATTGAAAATCGTGATGCGATTAGAAAACAAGGCAATAATGCTTTCAATGTAGTACAGGACTTTTTCCCAGAAAAAGTATTTGGAGATTTAAAAGCATTGTATTTGAAAATGTTAAAGTAATAAAGATGAACAATAGAAGATTGGTTGTTGTGGATTTTCTTCGAGGATTTTCCATATTTACGATAGTTTTGATGCATCTTGTGCAGAGTTATCCTTTACCTGGCTTCTTGCAAAAGGCAACTTCATTGGGTGGTGCTGGTGTTCATGTTTTTATTTTGTGTAGTGGATTTGGATTGTATCTGTCTTCACTATATAAACCATTGACTTATGGACAATTCTTGAAAAGGAGATTCTCTAAGGTTTATATACCTTATCTTATTGTAGTAATAGTAAGTGCCTTGTACTTTGGGTTGGTATGTGGTCAAGATGTACTTAACCCTTTATTGGGTTCAGTCTTTCTATATAAAATGTTTGTTCCTTCTTTGGAATGTGCATTTGGCGGTCAGATGTGGTTCGTGTCAACAATTATCCAGTTTTATCTATTTTGGCCTTTAATAGTTAGACTGTTTAGAGTGGATATGGGGGGGCGAATCTCATTACTTATCAGTCTTGTTTGGGCATCGATTACAACTTATTTAGGAATAAACGATGAGAGAATTTGGAATAGCTTCTTTTTGCAATATCTTTGGGAGTTTGTTTTAGGTATGTGGTTGGCAAAGATATACTTTGAACATCCTGAGGAAATCAAAGTCCCTAAGTTTGGTATTTTATTGGGTGCAATGATTGTTGGGTTAGGATTGACCGGTGTAGCAGGTATTGTTGGTGGATACTGGAAATCATATAATGATGTCCCTTCGCTGGTTGGCTATATGTCTATGGCTCTCATTGTTTATAAATTGAGTATCAATTGGGTTAATCGTTTCTTTCAATATACCAACAAGGTATCGTATGAGTGGTATCTTATCCATATACTGATATTTAGTATTTACTTCAAATTTGCAAGAGGCATATTGCCTTTCTATGCAGATTGGGTAGTGCTGATGCTTGTATCTTATGTTGTGGCTATAGGGTATCATAAGGTTTTGAAGAAGGTATAGTGTCTTCCTGTATGAATGTAATAACTGCGTGGTTCATGCAGCCGATGAAAGCAAGGTGGTAGTTCAAGGCTTGGATGGCTATATCGTAGTTAACAGGTAGAAAAATAGGACTAAATAGTCATTATACTAAAAGTTATAGCTTATGTTAGAGAATATTTTAAGTTTAAAAGTTCAAGGAGGATATTTTGTTAATGAAACTGATGACTTTCCTTTGTTCCAAAACACTATAAATATCTTGTATGGTAGAAATGGTAGTGGAAAATCTTCTATATCTCGAGCTATTCGGGAATTCTCGAAGAATGGAGATGAAGACGGTGAGGAACGGAAATATACCGTTAGTTTCAATGCGGATATTGATAAGTCGTCAATCCATGTGTTTAATGAAGATTTTGTTAAGGAAAAAGTTTTAGTTGACAGCGATGGTGTTGGTACGATAGTTATGCTTGGTAAACAGGTAGAAGTTGATGCGGAAATCGAAAAACTCAAAATATCGCAAAGCAAGCTGCAAGATGATTATTCAAAGTTGTTAGAACTTAGAGAACATCTTAACAATGCAAGGAATAATGCTTCACCTTTATCTTGTAGAAAAACTCTAAAAAATGCTTTGAATGGGTGGGCAAGCATAGATTCTCATATAAAAAACACTAAAACAAATAGCAAGATATCTGACGATGTGTTAGCTAGGTTATTTGGGTTAGAACATACAATAGCGAAAGGTGAAACGTTGCTAAAATTGCAGCAAATATTCAAAAATGATTTTGAGTTGTATCAGTCGACGAATAATGCTGTCAAACTCTTTTGGCCAAAGGAATCTTTTGGTTTGACTATGTCATTGCAGGAGATTCTAAACTTGCTTAATATACATATCGAAAAGCCTACTCTTACAGAGCGAGATAAAATCATCATTAGTATTGCTGAAGGAAAATACAGTAAGTATATAAATGAGGTAGATACCATTCTGGCAGATTCTGAACTTCATGTATGTCCTCTTTGTCAGAGAGAACTTTCTGATTCTGAAAAAAATGATTTGCAATCAAGAATCCGTAAGTTCTTTAATAAAAGTGCAGAAGAATATAAGAACCGCCTGTATAGTATCATGAATTCTATCAATAGTGTAGAACCTTCTCTTCCTAGTATTAATAATGATGCTTTTATAAATCAGATAGGAGCAATTATTGAAACTGTACAAGTGCTTAATAGACACCTGGCAAATATAAAAACTCAGATAGGCGTAAAAATTGCAAATATTTATGCTGATACTCATTTCGATTTTGATGTAGCTGAGTTTGATAAGGCAATATCTGATTATAATAAGGCTTGTGGTAATTTATCAGTAGCAATTGAAAATTATAATAATGCAATAGATGAACGAGAAGCGCTGAAGGATAAATTGATAGAGATTAATAATAAAATTGCTTTTTTGACTAACAAAGGTTTGTTTGAGGCTTATTTCAAAGCTCTGGCAATGCAAAGAGATAATGAATCGAAAATATCGAATGTAGAGAAACAGATAGAACATTATAGAAGTGCAATTCTTAGTTTAGAGCAGGAAAAGAAGCAGGTAAAAATAGCCTTAAACTTTATCAATCAAGCTTTGCATTTTATCTTTTATGATAAGAATCGTCTCGTGTTGGTTGAAGGTGAAGGCTGTTATCGTTTAAAGTCTAAAGGTTACGAAGTAAAACCAAAAGATGTCTCTTTAGGTGAACGTAATATCATTGGATTGTGTTATTTCTTTGCGTCTCTATTTGAAGGTAAAAACGAGGATACCCAATATACAGATGAGATTCTTGCCGTAATTGATGATCCGATATCGAGTTTTGATTTTGAAAACAGAATTGGTGTAATCTCTTTTTTGAAGTGGCAATTGGCTAAAATGCATAAGGGAAACTCGCATAGCAAAGCATTGGTCTTAACACATGACATACAGGTAGCATTGGATTTATTTAAAGTTAATGAACTCATTATTGATAAGAAACAAAAACTTATATTCTTGTCTGATAAAAAATTGCAGTTTGAGAACAGAAGTAATGTTTCTGAGTATAAACAATTGCTCCATGAGATATTTGAATTCGCAAAAGATGGTAATGTATCTGATGATAGTTTCACGATAGGTAATCAAATGAGAAAAGTTCTTGAAGCATATTTTTCATTTAACTATGCCAATGGTTATACTGATGAGGAATGTTTGGATACAGTATTGAAGGATTCTGACAAGAAAGAATATTTCAAAAATACAGTATTACGTCTTTTATTGAATGGAGAAAGTCATTCAAAAGAGCGTGTGAAGGCGATGAAATATAATTGTGAACTCGTTTCAGAAACGGAGAAACAACGAGTGGCAAAGGATGTCTTGTGCTTGCTTTATTCTATAGATAGTAATCATTTGGAATTTGTTTTGAGTAAAGATGCTTCTAGGCAAATAGAATCATGGTTGAAAGAAATAGAAGGGATATAAAAACCTGGAGTTGCTACCTATCGGAAGCTACTCCAGCCGAGGATTAGAACTGAATGGTAGAATTTGGATATCTGCGATAATGCTCGCAGACGTTTTCTACTCGTCCATATCTTGTTCGTACATAAGAACGTACATGAACTAGTTGGTCAGTTAACCCTCTGAGAATTGCAACTAATTTATTCATAATTTTAAAATTTAAAATTAAAAGGCATTTTAAATATAATCTTATGAAATGCATTAGACAATTCCAAATGCAAAGATACTATTTTTTTGTGATTCTGCAAAATTTTATTTGATTTTTTCTATAAACATAATAATTTTAGTAAAGCGATTCTTAATGGAAATAGTAAAAGTATTAAATATTAATATTCAGAACATTACTCGTCAGGAACTCTTGGAGAACCTGAA
>ULYE01004775.1_pt1 | contig 18340 bp, 18 predicted proteins | sample 1961921 | NCBI WGS metagenome assembly ULYE01 (sample SAMEA4835856, study PRJEB28245) | human gut metagenome | biome: gut microbiome; material: fecal sample | place: Denmark | collected 2008 | reverse complement strand
AATTATTTAGTACAAAAAGTGAACTTCTGATGATCTTTCCCTGCGGGTCATGTCGCCCTGCCGCGCCGCCGGTTTTCCGCTCATGGTTTATTCCTTTTCTTTTACCTTACATGGCCATACAAATAGTTACCTATACTGTCTTTGAATATTGCCCTACCATTTAAAGCCCACCTATTTTTTGCGACAGCAAAGGGATTTCTTTTTTAATCCAACCTATCATTTCATTTTTTTCAAAACACACGTTAATGCCATTCACACTTCCACATTCACCAAAAGCATCAAAATAAATTTCACATTTATTATTACCTTTCGAAATGATACTAACCCCCCATCTTATATTGTTATATTTTTCTTTTCTGAAATACTTCATTTGCAATAAATCAATTATCTTACCAGCATAAAGATCGCTAATTTCATTCACCACCACTTTATATCTGTATATTTCATTAAGACCTTCCTTGCTAAGCGGAACTAACGTGGTAACATACGATGGAAGATTAATTATCTCTATCGTTTTCACGCTATCTATTCCACACAATTCATTCACTCGCCCCATCCCCAGTACCGAACCAGAAAATAGAGACAATAAAACCATCAAATATTTCATCATAAAAAACCTCACTATTCTGGCGTACCCGTTATTTTCATCGTCTGCAACGGTCCATCCACCCGATAAAAAGGCAGTCCACTATGAGCTCCTCTGGTACACTCACCTAAAGTTTTCGCCGCACGCGATTCAATTATTGTAATAACCCTTGCCTCTTCTTTATTCTCATATTTCTTATCTGTTCGGCTTAAAAGAGCCATGAAATTTTCCTTATCAAGAAGGTAATACTGCGCATGAGCAAACTCATGTCCCAAACCTAATGCAGGCGATTGTGATTTCGAGTTTAATTCAGTTGAACAAAATAAAGATGCTCTACTATTCCAATATATCGCCATATTATTCGAATTAAATCTAACATTGGTTCCTTCAATATACTCTATATTTATAGTTTCTTCAGAGCTTGATAAAAAATCTATAGTTTCTTTCATTTGTGAATCTTGTTTTAAATACTCAACAGCCTGATTAAAATCACTTGGATCACCGTTAACATGGAATTTTAAACCCAAAGAATCTATAAACCGAACAGGGTTTAATGGATATTTATACAGATTCCATTCACCTCTCAGCCCTATCGGGTCCTGGGTGATATATCTCCCCTGCAACGGATCATAGTACCGGTTGCGGTTGTAGTACAGCCCCGACTCCTCATCATACTGCTGTCCCGGCAGACGGAGTGACTGCTGAAGGTGCTGCGCGCTTTCCTCGCCCAGCAGGTTTCCCCACTCGTCATACTCCCCCTGCCACGCCGTTTCCCCTTCCGGGCTGATAAGCGCCAGCGGCAGCCCACGGTGGTCACAGTGGTAAAGATGAAGTTTCCTCTCCGGGATGTATTCCGCCTCCAGTTGCGCGGCCATCTGTTCCGCCGTCAGCCCGCACTGCGCAAGCCACTGCTGGCTTTCTTCACTCACGCTGCCCTGCCGCAGTTCCCGCTCCAGCCTCCCCAGCATCACCGCCAGCTCCGCCGGTAGCGTCACACCCGTGTCCTCCTGCAACACCTCCGCCAGGCTACGGTGCCGCGCCTTCGCCTGTTCACCATTCTCTGTTTCGATTCTCAGGAGCGGCGTGAAGCTTCCCGGCTGGTATACCGTCTGGATTCTTGTCTGTTGGGTCTGTACAGTGGTCAGCCTGTCACCGTCCCACCCGTACCAGGTCTCCTCCGGTTTACGCGACAGCGACATCCACCCCGTCAGGTCACGCCCCCGCCGCCACACCCGTTTTCCCGTCCGGCGGCCCAGCGGGTCATAGAGGTAGCGGCTCTCCACCTGCGGCTCACCGTGCTGTATCCGCGTGTAGAACCCCAGACGGTGCTGGCTGTCGTAGTGGTAGTGGTGGGTCCGCTCGTCGTGCATCCGTATCACCCCTTCCGGGATGCGGTCCGTCTTCTCCGCCAGCCTGCCGTATTCATCGTAGCGGTAGACATAGTGCGCATCTTCCGCGATGCGGTTATCCGGCCACGCCGTGAGGGTGCTGTCCGGGTGCAGTTCCGGGTCCGGCAGCCGGTTTCCTGCCGGGTCCGTCGCATACGGGATATCGATATCCAGGTTCGCTGCCGTAGTGTGGACGCCCGTCAGCCTTCCCGTGCCGCTGTAACGGTACTCCCGGCACTCCTGCGGGCCGCTGATGCGCACCAGTTGTCCGTTATCGTTCCACGTATAGTCACAGTCAAGCTGCGGAAGGTTCAGGTGCCTGCTCTGTAGCTGCCCTGTGAGGGTGTACGCCGTGGCCTGTTCGTACCCCGCTGTACTGCCCGCCCCGCCGAAGCTACGGGCCGTCTCGCGGTGCAGCCGGTCCCGCGTGTACTCGACCAGCGGCGTTCCGCCCAGCTTCATCCCCGCAAGATAACCGCTGCCATACGTCAGCCACTCCACCGGCGGCAGACCGTCCGGCTCCTGACGGGTCGCCAGCCCCTGTTCGCTGTACGCATGCCCCGTCTCATGCTCCCACAGCATCTCCCCTGTCTCCGGGTTCTCCACCGTCTGCCGTTCACCCGTCAGGCGGCCTTTATCGTCATAGCCGTAGTGGACCGACACGCGGTGGCCTTCACAGGTATGGCTGAGGGTGGTTAACCACCCGTGCTCATCATACTGCCACTGCTCTGCCGGGTCGCCGTTCACCGTCCGGTGCGTGATGCGGTCCGACGCATCGTAGTGCCAGAGGGTGATAAGCCCCTCGTCTTCACTCTGCGTGAGTTTTCCGGTCAGGTCATAGTGGTAACGTTGCGTCCGGCCGTCAAAACCGCGCTGTTCAGTCAGCCTGTCCACCGGGTCATACCGGAACGTGGACTGGCTGCCGTTCTCGTTGGTCAGCACGGTGATGCGCCCGGCAGCGTCATACCCCATGCTGCGCGTAAGACCGCCTTCCGTCACACTCACCGGACGCCCGCGTTTATCATATTCGATGGTGCTGCGTTTACCGTCCGGTGATATCGTTGCTGTCAGGTCGCCTGCGGCGCTGTACTCATAACGGATTTCACGCCCCTGCGCATCCTTCTGACTGACCAGTTGCCCACGCGGGTTATAACTGCTGTAAGTGCTGATGCCTTCCTCCCGGTGAACGGCGATTTGTTGACCGTACCGGTCGTACTCATACCGCGTCGTGTACCCCGAGCAGTCCGTGAAGGCCAGCAGTTGACCGTAACGGCTCCATGCCATCTGTTTTGTACTGCCCGTCGCGTCCTGTATCCCTGTCGGCAGCTCACTCGCCGGGTCATCATAGCTGTACCGCGTTGTCTCACCGCTGCGCGAGGTCTCCGCCGTCAGCCTTCCCTTCTCATCATACTCCCGGCTGCTGCGAAGCCCGTCCGGGTACGTCACCGACGTCACCTGCCGCTGGCTGTTATAGCCATACCGTACCGTCCTGCCGTCCGGCCCCGTCACCGCCGTCACCGCACCCGACGCCATATGCAGGCTGTACTCCGTCCGCCGCCCCGCCGCATCCGTCTGTGCCTTCAGCCTCCCCGCCTCATCATACTCGCTGCGGGTAATGCTCCCGTCCGCATGTTCCTTCTTCACCACCCGCTTCAGGCCACCCTCGCCTTCCGTGTACCTGCCCTCGCTGTTTAACGGGCTGGTCAAAGCGATGAACGCCGCGCCGCCGGAGAGTGAAGAAAAACTCGCGGTGCTGCGCGTGATGCGAATGCTGGAGGACAAAAGCGGACGTAACAATCAGGTGGTGAAGCAGTATATGGCAAAACGCTGGAGCGAAAAGTTCCACGGTCAGCGCGATATCCAGGCACAACTGATGTCCCATCTTGACTACGCGCTGGCTCATACTGACTGGCACGCAGAGCGTCAGGCGGGCGACGGTGACGCCATCAGCCGCTGGACGCCATATGACAAGCCCGTGGTATCAGCACAGAAAGAACTGAGCAAACTGCCTGTCTACCAGCGGGTTTACCAGAGCCTGAAAACGCGGGCGCTGGGCGTTCTTCCTGCCGACCTCAATCTGCGTGACCAGGTAGGGCCAACCTTTGACCAGGTGTTTACATCTGCCGATGACAACAAACTGGTTGTTCCACAGTTTCTTACCCGTTACGGCCTGCAAAGCTATTTTGTAAAACAGCGCGATGAACTGGTTGAACTGACGGCGATGGATTCCTGGGTACTTAACCTTACCCGCAGCGTGAAATACAGTGACGCCGACCGCGCGGAAATCCAGCGCCAGTTGACCGAGCAGTATATCAGCGACTACACCGCCACCTGGCGGGCCGGGATGGACAATCTGAATATCCGCAATTTTGAGTCCATCGGACAACTGACCGGGGCGCTGGAGCAGGTTATCAGCGGCGACCAGCCTTTGCAGCGGGCGCTGACCGTGCTGCGTGACAACACACAGCCAGGCGTCTTTTCTGAAAAACTCTCTGCCAAAGAACGGGAGGAAGCCCTGGCAGAGCCGGATTACCAGTTACTCACCCGCCTCGGGCATGAATTCGCCCCGGAAAACAGTACCCTGGCAGTACAGAAAGACAAAGAAAGCACGATGCAGGCCGTGTATCAGCAACTCACCGAGTTGCACCGCTACCTGCTGGCAATCCAGAACGCGCCTGTACCAGGGAAATCGGCGCTGAAAGCCGTGCAGTTACGGCTTGATCAGAACAGCAGCGATCCGATATTCGCCACCCGCCAGATGGCAAAAACGCTGCCTGCTCCGCTCAACCGCTGGGTTGGCAGACTGACTGACCAGGCCTGGCATGTGGTGATGGTGGAGGCTGTTCATTATATGGAAGTGGACTGGCGCGACAGCGTGGTGAAACCGTTTAACGAGCAACTGGCAAATAACTATCCGTTTAATCCGCGTTCTGCACAGGATGCCTCACTGGATGCCTTCGAACGCTTCTTTAAACCGGATGGCATACTGGATACCTTCTACCAGCAGAACCTGAAGCTGTTTATCGATAATGACCTGAGTCTGGAGGATGGCGATAACAACGTCATTATTCGCGAAGATATTATTGCGCAACTGGAAACTGCGCAGAAAATCCGTGACATCTTCTTCAGCAAACAGAACGGTCTGGGAGCATCCTTTGCCGTGGAAACGGTATCGCTTTCAGGCAATAAACGCCGCAGTGTACTGAACCTTGACGGTCAGTTAGTCGATTACAGCCAGGGCCGTAACTATACCGCCCATCTGGTCTGGCCTAACAACATGCGCGAAGGCAACGAAAGTAAGCTGACGCTCATCGGCACCAGCGGCAACGCGCCGCGCAGTATCAGCTTCAGCGGGCCGTGGGCGCAGTTCCGCCTGTTCGGGGCCGGACAACTGACCGGAGTACAGGATGGCAACTTTACCGTGCGCTTTAGCGTGGACGGTGGCGCGATGACCTACCGTGTGCATACCGACACGGAAGATAACCCGTTCAGCGGTGGGTTGTTCAGCCAGTTTGGTCTGTCAGACACACTGTACTGAGGAGGCAGGGATGAATAGTAACGTACTGACACAAACTATCGTTACCGGCAGTGACCCGCGCGGGCTGCCGGAATTCAGCGCCATCCGCGAGGAAATAAACAAAGCCAGCCACCCGTCACAGCCTGAGCTGAACTGGAAACTGGTGGAGTCGCTGGCGCTGGCGATTTTTAAAGCCAACGGTGTGGATTTACACACCGCCACCTACTATACGCTTGCCCGGACACGGACACAGGGACTGGCGGGATTCTGCGAAGGTGCGGAACTGCTGGCGGCAATGGTAAGCCACGACTGGGATAAGTTCTGGCCGCAGGGCGGCCCGGCGCGTACTGAAATGCTGGACTGGTTTAACTCCCGAACCGGCAATATTCTGCGTCAGCAAATCTCCTTTGCGGAATCCGACCTACCACTGATCTACCGCACAGAGCGGGCATTGCAGCTTATCTGCGATAAGCTCCAGCAGGTGGAACTGAAGCGCGTTCCGCGCGTGGAGAATCTGCTCTATTTTATGCAGAACACGCGTAAACGGCTTGAACCCCAGCTGAAGAGTAACACTGAGAACGCCGCACAGACCACGGTCAGAACGCTGATTTATGCCCCGGAAACACAGGCATCTTCCACACCAGAAGCGGTAGTGCCTCCCCTGCCCGGCCTGCCTGAGATGAAAGTGGAAGTGCGCAGTCTGACAGAGAATCCCCCACAGGCCAGTGTGATAAAGCAAGGCAGTACGGTAAGAGGGTTTATCGCAGGGATCGCCTGTTCAGTGGCTGTCGCCTCAGCATTGTGGTGGTGGCAGGTCTATCCGGTGCAGCAGCAACTGTTACAGGTTAACGACACCGCTCAGGGCGCAGCAACGGTGTGGATGGCCTCACCTGAACTCGAAAACTATGAGCGCAGGCTGCAACAACTTCTTGATACCTCCCCGGTACAGCCGCTGGAAACCGGGATGCAGATGATGCGTGTTGCCGACAGTCGCTGGCCGGAAAGCCTGCAACAGCAACAGGCCTCGACACAATGGAATGAGGCACTCAAAACCCGCGCACAGAGTAGCCCGCAGTTGCGTGGCTGGTTGCAGACCCGCCAGGACTTACATGCTTTTGCAGATCTAGTGATGCAGCGCGAGAAAGAGGGACTAACCCTTTCCTATATCAAAAATGTCATCTGGCAGGCGGAGCGGGGACTGGGGCAGGAAACACCCGTTGAGTCTCTGTTGACGCAGTACCATGATGCCCGTGCGCAGAAGCAGAATACAGATACGCTGGAAAAACAAATTAATGAGCGACTCGAAGGCGTGTTAAGCCGCTGGCTGCTGCTGAAGAATAACGTCATGCCAGAGGCGGCAACCGGTACCACGGCCGAAAAATAATTATTTAATTAAAGGAGATTATCATGGCAAATATAAGTTATTTATCTTTGAGTGGAGAGACACAAGGGCTAATTTCAGCAGGTTGCTCAACGCTTGATTCTGTCGGAAACAAAGCGCAGCCAGAACATAAAGATCAGATCATGGTTTATGCGTTAATGCATTCCATCTCAAGAAGTCAAAATGTCAATCATCATGAATTAATTATCACCAAACCGGTTGATAAATCCTCACCATTGCTGGCAAAAGCACTTAGTGACAATGAAAAAATGGCAATATGTGAATTTATACTCTACCGAACCAGTAAAGCGGGTATTTACCAGCCTTATTATAAAATAAATCTGTCAAAAGCCCGAATATCAAGTATTGATTTTGTCACACCGCATGCTGTCCTGGAAAAAGAACTAGAACCACAGGAGAGAATTGCCTTTATTTATGAAGATATTTCCTGGGAGCATACGTTAGCCGGTACGAATGCAATGAGTAAATGGCAGGATCGTGTACAGTAACTTACTGTAATAACATAATAAATTACTATTGCGGAGAGATAAAATGGCTGGTTTAAGGAATAACAACAACACACAGAATGCACAGTGGGCTGATTATGTGGGTGACATTCTTCGGGGGGCTCAGCCGATAAACCAGCTAGTACCTCAGCACCCTTATCTTAACGACGTCCCACTCATTGATGAGTTAAGGCATCAGAACACTCATCATGTTATTCTCTTGACACTTGATGTTGCAAAAAAAATACTCAGCCCAATAACATCATTTGATTACATTCATTTTATCACTACACATCCTTCAGGTATAAAAGATACACTCGCCTGGTTAGTTAACGCGAGTAAATTAATGACTGAGTTTGATGACAATGGGAAAATTATATTTAACCTTAATGCCTTAAAGTATACAAAAGCAAGTTACTTTGAAATACTTGGAGAGAAATATATAAAAATCACAACATCCAGCCCCTGGCTTTTAGAAAAGCTCGGTAAATATATTTTCTCTTCACGAGCGCCTCAAGTTCTGGAACTCGCTATTGGCTGGCGAGGAGCTTTATCTGAATCAATAAAAGGAGGTAAGTTCTGTATCTGGTTTTCAGTAGCCTGGAGAACCATAGAATTTATTATGAGTTCAGAGCGAGATCTGGTTAATTTTCTTGGCGATTTTTCAATGGATGTGGCCAAAGCAGTTATAGCCGGTGGTGTTGCAACCGCTATTGGAAGCCTGGCTTCTTTTGCCTGTGTTAGCTTTGGCTTTCCAGTAATTCTTGTCGGAGGAGCAATTTTACTGACAGGGATAGTGTGTACAGTTGTTTTAAATGAAATCGATGCTCAATGCCATTTATCAGAAAAATTAAAATATGCAATTAGAGATGGACTAAAACGGCAACAGGAACTTGATAAATGGAAAAGGGAAAACATGACTCCATTTATGTATGTTCTTAACACTCCACCCGTGATATGAGGATTAACCATGCGTTTACATGTTAAATTAAAAGAGTTTCTTTCGATGTTTTTTATGGCCATATTATTTTTCCCTGCATTCAATGCTTCTTTGTTTTTTACCGGAGTTAAACCTCTATATTCAATAATAAAATGCTCCACGGAAATATTTTATGATTGGAGAATGTTGATTCTGTGCTTCGGTTTCACGTCGTTTTCCTTTTTAAATATTCATGTAATTTTACTTACGATAATAAAATCATTCTTAATCAAAAAAACGAAGGTAGTCAATTTCGCCACAGACATAACAATACAGCTAACTCTTATATTTTTACTAATAGCTATCGTAATAGCACCTTTAATAGCTCCTTTTGTCACAGGATATGTCAATGCTAATTATCACCCCTGCGGTAATAATACGGGAATTTTCCCAGGAGCAATCTATATTAAAAATGGCATGAAATGTAATAATGAATATATTTCTCGCAAGGAAGATTCAGCAGTTAAATAATTAAATATTCTAAAACAAACAGTTTTTAACTCCGGATTCCATGTCCTTTCTTGCACTGTCTTTGTCAAGAAAAATTTCTTATGCAAAGAATTTTGTATTATTGCCGCCAGAAATTCCTGGCGGCAGATATAATTTATTATTGATAGCGGTTAACCAAATCTTTTACCATCGCTTTATAGGTCTTTTGCTTAAGTTGCATGATTTGCTGCTCTGTCATATCAGTCGTACTGGCTTCATTCTTGTCGGGCAATGGTGGAAGCACTTTATATTCATAATTCACCGGCGACCAGGTAGCCCACTCACCTGTTGCCACATCCACCAGCGTGAAACGTACCAGGTAGCGCAGGGAGATAGCGTCGGTGAGTTTTTCATTTTTATAGTCGGACCATACTGTTGATTTCAGCGCAGAGTCATATTTTCCTGTCTGCAATGTATCCTGGTAAACAATAATCGCTTTCTGATGTCCTTTTGCAGCCACAAAACGCAGTGCCTGCATCCAGTTCATATTCTCAGCACTGGCAACATCCTCGTTCTCATTTTTATCTTTGTTTTTGTTACAAGTCAGAGGCTTTTGCCTGTCCGGGATACCAGAGAATGTGGAAACAGTATAATATTTTCGCATCTCCTCCTGCATAATGGTTTCCGGTGCGCGGTTGCCGGATTGAACAAGTATTACAGGAGAATTAAGGGGAACGCGGAACTCATCTCCATCAAGCGCAGCTTGAATATCCTCTTCGGATACGGCCAGAGTGGTTTCATTACCGAATAAATCTTTGTCTGTCAGTTGCTGGGGAGTGTTTTTATTAATATTACTTTGTGTGACTTGAGCTTTTTTCTTCTTTTCATCAATAGAAGATTCAGAGGCACATCCTGCAAGCAGCGAGAATAACACACATATGCAACAAAGCTTTTTTGAATTCATAATTGGACACTCCCTCGCCTGTCATAATGATTAGAATATTTAGCATTGATAACGGACTCTAATTATATACCTCACTTAAATAATAACAAACAAAATCAATTTGAAATATACATTCATTTAATCAATATAAATTTATTCTCTGGAAATATATTTAAGCTGTATGGTTCGATATCATTATTGAATTTTAATGAATGAGACAACAAGCGAGAATCACGCACTTACGCCAGAGTAAAATCATTGAACAGAGAAATGGTGGAATTCAAATACAAAAAACCGCAAAATTAAAAATCTTGCGGCTCTCTGAACTCATTTTCATGAGTGAATAGTGGCGGAACGGACGGGACTCGAACCCGCGACCCCCTGCGTGACAGGCAGGTATTCTAACCGACTGAACTACCGCTCCGCGTTGTGTTCCGTTGGGAACGAGGCGAATATTACGGATTGCCTCGACCTTCGTCAACGGTTTTTCTCATCTTTTGAATCGTTTGCTGCAAAAATCGCCCAAGTCGCTATTTTTAGCGCCTTTTACAGGTATTTATGCCCGCCAGAGGCAGCTTCCGCCCTTCTTCTGCACCAGATCAAGACGGGCTTCATGTGCTGCAAGCTCGTCATCTGTCGCAAAAACAACGCGTAACTTACTTGCCTGACGTACAATGCGCTGAATTGTTGCTTCACCTTGTTGCTGTTGTGTCTCTCCTTCCATCGCAAAAGCCATCGACGTTTGACCACCGGTCATCGCCAGATAAACTTCCGCAAGGATCTGGGCATCGAGTAATGCCCCGTGTAGCGTTCGTTTACTGTTATCTATTTCGTAGCGGGCACATAACGCATCGAGGCTGTTGCGCTTACCAGGAAACATTTTCCTCGCCACCGCAAGGCTATCGGTGACCTTACAGAAGGTATTGGTCTTCGGAATATCGCGCTTAAGCAACGAAAACTCGTAGTCCATAAAGCCGATATCGAACGCTGCGTTATGGATCACCAACTCCGCGCCGCGGATATAGTCCATGAACTCATCGGCTACTTCGGCAAACGTGGGCTTATCGAGCAAAAATTCATCGGCAATACCATGTACGCCAAAGGCTTCAGGATCCACCAGCCGATCGGGTTTGAGATAAACATGGAAGTTATTGCCCGTCAGGCGACGGTTCACCACTTCAACGGCACCAATCTCAATGATCTTGTGGCCTTCATAGTGCGCACCAATCTGGTTCATACCGGTGGTTTCGGTATCGAGAACGATCTGGCGTGTAATTGCAGTGCTCATAGCGGTCATTTATGTCAGACTTGTCGTTTTACAGTTCGATTCAATTACAGGAAGTCTACCAGAGATGCTTAAACAGGTAGAAATTTTCACCGATGGTTCGTGTCTGGGCAATCCCGGACCTGGGGGTTATGGCGCTATTTTACGCTATCGCGGACGCGAGAAAACCTTTAGCGCTGGCTACACCCGCACCACCAACAACCGTATGGAGTTGATGGCCGCTATTGTCGCGCTGGAGGCGTTAAAAGAACATTGCGAAGTCATTTTGAGTACCGACAGCCAGTATGTCCGCCAGGGTATCACCCAGTGGATCCATAACTGGAAAAAACGTGGCTGGAAAACCGCAGACAAAAAACCAGTAAAAAATGTCGATCTCTGGCAACGTCTTGATGCTGCATTGGGGCAGCATCAAATCAAATGGGAATGGGTTAAAGGCCATGCCGGACACCCGGAAAACGAACGCTGTGATGAACTGGCTCGTGCCGCGGCGATGAATCCCACACTGGAAGATACAGGCTACCAAGTTGAAGTTTAAGCCTGTGGTTTACGACATTGCCGGGTGGCTCCAACCGCCTGGCGAATTCGTGGCTTGTTTTTACTCTGTTTCATCGGATTTAGCGTTAAAGGAATAGTCCGTTTCCGGGCAACAATAAGTTGTAAGCAACCAAGCGCAGGAATATGCGCATTCAATAGTTTTCCTCCGTGTTTGTTCCACGGGAGAACGTGGAAACGGCTGGCGTGTAGCACTTCAAAATTCAACAAAGAGAGCCAGTCCAGCTGCCGCATCAGAGTAAACATCCGGCTGTTATAGGGCGAGGTTTTGCGCAATACCGGCACAAGTTTGCGTAATCCCATTAAACTGATGGGATTGAAGCCACTAATGACCAGCCAGCCATCATCAATCAATACCCGATCGGCTTCACGCAATAAACGATGCGGATCGGTGCACCACGGCAATGTATGTGCCAGTAGACAAACATCAACGGATTTATCGGCAAAAGGAAGATGAAGTGGGTCCGCCTGTACCTGGACGGGCATTCCTTGCGCAGAAACATTCACTTGATGAGAAACCGCGCACGCTTCGCAATTGATTTCTGCGCTTAAATTGCCAATCTTAAGCAGATGAAAACCATACATTTTAGTGAACCACGGGTTGAGCTGGCGCTCCAGCGCCTTGCGATAAAGCTCTCCCCAGGGCAAATCGCCCCAGCAATCAGGAGCCACGACAGTTTGAGGGACTCTTGCCGGTTTCATCACAACCTTCCGTTTCACACTGAGAGGTAATCTATGAATCTTAACAGTATTCCCGCCTTTGATGACAATTACATCTGGGTTTTGAATGATGAAGCAGGTCGCTGCCTGATTGTCGATCCCGGAGACGCAGAGCCAGTATTAAACGCCATTGCCGCCAATAACTGGCAACCAGAGGCCATATTTCTCACCCACCATCACCACGATCACGTTGGCGGCGTAAAAGAACTGGTGGAAAAGTTTCCGCAAATTGTGGTGTATGGTCCACAAGAGACACAAGATAAGGGAACAACACAGGTAGTCAAAGATGGCGAAACTGCCTTCGTTTTAGGGCATGAATTTAGTGTAATTGCCACACCGGGTCACACTTTAGGACATATCTGTTACTTCAGCAAACCTTATCTATTTTGCGGCGACACGCTGTTTTCTGGTGGGTGTGGTCGGTTGTTTGAAGGGACACCATCACAAATGTATCAATCACTTAAAAAGTTAAGTGCGTTACCTGACGATACATTGGTATGTTGTGCTCATGAATATACGTTATCAAATATGAAGTTTGCTTTGAGTATTCTTCCGCACGATTTGTCCATAAATGATTATTATCGTAAAGTTAAGGAGTTACGGGCAAAAAATCAAATAACACTACCCGTAATTCTGAAAAATGAGCGGCAAATTAATGTTTTTTTAAGAACAGAAGATATTGATTTAATTAATGTAATTAATGAAGAAACATTATTGCAACAACCTGAAGAACGTTTTGCATGGTTAAGGTCAAAGAAAGATAGGTTCTGATAAAACTTTCTTGTCATCGGCTCCGTTCGCCGTTATGATCGGTCGTCTTTTAAGCAACTATTGACACACACATGAAGGCAAAAGCGATATTACTCGCCTCTGTCCTGCTCGTGGGCTGCCAAAGTACCGGCAACGTTCAACAGCACGCACAGAGCCTTTCTGCAGCTGGTCAAGGGGAAGCAGCAAAGTTTACAAGTCAGGCACGATGGATGGACGATGGGACGTCTATCGCGCCAGATGGTGACTTGTGGGCTTTCATTGGCGACGAGCTAAAGATGGGAATTCCGGAAAATGACCGGATTCGCGAACAGAAACAGAAATATTTACGCAATAAGAGCTATCTCCACGATGTAACTTTACGGGCAGAGCCGTATATGTACTGGATAGCCGGGCAAGTTAAAAAACGTAACATGCCTATGGAACTGGTACTACTACCCATAGTGGAGAGCGCTTTTGATCCTCACGCAACGTCTGGCGCCAATGCCGCAGGCATCTGGCAGATCATTCCGAGCACGGGGCGCAATTATGGTTTGAAACAGACCCGCAATTATGACGCGCGTCGCGATGTTGTTGCTTCAACAACTGCCGCGCTGAACATGATGCAGCGTCTGAACAAGATGTTTGACGGCGACTGGCTTCTGACCGTAGCGGCTTATAACAGCGGCGAAGGTCGGGTCATGAAGGCAATTAAAACGAACAAAGCGCGTGGGAAATCCACGGACTTCTGGTCGTTACCGTTGCCGCAGGAAACGAAGCAGTACGTGCCTAAAATGCTGGCATTGAGTGATATTCTCAAAAACAGCAAGCGTTATGGCGTACGTCTGCCAACGACCGATGAAAGCCGTGCTCTGGCGCGTGTGCACCTGAGCAGCCCGGTTGAAATGGCGAAGGTTGCAGATATGGCGGGGATTTCCGTCAGCAAGCTGAAGACATTCAACGCTGGCGTAAAAGGCTCCACGCTGGGCGCAAGTGGCCCGCAGTACGTGATGGTGCCAAAGAAGCATGCAGATCAACTGCGTGAATCTCTGGCTTCAGGCGAAATTGCTGCTGTACAGTCGACGCTGGTTGCCGACAATACGCCGCTTAACAGCCGTGTTTACACCGTACGCTCTGGCGACACGCTTTCAAGTATCGCTTCACGTCTCGGCGTAAGCACCAAAGATTTGCAGCAGTGGAACAAACTGCGCGGATCTAAGCTGAAGCCAGGCCAAAGTTTGACGATTGGTGCAGGCAGTAGCGCACAGCGACTGGCAAACAACAGCGATAGCATTACGTATCGTGTGCGCAAAGGCGATTCGCTTTCAAGCATTGCTAAACGCCACGGCGTGAACATCAAAGATGTGATGCGCTGGAACAGCGACACTGCGAATCTGCAACCAGGCGATAAGCTGACGTTGTTTGTGAAAAACAACAACATGCCAGATTCCTGACAAACCAGATAATAAAAAGGCACCGATTCCCCCGGTGCCTTTTTTATTTATGCCGCTTTATGTGCATCTACCATGATGATATCACTGGTGAAAAAGCCATCATTCTGCAAGGCAAAATACGTTCTCACCTCTGTCGATGCGCTCTGTTGGTAAATGCGAATAGCGTCTACTAACGCTTCTGGCGTACGCATTCTCGCGACCCATGAAGAAAATTCCAGCGGTAACTTATCTGTAATTAAATTATCAACTATCAGATTGGCTTCATTGATTAACGTCAACCACTCACCGCTGGCGTAGTTTCGTACGTGAGAGATATCGCGTAATGCTTCTACCGTCTGTAACCAGATGTCGCGCACTGGGTGACCCGGAGACATTACGTCCATCACAATCAGCCTACCGCCAGGTTTCAATATCCTATTCACTTCTCGCAGTGCTGCACCAACATCATGCCAGTGATGGGCAGAATAACGGCTGATAACAATATCAAATGCGTTATCGGCAAATGGCAGACTTTCGGCATATCCCTGGCGGGTGGTGATATTTTTCAGTTGCCGGGCTTCGGCAGCTTGTGCCACGACATCCAGCATATGGGCAGATAAGTCATACGCCACCACCGTGCTCACGTTTTGCGCAGCGACAAAGCTGGCATGCCTGCTCCGCAGCCCATATCAAGTACACTTGCACCAGGATAATCAGCCAGACGCACCGCCAGGCGCTGTAAATCTCGTCCGGATGCATGTACGGTACTGGTCAGATATTCGCAGGCTTGAGAGCTAAACTGCTTTTCTACGTGGTCATGGTGGGATTGTGTTGTCATTGCGCTGTCCTTTTGTTGTTTGAGTATAAAAGGACAGCGCCAAACGTTGGTCTGCCCTGTGGCAGACCTGACATACCTTATTTATCAGGCTTGCCGGGACTGAATTCAACGAGTAGCGGATTGTGATCGGAAGCGCGCGTAACCAATACAGAAGCTTCGCTGACGTTCAGACCACGGTAGAAAACAAAATCGAGCGGGCGGCCAAACGCCCGACGGCGCTGATCATCGGTAAAACGCACCTGGCGCAGCGACATTTCCCGCGCAAAGCGATATAACGCGTTCATCCTTCTACGGCTCCAGGCATTGAAATCTCCCGCCATAATGACCGGGCCGCTGTGGTGAGCTATCTGATCACCAATAGGAAGTAACTGCTTACTATAGACATCCACGCCCAGACTGAAGTTGACGGCGTGTATATTAACCACCATCAACAGGCGGGTGTCAGGTAATGGATAGACCGTCACCAGTGCCGACTTCGCCAGACGCAAAATGGGTTCTCGTTCACGTAACGGGCAGCAATACACTGGATGCGCCGCCGAAAGGGTCATTACACCGGAAGGATGTTGTGGCAGCACGAAAGCGGGCACCTGATCGGCGGCAAGATAGTTAGCGGTCGCAAACTGTACTAACTCTGGCGTTGTCTGCGCTTCCTGCAATAACACCAGATGTGCATCTTTGCCGTAGTTCTTTAATACCGACAACCATTCAGCGCGTTGCTGTTTGTATATGTTCCACACCAGGATCCGAATACGCTCTTCGGTACTTAACGGTTCTCCAGGTGGTAATGCCTGGCCGATGCTCGCAAAAGACCCCGGCGGTAAGATCCTTTCCGCAGGTTGTCCGGCAACATAGCGCATGGCATAGGTGTTTTTTCGCACTTTTGACTTTGAAACCTCTATTACGTCAACCCTTCCGCACTCGGGAGGGTTCTACTGTTATAGGGATTTTAGCTCACTCTTTCAACGAGCAATTGTATATTGTTATGTAAGCAAGTGCTTACACCGGTCAGAATTTTGCTCATTATGGAGAACATTAAATCGCATGACATATCACGCATCCAGATGGTTTAATGACAAATAAATTCAAAATATCTCTTCTATTTTGCAACAGGAGCAAAAATGAAAGCCACGTCGGAAGAACTCGCCATTTTTGTTTCGGTCGTCGAAAGCGGCAGCTTTAGCCGGGCAGCGGAACAATTAGGGCAAGCAAACTCAGCGGTAAGCCGGGCGGTGAAAAAGCTGGAGATGAAACTTGGCGTTAGCCTGCTTAATCGGACCACGCGACAACTTAGCCTGACGGAAGAAGGCGAGCGTTATTTTCGTCGCGTACAGTCAATTTTGCAGGAGATGGCATCGGCAGAATCAGAAATTATGGAGACGCGTAATACACCGCGTGGACTGTTACGGATCGATGCCGCAACTCCAGTGGTGCTGCACTTTCTGATGCCGTTAATTAAGCCTTTCCGTGAACGCTATCCGGAAGTCACTTTGTCGCTAGTCTCCTCCGAAACGATTATTAATTTGATCGAAAGAAAAGTGGATGTCGCGATACGCGCTGGTACGTTAACGGATTCCAGCTTACGTGCCAGGCCGTTATTTAACAGTTATCGAAAAATTATCGCCTCCCCCGATTATATTTCCCGCTACGGGAAGCCAGAAACGATCGACGATTTAAAGCAACATATTTGCCTGGGATTCACTGAACCCGCTTCCCTCAATACCTGGCCGATAGCCCGTAGCGATGGACAATTACATGAGGTGAAGTACGGTTTGTCATCCAATAGTGGGGAAACACTGAAACAGCTTTGCCTGAGTGGCAACGGGATTGCGTGTTTGTCCGACTACATGATCGACAAAGAAATCGCTCGCGGAGAATTGGTGGAGTTAATGGCAGATAAAGTGTTGCCAGTGGAAATGCCATTCAGTGCCGTCTATTACAGCGACCGTGCGGTAAGTACGCGCATCCGGGCTTTTATCGATTTCCTTAGCGAGCATGTAAAAACAGCTCCCGGAGGAGCTGTCAGAGAGGCTTAATCCCATTCAGGAGCCAGACCTTCCGGGCTAACCAGGCGGTCGTTGCAATCCAGTGCGGCGATCGCTTTTTTATCTTCGGCATCAAGCTGTAAATTTTGTGCCTTAAGATTACTTTCCAGGTTTTTACGTTTAGTAGAAGAAGGAATTACTGAGTAACCTTCCCCCATAGCCCACGCCAGAATCACTTGTGCCGGAGTCGCATTGTGTTTAGCTGCGATACGAGCAATAACCTCATCTTTCAGGGCCTTACCATACGCCAGCGTCATATAGGAAGTAATATGGATGCCGTGCTGTTTAGCCCAGGCAACCACTTTACGGTTTTGCAGATAAGGAGAGAGTTCAATCTGGTTAGTAGCGATGTTTTCAGCACCAACAGCAGCAATCGCTTTTTCCATCAACGGGATCGTGAAGTTGGAAATACCGATCTCACGCGTCAGCCCTTGTTTTTTGGCTTCCAGCAGCGCCTGCATAAACTCTTCAACAGAGACTTCATCGTTTGGTGACGGCCAGTGGATTAGCGTCAGATCAACATAATCGGTACGCAATTTTTGCAGGCTCTCTTTCAGACTTGGGATCAATTTGTCTTTGCTGAGATTTTCAATCCAGATTTTAGTGGTGATGTAGAGTTCATGACGTGGCACGCCACTTTCTGCAATCGCCTGACCTACTGCGGCTTCGTTATCATAGATTTGTGCGGTATCAATTGCGCGATAACCAAGTTCAAGCGCCGTTATCACAGATGAAATAACAACGTCGTCTTTCAGACGGAAAGTACCTAAACCAAATGCAGGGATAGCCATAATATGCCTCTTTTAATGCTATTTTCGTTAACTGAGGTGATTATGGGCTTCAGACTGTTGAGGAAAAAGAGCGTAAAATGCAGAGGATTTTTGCGATTCTGGCAATAATAGATATACAGACGAAAAAAAACCTCGAGCGTTAACTCGAGGCTTCTTAATAAGTGGCGGAACGGACGGGACTCGAACCCGCGACCCCCTGCGTG
>ULYE01025283.1_pt1 | contig 18504 bp, 19 predicted proteins | sample 1961921 | NCBI WGS metagenome assembly ULYE01 (sample SAMEA4835856, study PRJEB28245) | human gut metagenome | biome: gut microbiome; material: fecal sample | place: Denmark | collected 2008 | reverse complement strand
GCTTTATTTACATTCAGCACAAAATCCATGTGATTCAACTTTATCACTCTTTTCTTCTTAAGAATCCATACACAAACTGCCACACATATCCAATCATGCTATAGTGTGCCACGTCCCTGTATTTCCATGAATATCTGAAAGCGTTGCCAATAACATGCAACCGCTGATACCATTGTCCTTTGCAACGATTATAAATGGAAGAATCGTCACATAAAGCACTCTCGATAGTCCTTTCAGCAAACTCGCTGTCAACAAATATACTCTTGTCATGCAGTTCCACACCAAGGTATTTCACAGCAATAGTATTCAATACATCTACGAAACCATCCAGTCGAAACCGCTTGCATAGTGAATAAAAATCCGACCAGTCTAATTTGTCTTGATTAGTCTTTATCCAGCAAGCCCAGTCTACAAAATGCCGAAGATTGATGCCCTCCACCAAGAAATGTGATAGCGAATGATAGAGCATAAACAATCCCTCTGCCACTATTGGCAATACATAAATATCTGTCCCATTAAGTCTCTCAAGTTGGTTTCCATCCCCTATCGCCTCAACCATATATTGATACAAAGCCCGATCCGTTCCACCATGACGAACAGAAGTAAAAAATTGATGGTTCTCTATCGTCAGCTTCTTATAAGCAATATGCGAATGTTTATACCAACCGTCATCCACCATCAAACCTTTCTCCCTTACTATCTCATTCCCTTGCTTATATGCACAGTTGCCATCGGCATCAATCAAATAACAATCAAAGTCGCCAAATTCCCTATGCTCAGGTTTTGGATAATAACGACTATGAGCCAATCCCTTAAAGACAATTGTCTTTATGTCATGCAGTTTCCAAAGCCTCGCAACATCCTTTGCTAATTCAAAGTGTTGCTTAAATGTTTTCTCTACAAATACAGTCTGGGCATACCATTGTATCAACATCATACGTTCTGGAAAACAAACACAATCTGTATCCTCCTGCCTCAACCGTTCTAAAGCTTCATACGTCAATCCACGTACGCCTTGCTTTTGAGCAAGCTTCATTACATTCAGCCAATCCACTTTATTTATTATGCCACACACTTGTCCGTTTATAGCAATCCGCAATAACTGTAATAATGTGGAAGCCGAATTGTCTATAGTGATATTATTACACATACTTCTTCACATACCACATTTTCTTCCATCCATTACCAACTACATTCATCAATGTCCAGAATGTAGCCATCAATGGATTCATCTCTTCTGCCACATGAAACAAAGGATAATGTGCCCAAATGCGTTTCCACAAAGGCTTAGGAGTAATGCTTACTTTACGTCGGCGATACCTTGCCAGATTCTCCTTCAGCAAATAGCAAGGAGCCTTTCTCACCACCTTTAGCCAAAGAGCCGTATCATTATTCTTACGTACATCCTTTATCTGCACCAGTCCTATCCGCTCTCTGTCATACATCACAGCCAAGCATCCTGGCCAGCAGCACATAAACATAGCCAACTTGCTCACTTTCTTTATTCCCGATACATACACGCCCAAGTCCTTGCCGTCCTCACTCATCTCCGTATATTCATGATAAGAGAAGGCATAGCCGTTCTCTACCATAAACTTCAGTTGATGCTCCAATTTCTCAGGCAACCACAGGTCATCCGAGTCAAGAAAGGCAATCCACCTACCCTTTGCCCTGCGCAAAGCATTGTTTCGTGTAATTGCAGCCCCAGAGTTCTCAGGATTGCACTCATACTTAATACGTTTGTCAGCCTCCATAAACAGCTTAACAACTTCCAACGTATTGTCCTTAGAGCAATCGTCTTGAATAAGAAGTTCCCAGTTCTGATAGGTCTGACATTGAATACTCTTGATTGTTTCAGCAATAAAGTCTGCACACGCCCAAGTGGGAGTGATGATCGACACCAATCCGTAGTCTTGCATAATAATATTTTCGCTTGAATAAAAAGAATACAATATGCTGCCATATGAGCATCAAAGCCCATACAGCATGTCGTAATAAAAATAAAATCAAAGTGAAGTTCCCCACCGCAGTATCGCTCTGCGCTTAGTGCCGCCACTCGGATGGGGATATATTGTTATTCTTTAAAATATTTGTCCATAAGAAAGTCTTCAAACTCTTGACAAATATCTCCTTCTGTAGCTATCTTTTCATATACATCCCTCAATTCTTTGTCAAGTTCCACAAAGAACATGTTAGAATTATTATATTCTTCACAGATATCAGTCACAGGACAATCATCATTGTGTTTACATCTTGATATTGAAGTACCTGCATTTGCGAGTTTCATTTCCAATCTTTCAAACTCAGTAATCGCAATTTCAGTGTCATCTACAGCATATCCAAAATTTTTTGATGGCTGTATATTATGTTTAGGGTCAAGCAGCACAATATAAAATCAACCAGAGATTTACTCAACTTAGCCGTTAATCTCGTTCCATTTTTTGCCATAGAAATCTCTCATAGTATCCTCAGATATAACCTCGTTGCAGCTTTCCATAGGACCAATACCATGCCTTGCTTCTATCCATGGCTGTTCCTTATGAGTCATAGCCTCCAACTCTGTTCCCGAAAAGCCAGCATAATTGTCAAGGATATAATTGATAAAGTCTTTATCCTCTTCGTCTATACACATATACGATGTGTCATTTTTATCAACATCACTTTTTGATATAAACGAATAGAGAGTTTTACTTGCTCTAAATCTATTATACAAATCTCTGCTGACAGGTCCATGAACCCATGCTTCAAACTTACAGTTTAGGAATCGTTCGTTATTTATACCTAACGACCAAGCCTGCAGATAATACAACAACTTCTGTAACTTCAGATTTATGAGTGTATTCTCCTCATCTGAAGTAAGTCGTAAAATAATATAGTCTGCAACAGTATTTATATTGTATGGCTTCATAATATGTTGTTGTTTGTGTAAACATTTTATCTATACAAAGATAGCTTTTAAATCTCAAGGCATAATGATTTTATTTCAAGAAAACAAAAATATATACAATTATTAACCGTGATTTTGTTTAGCGGTATTAATGTTAACATTTGTAAACGGATTTATAAACAAGTTTACAAACCGTTGCACATGCCAAGTGGGAGGGATTATAGATACAAATCCGTAGTCTTGCATATTATCGTTTTTATTTATTATTTCAATATTGAGATTTTTTTACTACTGCACCAATTCTTTAAATCATTATACAATTGTGATTTTCTTGCATTTTCTAACGTAAAAGATTTACATATTGTGTCTCGAAGTTTAGTATCGCTCACTTGACATTTATATTTATGTTTCAATATACCTGATAAGCGAGAAATAATATCATGTCCATTAGTCAATTGGTGAAGCATTTCAAAGTCAGTTTTTATATTATTTTTGTCAAGAAACTTATTGAAAGGTTGCAGCGGAAACATCTTAGGAGACTTTTTTGTTGGTGTTATATATTGTAAGGCTATATTTACAGACAACTCACTTCCTTTACATAGATTAACAAGATCCATGGCTTCAAATCGATACCTCAAATTGCGTTTTAAGTTAAACCATTTCAACATAGACAAATTATATAACTCCATCTCCGCCATCAGTACAACATCTTCGTCTACCCGTTTTTGTGTAATTTTTTTGATAGTTGTCTCCTGTACTTTCTTATGACATAACATTTGCATTTCAGAATCATGATAGTCTGTATAAAACAAATTCTTATCGTGATCTGGCATAGCATCCATACGCTTAAAATCACTATCTAAAATTGAGATAAACACTGAGCCATATTCTTTTTTCAAAGTATCATGTTGTTTTTCTACATTCAAACAACCATTACAATCTTTGAAATCCACTTTATCTACATCTAAAAATACAGAATATACAGATTTGTCATCGATTCCTTCTATCAAAACAAGTACTTTCTTGATTGTTTCTTTATCTGCTTTATGGGCAAGAATTGCCTCACGAGCAACAATATTACTCTCTTGCGTTATGGTCCTCAGACTCTTGAATTTTTCCATTTTCACAGAGATCATAAGTTAAATTCCACTTACCATGAATAAATGCAGGAGAATGGGTGGCTATTATTATCTGACAACCAGTTAACTTCGCAATTTTTATATAGTCATCCAACAAATTTTGCAACCATGCCATATGCAAAGAATTCTCAGGTTCATCTATTAAAAGAATATTTCTGTTATCTAATCCAAAAACAAGGTTATAACAAAGAACAAGAAGATTCTGTTCGCCACTTGACAGTTTGCGTATTGGAATCTCATGTCCATTTGAACCTATTATCTTCATCTCATCGCCTTTGAATTGGAGCCTTTTATAAGCTAAATGTTTTCCCGAAACAATACGGTCAAATGTCGAGAGTTTATCATAATACTTGTCTATTGAAGACAACTTCTTATATAAGTCAGTTAGATACAACTTCAACACCTCGTTATAATGGACGCCTAATTCAGACACAACCTCTAACTCACCGACTAAATCATATTTTTTATATTCTAAAATCTTCTTTTGTACTTCTCTGTATATTCTTTCTTTTTTAATATGTTTAACATCGTGAGATGGTTTTATATCCGAAAGTCGTTTTACAAAAGTACCATCAATCTTAAGACTAGCAGAATTATACGTTTTTTGCGCTTCCGTATAAAAACCACTTATCTTCTTTTGAATATCCTCCACTGTTCTTGAATACTCGGAATTACTCCTTGATACATTCTTGACAACAAGACGCTGTTCCTCTATCATTGCACATTTTTGAGTTTTTATGAATTGTATCGTAGTTGGCAATTTTTTTTCAAAAAACTCGATTGATTCCTCGTTTGAATAAGCTTCAAGGTATTCATCCAATCTGTCTGTGTCAAATGTTTTAAAGACAGGAAAACGTCGTCTTGCCATATTCTCAACTATTCGTTTCTCCAATTTGAACGATTCGCAAACATTCTTCACATTATTAAGCATAATAAATTCTACTTCTCCGTAGTTATTGTCATCATTATTCAACTTATTTATTGACAAAGAATATGCGTCCTCCAAAATAATCTCTATTTTATCAAAAGGCAACAAATAAAAATACCATAGTTTTAAAGAACACAAATGGTTTATAATCTGCAAGATTGTCGTCTTTCCAAATCCATTTGGACCTGTAAGTATCAATACATTTTCATCATTCGTAAAATTAATTTCGTAACTATAAATATAGTAGAGATTCTTTATTTTTATGGATTGTATCATAATTGGTTGATATGAAAAATTTAACATGAACCACTAATACAGTTTGCCCACTATCTTTCAGAGGGTTAACTACTTTTGTGATTTCTTATTATCTTGTTCCGCCCGATGGTATCGCACCATATCGCTTTTTGCGAATTAATGTATTATAAGTATTATCCTATAAATATGGTACGAACTGCCCCTATAATTCTAGTTAGATAGAAATTAAAGTTATATTTAAGAGGATGGCAACAAAACATTAAAGAATACTCTTTTATCATCTTTAATTGATTTCTCAAAACCATCCCAACCCCTTTCTTTGACATTGAAGCACTTTCCTTTCTGTACCTTCTATAATATACAGCATTTTTAGAAGTAAAGGCTACATTATGTATTCTATCTGAAATCAAAAACATAAATAAGCTATCTTCTCCATTCTTGAATCTTTTGTCAAATCGTCTATTCTGTATGAAATCCAACGGTATAAGCTTCATACAAGGACCGGAAAAGAATTTCCTTGCCTTGGATGAAATATCCATGCATTTATTTTTAATGCAATAATCATATGCATCAGTTATTCGATATGGCAATTGTTCACCTAAATCACCATCATTGAAAGCATAAGGATAGCACAACGAAACAGTATCAGGAGTCGCCTTTTCATATAATTCTTTCAGGTATGCAGTGGAAATAAGGTCATCATCATCAATGAACGTCACATATTCTCCCTTTGCATTATCAAGGGCTATATTGCGAGCATTAGAAACACCGCCCGTATCTGTCTGAAAGAACTGTACGTTCAGATCTTTGTGCTTTGAAAACCAATCTAATATTTGGGTATTATATGGCTCATTGCAGCCATTCAAAACAAGCACAAGTTCATAATCAGACTTTGGTAATGTTTGATTAAATATAGACTCTAAACACTCCCACAAATATGCCTGTGGCTTATAGGTTGGAACTATTACTGTTATTTTCATTTCCGATATGTTTGTTTATAAAAGAAAGAATTCTCTTTGCTCTGCCTTGTATAGTGTATTCTGAATGTCTTGAAAGTGAGTATTCTGACATTGCCTTTCGTCTTTCTGGAGCATCACGTAATGTCCTTATCGCCTCTGTTATAGCTTCTACATTGTTAGGGTCAACACGTATGGAGTTTTTATCATCCAATATGTCATCATTAAAAGGACCATCCGAAGAAATAACAGGCAGTCCCATTGCAAGAGCCTCAACTATAGCATTACAGCATCCTTCTTTTTGTGTAGGCAATACAAAAACATCTGCACAGTTCTCATACTGCGGAAGTAGCTCATGGTCAAGTGCTCCTTTATGGATAATTCCTGGGCAGTCGAAATTATATGCATAACCAGGAAACGGTTTGCCGATAAACATAACCTTAATATGCGGGTCATTGAGATTCTTTATGGCCTGTGCTATTCTGTCAGGTCCTTTCCTTGGTACAAAACTACCCACAAAACTTATAACAAAATCATTGTTTTCAATTTTAAGATTTTGCTTCATTTTCGTGATATCCATTTTATGGAAAACAGTTGTATTCACACAATTAGGGAAAACATCGATGTTTTCTTTATTGGCAAGATGGTATTTTATACATTTACGTTTGTTTTCTGAAGATACACTTATAACACCCGTACATGCTTTAGCCAACTTTTCAAGTTCTTTTTTAGGCATTTTCTCTACCATGTCTTCAAGAGCATTATCTCCTTCCCCACATGCCACAAACATAGGTATCTTATTACTTAAAGCATATTCGTATACCGGAAGTGCACTTGACCAAAAATGACTATATATAATATCGCTCTTTATAGAAGCAACCTTACGTACAATTATTTTCTTGTTAATCCAATTGACAAGCTTGAAGTCTCTATTACCTGTAGTAAATGTATAAGGACGGTATATGTCATATTCTATTCCGTTGTCAGTAATACCTTTAGAGTGTAGCGGAAGTATCCTTTCCTTGTGTATTAAGGAATGTACAACACTCTGATAGGCTACAACATTCACCTTTACACCCTGTTCTATTATTGCATGCACAAGTTGTTGAACAAAAACATTCGCAGCATGTCCAGGTGCAGGATAATTACTTGTTACAACAGTTATTGTTTTTAGTTGTTTCGTCATGTTTCTATTTATTTATTGGTTTTAATCCATTCCAACTTGTTACATCCGTCTTTATAACTTTTGCTGGTGTACCTGCAATTGCACAATTTGGGATTAGTACACTTTTATTGACTGTTGCATTTGCCCCAATTAAGCAATTATCAGCAATCTCTATGTCGCCAAAGATTATTGCACCAGGACCAATATAAACATTGTTGCCTATACGTGGGGCTTTATCATGATGTGCTCCTATGTTTACACCAACATGTATGCGACAATTTTCACCTATATGTGTTTGGGGATTTATAATAATGTTGCCTCTGTGTGGCAATGAAAGTCCTGGTCCAAATACATTTACAGGAATGGAATAACCTAATTTTACTGATATTTTTCTAAACTTATATTTTGCTATTAACCATAGAAATCCCCCCCCAACTTGCTTTTTCCTTACATTTTCACAATACTCTAACCATCTAAGAGCTTTTATGAACTGCCATTCGTAAGAGGGAAAGAAAAAATCTTTGATTTTAGATACTAGATTACTTTTTTTATTGTAGCCAGTTGAAATCCTATCCAATTTAAGATAGTTTTCATAGTCTTGTTTTGACTGAATCATTATTGTGTCATTATAAATTATTATATACTTCCCTTAATTCATAAATTGTTCTGTCCATAGAGAACTTCTTCATATCACTCACCTGTTTTCTTTTCGGGTAATTACCTTTTATTGCCGATACCCAATCAGTAATTGGTGCGTTCAAAGGGAGGCTGGACACCATTCCTGTTACTATCACGTTGTCTGGAATACTATCAGCTATAACACACCTCACTCCACTTGCTTGTGCTTCAACAGTGACAATAGAACTTGATTCAAAAAATGATGTCATCGCAAAAACATCCATTGCATGATACATTCGTTCAACATCCTTTCGTAAACCAGCAAAAACAACATTTTCACTCAAGTTATAGTCTTCTACCAACGATTGAAGGTGTTTTCTTTCAACTCCATCTCCCACAAAGAGCAAGACTGCATTTGGCATATCCTTTATTACCTGTTTGAAAACTTTTATTAGGAAAGGATGGTTTTTTATCTTGTCCAATCTGCCAACAGTTCCTATAACAAATGCCTCTTCTTCAATACCAAGTTCTTTTCTTATATCTGTTTTTGATTCCGAAATATTGTATTTTTCTAAATTCAATCCATTATGTACCACAGGTACAGTTTTCAAATGGTAACGTTTTTTGGCTTTTTCAGCCTGACTCTCGGTTACACCTATAATCTTGATATGAAAAAGATGAAATACGATTAAAGCAAAATAATAGAATCTATTAGGTATAGCATAAGGATCACTATGAAGTGTATGAACGTTTTTCTTACCTAATATCAACAAAGGTAAAAACACATAAGGAAGTATTTTTGTAAGATGAGTATGTACAATATCAGGACTTACTGATTTCAAAGCCTTATACAATGCTCTCTGATACTTTATCCAATTTACTAAAGGGCGAAGTACACCATAAGAGTTTGTTTCCTTGTAATTTGCATACACCACCTCAAAGCCTTTATCTCGCGCTTCCTTCTCATATTGCAAACCAGTGTAACTATTACCTACAACTATACACATGTCGTAATCAGAACACTTTTTCATCGAGCGAAGATAGTTCATAACAACAGTCTGAGCTCCAGCCGTAGCGAGGTCGTAGATTACATGTGCTACTTTCTTTCTTTGTTTCATAAATGTTTATCTCCTATGTAACAAGAAATGCTTAACTTTTGCAAGGAAAGGTTTAATGTCAATAGACCATATGAGGTAAAGCTTTTCATCATATCGCTGAATCATGCTATTGCCACAATCTTGAGCTATATATTCGTCATAAGTGACAATATCCTTATGATAATTGTTTATTAAGTTCTTGAATCGTTGAGCATCAATAGCTTTGTTTGGTAAAGCCCATTCATGAGCATGAAACAGTGCTGTTATATATCCTGATTTTGGTATTTTAGGACAACCATGAGAACGACACGGAATACACTTTATACCATTGAGCATATATGGCTTGGCACTTTTCCCATCTGACATATATTTAAAGCCATTTAATTTAAGAGCCATTAAAGTATTTTCATCGTATGAATGAGCAGGAGCAAAGAATGATTCTGTAAATATACCATGAGCGTTAAGGATCTCTTTACCCTTCCTAATCATCTCCACTTGTACATCCAAAGGCAAACCTGCAAACTCAGACCCAATACGTTTTGTAACAATGCCTCTATGTTGACTACAGAACACATGGTTTACCCCATGCATAGCAACAACATAACCTTTTGCTTGTAGTGATTTAACAAACTCCCAGAAGTCAGAATGAACCAACTCTATTTCTAAATCTTTGTCTTTACATTCAGGAATAACGCCTATCAAAGGCTTTACCCCATACTTATCCATAAGACATACCGCTTCATTAAAATGAGCGAAGTCCATTGTAGGACAAATATCGTCAAAGCGTACTAATATTTTTCTTGTCATGATTTCATCTCAATTTGTTCACCATGCGTTTTTACATCAATAAATAATCCTATCGCTAAAAAATAGAAAAAATAATTAGCCATATCATTCATTGTATTTCCAGTAAAGGAATACAATATGAAATATAGCTGAAGGAATAATGATAACTTTAATATATTGCTTTGCCCATTATATTTTCTATGTAGTTTAAATGTCCTTACAAAACATAATATAATAGGTGTCACAAATAGAATAAAGCCAAATATACCTAACTCACATAACACTTGGTAATAGGTTTGGTGTGCATCCATTTCATATACACTTCTATTCTTAAATTCGCCAATTCCTATTCCGAACATTGAACCACTTAGACGTAAAGCTTCCTTACTTAGATTCGATCTATTACTAGTTATATCCTCTCCAGATTGCAACTCAATAACAGATTCAGCAAATCGTTTTACAAACAAGGTGTCAGAGTATTCCTCTGCGTGTTCTACGAAATAAGAACCTGCAAAAAAAGCAATTATACCTAAAAATATTAAAGTTATAACAGTCTTAGATAAATTTCTACGGGATAATGTATATAAAAATACAGGTAATACAATGGACATAGTAGAGTGAGTTCTTTTACCAGCAAGAAAAATACCAGCAATAAGTATTACTAAAACACTCCAGAATATCCATTTTTTTTGAGCTATCTTGATTCTATCTGAAGTATAGAGCCAAAAAGCCTCTGCCATTAACAATATGTTTGCCGTTGATGCCAACTGGTATGTAAAGCCAGCAAAACCATACTCTGAATCCATCCAATATGATAAAGATTCAGAGTTGATAAATAATGGAAATATATAAGAATAATATACAGAAGGGAGATATAACTGAATTATTATACCTATAAAAGCAAATATACCACTAAAAACCAATACTTTTGGTGGTATATATTCTCTAAGTTTTATATTGCCTGCAATGGCAATTATAGTTAGACATGAGAATAAATAAACTATAAATTCCAATTTCAAATTTAAAAACCAACATAATATTGAATAACCTAAAAATGGAATCCATAACATTGCTTGCCGGTTATTATTAAGTTTACCATAATGTATAAACAGGTATCCAAAACAAAGCAACAATATCACCATTGAAATATAAACTAACGCAGATGACGCAAATACAGTATTAGTAGTTATAAACCCCCACAATGCATACATCAAGAAAAATGAAACACTAAACCGTAATATTCTATTTTTCATATTTTCATGTATTACTTAAACCTATTACGCACAAATTGAATTATTTGTCTACGCCAAAATGCCAAAAATGGTTTTATATCATTTTTGTTGAAATAATAGTAACATTCTGTTGCTTTAACATCCTTAATCCATTGTACGAGTGACACAGTGTGATTGTGAAGCACATTCTGTAAGAAATCTGCTGGTTCAACCATCGCTTTAAATGACTCCTTACGAAGTTTCATCTCTTCATAAGGTATTCTACCTAACAACATAGATTTTGCCCAAAAATAAGGCATGTTTCCTCCACCAACAGTTATGGCATAATTCCAAGTAGAAGCTCTTAGATTGATTTCAAGGAAATATTTCTCTTCATTTGGTCCTTTCATAAACTCAATCTCAAAGATTCCATTAAATTTGGTTTTCTTAAACAATTCAAGAATCTTATTCTTGAACTCACTTTCTGGGAAAGGTATCATATTCATAAAATGACCATAACTGTTATTATAGAAACGAATATAATCAGCCATATAAGGAATAAAAATATCCTTACCATCATTAATGGCAAAACCTTCCATGCAAAACTCACCTTTTTTGTGTACAAACTCTTGAAGAATGAGTTTCGGAGATTTAATCTTTTTATATGCTTCATTTAATTCTTTCTCATTGTTACATACATAGACATCTCCTTTCCAAGCTCCCATAGTTGAGGCTAAAACTTTGGTTATAATAGGATATTTCAAAGTCTTGGGCAGTACACCTGTGTCAACTACTTCTTTCTTTGGATTATCAAGTCCTACTTCTGCAGCTAAGGTTGTGATGTTATCTTTGTTTTGTAGCCATGTAACGCGACCTTGTTCTCCTGCATTATAGAAATAAAACTTGTCTTTTAATTCATCATAATGTTGGTCAAGAAAACTTTCGGTTGTATCATCACTACAATATACAAAGGGCTTGTATTCTTCATTTCCATATTCGGACAATAGCAGCTTATATCCTTCCTCCAATGATTTTACATGATGAAGTTTAGTAACATAGCGACAATTGTTAATCAAACATGGGTTTGGTGTATATAGAATAGATATAGGATTCAAATTCTTCTCACCTAAACTTCTAATAACATCAAGAGGATTATAGTGATCCTGAGAAAATACAATAAACTTATGTTTTTTCAATTCAATATCAACGTTCTTCATTTTTATTTCTTTTTAAATTTAACAGTAATATCATTAACAATCATGAACGCTATAAGGATGAATCCTAAGTAACCGTTCAATCCATAAATCACATTCAACAAAGGACGATAAGGCACATAACAAGCTATCAAGCAACCTAACGCCCCCCCTGCAATTGTAAGCCATTTATACTTGCTTGTTCCCTCATTCGACAACTTGCGTATGCCTGTCCAAAGCAAAGGACAAGCTGATGTATAAATACCGATAAATATAATTACAGCAAATGCCTCTGCCAGCCAAGGATAAATGTTGTTTGCCAATGTCAGAGCAGGAACACCTGCGTTCCATGTCATGTCGATATTGGCTATCAAGGCAACACAACACACAGCAGCCACAGCAAATATGGCAAATGTTGAAAGTATCATACCCGTATTCACTTCCTTCTTGTCATGTCTTGCTCCGATACCTCCAAGAAATGCAGCAAACCAAAGAATCACGAAACCGCCATAACTCGCACCCGAAGCAAAAGGATTGCCATCGCCTACTTGAGTGATTGTATACTTATGTGTGTCTACAGCTTCCATTCCTGCACCCAGATTACTCCAACCGTTTATCGCAGAATAGAGAGAAACACCTATGATAAGCAGGATTATCACAGGACCAAGAACACCTAATGTCTTCACAATGCCATTTAAACCAGCAATGGCAGTGACTACAACCAAAACAGCTAATATCACCGCACCTGCACCATTGGGCAATCCCCATTGTTCCATAGCCGTTGAATTGGCACCGCCACACATAACCACAAAACTCATATAGCAGAAAAGTGCGGAGAAATAATTAAAAAACTTACCAATCCACTTGCCACAATAAGCCTCATAGATGTCACCACCATTCTTCAGTTTCAGTCTGTTTCCATTGTTCACAAACGATATGTTTGTGTATACATAAATCAACGCTGCTACTGCAATTACTATCCAAAACCTGCTGCCATATGATGCCTCATACTGCATCACCTCTTGCATAGTGGCAAATCCGGCACCAATATAGAAAGCTATACAAGCACCACAAAAGCCCAATACTCTTTTCAATGACATATTCTTCTTTTTTTACTTGTTATTAAACTTAAACTCTACAACCAACACGAAGCGCGGATGGTCTGTAAGTATATCGTTTGTCCAGGCATACACATTAATGTTCTTGTGACCATAATATGCGCCAAACGAAAGATCCACGTCCGACTCAAATTTCCAGTCGTGTATGATGCCAGCCATTGGAGTTATACTGTTACCATTGTTTCCCAAAGGACATATATATCCCAAATATGTCTATTGCTTGGCCGACGACAACACATGGTTGGCTTACTCCAACCATGTGTTGGTTATCCAAAACATTCTTCCATCCATTGTTATGTTGCCGTTCATATACAAAGCCTCCGTCATATAGGCGAACTTATGGTTCTCACCTAAGTTGAATAATGGCGTAAACTGAGCACCAGCACTAAAGTATGGACTAATCTTTTTACCTGTACGGAATGTATATCCGATATACAAGTCAGAGCCATTATAATAAAGGTCAGAACCTACATTCATATAGTCTGTCACACCATATTGCAATGTGGAGTATGTCTCCCATGTCTTTGCCTTAGCTCTATATTTCATTGCACTATAGCCATACAACTTTTGGTCTCCAGCCGTTGTTCCAAAGTTAGGCACCTGTGCCTTAATAGAATTTTGGAAAAGTACAAGAAGAAATAATATTATTCTATTTATCATTAGTTATCCATTGAATTATTTTGAATGAATACAAACGTTTATATAATCTTTCGAATCTTGAATAAAGCGGTCTAACTGAGGCTCTATTATAGAATAGTCTACATCTGAATATTTGATAATATCAGTAGATTTCTTCATTCGGTCCAACGCTCCTATATGACGCAGAAGATTCTCTGATCTATCTGCTTCATAGTTTGCAAGGAAATAGAAATCTTTACGCATAGCAATAGGAAGAGCAGTTCCATGAAATGAAGATGCTACAACACAACGGGCATATAGTATATATCCAACAAATTCTTGTACACTAACTTCAGAAACAGTTTTATGAATATGTTGTATATTTCCAAAATCTTCATTTGGTCCCATTATCGTTATTACTTTACAACCCAATTGATTTGCTATGTTTTTTACAAAATCTTTTGAAGAAGTATGGTATTCCATCTGATAGTAAAGAACATAATTCGCCTCCTTCGGTTTTATAGCTATTTCCTTGTAATCCTCACGATTGATTAAAAGTGTTGGATCTATAACCGTTTTAATATCCTTCTCTGTATAAGGAGAAAGCTCATCATTCAAAGAGTCTTCTCGTGTAGAAATATGATTGAAATTTTGTAAATACGAAGATATTTTTAAATATTCATCATTTGTGTAGTTATGGTCTGTGCCCATACTGGCAGCATAAGAAGCCTTGTTTCCTTTAAATTGTCCCCAAAAAACTGGGTCAAATCCTCTATTTATACGTTTACTCCATACCTGATCACTTCCAATTAAACATAAATCATAAGCATTTGACAATTCTGATGCCGAATGATATACTATTGAACTTGTAGGTATAAAAGACTTTCTAAATTTTTCGAAGTTATTTATATTTTTTTTAGTAGATGGATAATTAAGCAAAGACGCAATAAGATTTTTCATACCGTTTGTTTTAATAATTTTATATGAATCTTCTATTGCTTTGGAACGATAATCAACAACTTCCGCATTATATCCCATTCTCTTCAAAGCCTTCACCAATGCAAAGCATTGAAGCGTTCCCCCATAATTACATGCACGGTGGAAAGTAAGTGTACCTATCTTCATTATAAATCAAATTATTGAATAAACATCTTTAGTATCAAGTCTTGGGGATTTGGCTATCATGAACTCTTTTGGAGCCTTGCCTATCGTTATAAAACAAACGGGAATTTCAGACTCTGGAATATTGAGTTTCTTATGAATGTCATGGAACAATTGAGCATTCATATCAGCATTAAGAGGACATGCCACTATTTTCTTTTCATGAAGAGCATACAACAGATTCATTGTAAAAATACCGGCATCTAAGAAAGCAGAATTTCTATCTACTGGTGACCAGTTTGTCATATCAGTAGTTACTAAAAGAATCTTATCTGCAAGATTTCCGAAACCTCGTGTACCATTTTGTACACTTAAAACATACTCCTTGGCTTCCTTTGATTGGATGATTTTTACTCTTGTAGCTTGACGATTACATGCAGAAGGTGCTGTTTGTGCAATTCGTATAGCATCTATTACATCATCCGTGTCAACAGTCTCATCCGAATAATATCTTAAACTTCTTCTACTATATGCAAACTTCTCGAAATCTACATCATCTGCAAAATAATTTTCTGCAGAACAATGTATGCTATATTTTGTATTCCTGTCAATTCTATATTTCATTAAATTTTCAATACCCGACACTATATCTTCTGGTAGATTATATAAAGCGTCTTTATGAATTGAAAGATATTCTGCTAAATCGTTCAAAGTTGCTTGAACTTGCACAGGTTTAGCATTATATTCTCTAATATACTCGTTTACATATTTAATAATATTACGTACTCTTTGTTGACCAAAACCAAGTCGTCTATTTGGCATGGTTAATCCTTTTTCTAACACATGAGAATCCACAAGAAGGACTGCAAGTGCAGATTCTCTTGTTTTTATTAGTCTACTTCTTCTCAATTGAAATTTTGTCCAAAAAAAATCGTATTTAAAGACAGAAGGAAATACCCTAATAAATCTTAATGTTTCTCGTAAAGTCATATTTATAAATTTAAATTTAATTTTTTATTAAAGAATAATATTTAGTATAGAGAATAATCAGAAATAGAATCTTGTCCATATATGAGCATAACGTTTCTTGATAAAACTTTTATAGGACTGCCTCCATGCACACAATATGATTCAAAATGTCCACCTCTATTAATTATACTTTTAGCTCCAAATATACATCTTTCGGGAGTAACAACACTATGCATAACAAAGCATTGATATCCAAGCCAATTATAATCACCTATAATAATTGGACCATAAGCTTTTTTAAATTTCTTTTTTTCTATATCATATAATGGATGAAAGTTAGTATCCATAATAGTAACATCCCATCCTAATCGGCATGACTTACCAAAAGTAACGTGACAACAAGAAATAAGTCTCGAACTTGTTGTACTTCTGAAGTCATTTCCAAATTCCATAGTACCTTGTTCTCCTACAACTAATGAAGAGTTATTACCAATAATACACGTTCCATGAAAAATTATTGTACCTTCTATGTTTATAATTATTCCTGTATTGGGAAAAGGTGTAGCTGTTAGAAAACCTAATTTAATCATTCCAAATTCTATTTTTGGAGCATCTATTAAAATTTTTCCTTTCAAATTAATAAATTTAGCTTTATATACTAAAATAGGTAATTTTATAGCCTGCTTAAAAGGAAGGTATCTAAAACAAACAATAATAGAAGGAATTAGAGAACTAAATAACGGTAACTTTAGTATCCTAAAAGTATTACCTATGAAATGTTTAAAAGTATTCATTTTCTTTTTCTTTTAAAAAATTTATCCTTAATAATTTGCATAACTCTTTGTCTATCACTTTTAGCACAGATAAATAACCAGTAAATCAAAATAAGTATTATTGTAGAGGTAAGAACATTAACAGTAAGAGCTAAAAATCCAACATTCATCATGTTTTTTATTCGTGAAAGTATAAAGAGGCAAAACAATGCAGCTATTAATATTTTAAATATTATTTTTAAATAATTACACAAAGGAAAGCCCATCATTTGTTTTAGTAATACTGCTCTAGCTATAACAGCAACAATAGACATTGCAATAGAAATAATTATAGTATATGTAGCATCAAACCCTAATCTTAGTGTTATATACGAAATTGGTAAATTCATAAATAGTAATGTAGCTACTACAAATTGAAATTTTTTTATATTGCCAGTAGCTAAAGCAGGAGCAATTGTAGAACCATTTACCGAATCAATAATTCCGTTTATTAGAACAAGCTGGGTAAATATTACTGTATAAGGAGGTACTTGCTTTAACCATAAAGAAAGAATAAAATCACAAAACACAATTAAAGGTAATGAAAGAACTGACATCAAAAATGCACAGATAATAGTACTTCTATTAATCAGAGCAAACAATGATTCATATTCTTTATTTGCATAAGCTTTATATATCTGAGGTTTTACAGCAGTAAAGAAATTGTTATATAATTGTGATAAAGAATTTTCAATCTGAAATGATATTGCTCTTGCTGCATTTATTGCAGGATTAAAGAACGTGTTTATTAATATATTTATTCCTTGACTCTTAACTGTTACAGAAATAGTTCCTAAAAAATGCCAGCCTGTAAATGAGAAGAGTTCGATAAAAGATTTCTTATCCCATAAAAAATGAAAATTACTACCTTTTGTTTTTTTATGACAATAAATATAGTAGGTAAGAGTTATTACACAAGCAAAAAATAACATCAGTACTCCATAAACAATTAAATTATCAAAAGGAAGTAGCATCAACATCCATACGACGACAAGTTTAAACACAGCTTCCGTTATACCAATATAGGCAAAAGCACTCATTTTCTCATATGAAACAATAAGAGCATCATATGGCACTGATATTAATTGAACTATTAATGTGATTATCGATAATTGATATATTACATTTGCTGCAAATAACCTATCATGTGGTATTACTAATTTTGTATTTACAAAATACAAACCTATTGTCTCTAAAAATACAAAAACTATAATTGATAAAAAAATAAAAACTGTTAAGTTTAAACAGAATTGCTTGTTTAATGATTTGATATCTCCTTTAGCAAGTTCTATAGAAAAGTATCGTTGTGAAGATGTAGCCAATGAACCTTTAATAAAAGAGAACATTGAAACAACTCCAGCTATAACATTATATATGCCATAGTCTTCTACGCCGAGAATATCTAATGTCATTCTGACGGTATATAGGCTTATGCCCATTACGACAAGCATCCGGAGATACAAAAACACCGTATTTACAACAATACGTTTATTATTAATTGATGCCATTTATAAGTTTTATAAAAGACTATTATGTTAATTGTTAACCACCAATACAGCGTACCCACTATTTTTTAGTGGGTTATCTGCATTAGTATTTTGAATAAAGTGAGAGTGTAAAATAAACTGTGTCAGGCTATAATAATAATAGT
>ULYE01027647.1_pt1 | contig 18642 bp, 14 predicted proteins | sample 1961921 | NCBI WGS metagenome assembly ULYE01 (sample SAMEA4835856, study PRJEB28245) | human gut metagenome | biome: gut microbiome; material: fecal sample | place: Denmark | collected 2008 | reverse complement strand
AAACTTATCTCATTCTCAAACACTTATAAAAAATACGTACTTTCGCTCTCCAAAAGGACTCCTTTTGCACACCAAAACGAGTCCTTTTGCAAGCCAAAACGAGTCCTTTTGAAAAGCAGGGAAATCCGTATAAAAACAGAGACGTAAAAATATATTCAATAATAAATCGGATTACAAGATATTTTTTGTATCTTTGTATAATGTAGGGCGATAAGTAACGGTCTCTACATTATTTATATATAGATAGAAAAGTAAACACTTATATGAACGACTTCAGAAAATTCGCTATCAGCCGCGGCATGAGCGGAATGGTGCTCGACGACGTAGTGAGAGCCCAGGCGCAGTATCTCAACCCGTACATACTTGAGGAACGCCAGTTGAACGTCACCCAGATGGACGTGTTCTCGCGCCTTATGATGGACCGCATAATCTTCCTCGGCACCGAAATCAACGACTACACAGCCAACACCCTGTCGGCACAGCTGCTGTATCTCGACTCGGTTGACCCGGGCAAGGACATTTCGATATACATCAACTCGCCCGGCGGAAGCGTTACGGCAGGACTCGCCATATACGACACAATGCAGTTCGTCACCAGCGACGTTGCCACAATGTGTACAGGCATGGCAGCATCGATGGCAGCCGTACTGCTCGTGGCAGGCAAGGAGGGCAAGCGCTCGGCATTGAAGCACAGCCGCGTGATGATACACCAGCCCCTTGGCGGTGTGCAGGGACAGGCTTCGGACATCGAAATCGAGGCCCGCGAGATTCAGAAGTACAAGAAGGAGCTGTATACCATCATCTCCGACCACTCGCACACACCATTCGACAAGGTGTGGGCCGACTCCGACCGCAACTATTGGATGACAGCCGAGGAGGCAAAAGAGTACGGAATGATCGACTTTGTAATGACCAAGAAGCCGGGATTAGATGCTGCCGGCGAAATGACACCAATTGCAGGAAAGGAGTAGGAAGTAGCGATGCCAAGAAAAGTATGTAGCTTCTGCGGAAGAGCAGAGAAGGATGTCAACTTCCTTATAACCGGACTCAACGGATTCATCTGCGACCAGTGTGCGCAGCAAGCATATCAGATAGTGTGCGAGGCGGGCATGGGACCCGGCGGCAAGGGCAAGCGCAAGTCGAAATTTGACGTTGCGATGAGCGACGTACCCAAGCCGATGGAAATCAAGGACTATCTCGACCAATATATAATAGGACAGGACGAAGCCAAGAAATATCTCTCGGTGGCTGTCTACAACCACTACAAGCGTCTGCAACAGCCGCAAGACGACAACGGAGTGGAGATAGAAAAGAGCAACATCATAATGGTAGGCTCTACCGGAACGGGCAAGACTCTCCTTGCACGAACCATTGCCAAGCTGCTCAAGGTGCCATTCACCATCGTAGATGCAACGGTATTCACCGAGGCAGGCTATGTAGGTGAGGACGTAGAGAGCATACTCTCGCGTCTGCTGCAGGTGGCCGACTACGACGTAGCGGCTGCCGAACGAGGCATAGTGTTCATCGACGAGATCGACAAGATAGCACGCAAGGCCGACAACCCCAGCATCACACGCGACGTAAGCGGCGAGGGTGTGCAGCAGGGACTGCTCAAGCTGCTTGAGGGAACAATGGTCAACGTGCCCCCGAAGGGAGGCCGTAAGCATCCCGACCAGGACTATATCCACGTAGATACACGCAATATACTCTTCATCTGCGGCGGTGCCTTCGACGGCATCGAGCGCAAGATCGCACAGCGAATGAACACTCACGTTGTGGGATTCAATTCGGTACAGAACGTGCGCCATATCGACAAGGGCAACCTTATGAAGTATATCCTGCCGCAAGACCTCAAGTCGTTCGGCCTCATACCAGAGATAATAGGACGCCTTCCGGTGCTTACCTATCTCAATCCGCTCGACCGTGAGGCGCTGCGCCGAATACTCGTAGAGCCCAAGAACAGCATCATCAAGCAGTATGAGAAGCTGTTTGAGATGGACGGCATCAAACTCCACTTCAACGACGACACCCTGGAGTTTATCGTAGACAAGGGCGTTGAGTACAAGCTTGGAGCACGCGGACTGCGTTCGATAGTCGAAGCCATCGTCATGGATGCAATGTTTGAGGTGCCGTCGAAGAAGGTCGACGAGTTCACCGTGACACTCGACTACGCCAAGAAGCAACTTGAAAAGTCAAACTTGAAATAGAAAAACTCCTTTGGAGGAAGTTTTGAGTTTTGAATTTTGAGTTTTGGATAAGTCGTCTACGGCAATTTTGAGTCTTGAATTTTGAGTGTTGAATTCCTAATTCATCAATTCTTAATCGGCGCAGCCGACAATTCAAAATTCAAAACTCAAAATTCAAAACTCATATTAAATATTACTACTATGACTGGGACAATTAACCTCAATGAACAACTGAAACACTACTTCGGATTCGACTCGTTCAAGGGCGAACAGGAAGCCATAATACGCAATCTGCTTGCAGGCAACGACACCTTTGTGCTCATGCCTACTGGAGGTGGCAAGAGTTTGTGCTACCAGTTGCCGTCGCTCATCATGGACGGCACAGCCATTGTCGTATCGCCGCTCATTGCCTTGATGAAGAACCAGGTGGATGTCATCAACGGACTGAGCGAAGAATCGGGTGTGGCACACTATCTCAACTCATCGCTCAACAAGGCAGCCATCAATCAGGTGCGCAACGACATATATGCCGGACGCACAAAACTGCTGTATGTGGCTCCGGAATCGCTCAATAAGGAGGACAATCTCGAGTTTTTCCGCTCGTTCAAGATTTCGTTCTACGCTGTCGACGAGGCACACTGTATATCGGAATGGGGTCACGACTTCCGTCCCGAATACCGCAACATACGCCCTACAATACAAAAGATAGGCAACGCTCCAGTCATAGCACTCACCGCTACAGCCACCGACAAGGTGCGCATGGACATCAAGAAGAGCCTCGGCATTGCCGACGCGCAGGAGTTCCGTTCGTCGTTCAATCGCCCGAACCTATATTATGAGGTGCGGCAGAAGACCAACGACATCGACCGACAGATAATAAAGTTCGTGAAGCAGCATTCGGGCAAGAGCGGCATTGTGTACTGCATATCGCGCAAGAAGGTAGAAGATCTGGCGGCAGTGCTTAAGGCCAACGACATCAAGGCGGCACCTTATCACGCCGGACTCGACTCAGCCACACGCTCGCAGACCCAGGACGACTTCCTGATGGAGCGCATCGACGTCATCGTGGCTACCATAGCATTCGGCATGGGCATTGACAAACCCGACGTGAGATTTGTCATTCACTACGACATACCGAAGAGTCTGGAGGGCTATTATCAGGAAACTGGACGCGCCGGACGCGACGGTGGCGAGGGCATATGCCTCGCTTTCTACTCGTATAAGGACCTGCAGAAACTCGAGAAGTTCATGGAAGGCAAGCCAGTGGCCGAACAGGACATCGGCAGACAACTCCTTCAGGAGACCGCAGCTTATGCCGAGTCGTCGGTATGTCGCCGCAAACTGCTGCTGCACTACTTCGGCGAGGAGTACACCAAGGACAATTGCGGCAACTGCGACAACTGTCTGCATCCCAAGGTGAAGCGCGACGGCAAGGAGGCATTGCTCATTGTGCTGCGCTCGCTGCTTGCCGTTAAGGAGGGATTCCGTCAGGATTACGTCATCGACTTTATCAAAGGACGCGCAACGGACGACATTGTGTCGCATCATCACGACCAACTTGAAGAGTTCGGAGCTGGCGAAGACATGCCGCCGAAGACGTGGAGCCCAGTGATAAGGCAGGGAATGATAGCCGGATACATACATAAGGACATCGAAAGCTACGGTCTGCTCAAGGTGACGGCAGCCGGAAAGCGCTACGTTCGCAATCCGCAGCCGTTCACATACGTCGAAGACACCGACTTCACCGACAATGCCGACGAAGAGACTGACGACCATGGAGCAGCCGCACTCGACCCTACGCTCTACAGCATGCTGCAAGACCTGCGCCGCAAGATGGCACGCAAGCTGTCGCTTCCTGGCTACGTCATATTCCAGGACATATCGCTCGAGCAGATGGCAACGATGTATCCCGTATCTATCGAAGAACTGCGCAACATCCAGGGTGTAGGTCAGGGCAAGGCAAAGCGCTACGGCAAGGAGTTCTGCGAACTCATACGCCAGTACTGTTCGGACAATGAGATAGAGCGTCCGGAGGAAATGTTCGTGCGCACCGTTGCCAAGGACTCGATGAAGAAGATAAAGATAATTCACTATCTCGACCGCCGCATGCCGCTCGACGACATCGCTTCGGCTCTCAATCTGGAGTTCAGCGACCTGCTCGACGACCTCGACGCCATCGTCTACAGCGGTACAAAGGTCAACATCGACTACTTCCTTGAGGACGTGATGGACGACGACCAGATAGACGACATATACGAGTACTTCCGCGAATCGGACACCGACAGCATCAAGGCTGCCCTGGAAGAGCTCGGCGACGACTATGAGGAGAACGAAATCAGACTCGTTAGAATCAAGTTTATGTCAGAACAGGCCAACTAAAAGCGCTTGTCTGAGTTTATAATACGACAAATACACCTTATATAATATATAGGTTTGGCATAGCCCGGGGCATCGCTCCGGGCTATGTTGTTTTAATGTTAGTCAGAGAATTGGAGCGGTGGTATCATAAACTCAGGTTCAGGAGTGAGCCGTCAATGTGAATAGTAGGAGGGTAGGGCATCCCTGTCCTACCCACTAAGCCTTCATTTACAGTTGATTGAGTGGGTATAGCAGGGATGCTATACCCTCCTATAGATAGCCTTCTTATTATCTTTTCGACTTCTGACACACACGCCTTTTACAATTTGGCCTTTGTTAAAAAGCTGTGGTGTAACTACTAATTTCGGACGAGCCTTGTTTTATGCCAGCCCCCTATTCTTGCTTGATGGAGTCACGGAAATTTCTTTTCCTTGTTGTCTATAATTCCCCTTGAATACCCCCGAAAATTCCCCTTGAAATCCCCGAAAAATCCGCTTGCATTTCAAAAGGAGTCCTTTTGCATTCCAAATGTAGTCCTTTTACATTCCAAAAGGAGTCCTTTTGCACTCCAAAAGTAGCCCTTTTGCAATGCAAAAGGACTACATTTTTAAGGCAAACTTCTTATAATTCAGTATTTTTGTCTAATTTTGCAAATTATGAAAGAAAACAAGTTATCACTGAGCAGCAAGCAGTATGCCGTGCCGTTCATTCTCATCACATCACTCTTCTTTATGTGGGGCTTCGCTCGCGCCATACTCGACGTGCTCAACAAGCATTTCCAGACCGAGCTCGACATCACCATAACACAGTCGTCGCTGATACAGGTGACCACATACATGGGCTATTTCCTCATGGCCATTCCTGCCGGACTGTTCATCAACCGTATGGGCTATCGACGCGGAGTGGTGACCGGACTGGTGCTGTTCGGATTAGGGTCGCTGGCGTTCATACCGTGTTCTATGGCTGGAACGTTCTATCCATATCTGGTGGCGCTGTTCGTAATAGGTTGCGGACTCGTTTTTCTTGAGACCTCAGCCAACCCCTATGTCACCGAGCTTGGACCAAAGGAGACAGCCACGGCACGACTGAACTTCTCGCAATCGTTCAACGGAGTAGGCTCGATGTTTGCTACACTCGTCGTTGGCAGCTTCCTCTTCCAGAGCGAATCGGCAGGCGACGGCAGCAACGCCGTTATACCTTACTCAATCATGGGAGCCCTCGTGCTGCTCATAGCCATAGTATTCTCGCGCGTCAACCTGCCAGAGATACAGCACACCGACGACAAGGAGACGCAGCAGGGCGGCCACAACATCTCGCGACTGTTCAAGAACCGCAGCTTCGTTTTCGGACTCTCGGCGCTGCTCGCTTATGAAGTGGCAGAGATATCAATCAATTCTTACTTCATCAACTATGTCACCGGACAGGGATGGATGGAGCCTGCCACTGCCTCTACGGTGCTGACCGTAGGTCTGGGACTGTTCATGCTGGCGCGCTTCATAGGCGCTGCCGTGATGAGCAATGTGCCAGCCGAGAAGTATCTGCTCATCTGTGCAGTGGGTACGGTGGCTTGTATCGCTGTGCTGCTGCTCGACTTGGGACGCAACATTTCGATGGCAGCGCTAATGATGAACTACTTCTTCGAGGCTATCATGTTCCCGACAATCTTCGCACTCACCCTGCGCGGACTCGGCGGACTCACCAAGAGCGCCTCGTCGATACTCATGATGACCCCCGTAGGCGGCTGCGGATTCCTGCTGATGGGCTACGCTGCCGACCATGCAGGCAACTTCGTGCTGCCGTTCTTCATCCCGCTCGTGGGCTATGCCATTGTGATGGCTTACGCATGGAGTACGGTGAAGAAATAGAAAAGGAGAAAACACAAGGTTTTTAGGATAATCAATACATCAACGAAAAATGAACATCAAGGATATACTCAACAGCGCCGACGGAAGCAGACACTTCTCGTTTGAGGTGCTGCCACCTCTGAAGGGCACCGGAACAGAACGCCTGTTCTCGACGATAGAGAAGTTTAAGGAATTCAATCCGGCGTACATCAACATCACGACCCATCACAGCGAGTATGTATATCGTGAAGTGGAGGGCGGACAATACGAGCGTTTGCGCCTGCGCCGGCGTCCGGGCACGGTGGCTATAGCTGCCGCCATACAGAACAAGTTCGGCATTCCCGTCATCCCGCACGTGATATGCAGCGGAGCGAGCGCGTTCGACATAGAGTACGAACTCATCGACCTTCAGTTTCTCGGTATCGAGAACCTGCTGCTGTTGCGTGGCGACAAGGCGAAGGAAGACAGCCGCTTTGTGCCTACACCGGGCGGCTATTCGCACACGACAGAGCTGATAGAGCAGGTGAATAGGTTCAACGAAGGATTCTTCAACGACGGAACTCCTATCAAGAACCCCACAGGTAAGTTCGGATTCGGAGTGGCGTGCTATCCCGAAAAGCATGAAGAGGCACCCAATATCGAGATGGATATGGAGTATCTCAAGCAGAAGCAGGACCTCGGAGCCGACTATGCCGTTACGCAGCTGTTCTACGACAACCAGAAGTATTTTGACTTTGTGGAGCGTGCCCGTGCAATGGGCATAACGATGCCAATCATTCCCGGACTGAAGCCATTTGCCAAGTTGTCGCAGCTGACGGTAGTGCCCAAGACCTTCCATTGCGACCTTCCGCAGGAACTGGCGCAGGAAGTGCTCAAGTGCAAGACCGATGATGACGCCCGGCAGTTGGGTATCGAGTGGACCACTGAGCAATGCCGACAGCTCTACGCAGCCGGAGTTCACAACATACACTTCTACACCGTGTCGGCAGTCGACTCGGTTAGGGAGGTGGCAAAGAGGTTGCTGTAAGATATTTGAATTTTGATTTGTGAATTTTGAGTTTTGAATTGTTCTCGGCTTCGCCTGCGATTTTGAATTGTTCAATGTTGAATTTTTCAAAATCCAATACCGAAAACTCATAATTCCAAATTCAAAATTGCGAAGGAAGTCGCAATAATTCACAATTCAAAACTCAAAACTCACAATTGCCATCGGCAACAATTCAAAACTCAAAACTAAAAATTCAAAACTCAAAATATGCAGTTTGACGAAGTGATAGGCCAGAATGAGGCCAAAAGGCAGTTGCGACAGCTCATCGACGAGGGGCGTGTGCCACATGCAATGCTGTTCTGCGGTCCGACGGGCTGCGGCAAAATGGCGCTTGCCATGGCTTTCGCATCCGAACTGCTGGGCCACAGCCGACTGCTTAAGCAGTGGACCCACCCCGACCTCGTGTTCAGTTATCCCACCATAAAGAAGCCCAGCATGGGCTCAGAACATCAGCCCACGAGCGACGACTTTGCCTGTCAGTGGCGCGAGATGATAATGCAAGGCCCGTATTTCACGCTCGAACAGTGGATGGCACAGATGGATGCCGAGAACCAGCAGGCCGTAATCACGGGTGCCGAGAGCGACGCCATGTCGCGCAAACTGAGCATGAAGTCGAGCCAGGGTGGATACAAGGTGTGCATAGTATGGCTGCCCGAGCGTATGAACCAGACAAGCGCCAACAAGCTGCTCAAGCTGCTTGAGGAACCACCTACGCAAACAGTGTTCATACTTGTGAGCGAAGATCCGGGCCGATTGCTTGAAACCATACGCAGCCGAACGCAACGGTTCGACTTCAAGCGCATAGCCGACGACGACATAGAGCAGGCTCTCGTGGCACGATGCGGAATCGAAGCGGACCTCGCCCATCGCATTGCACGCATAGCAGGAGGTTCGTGGACGACTGCCACCGGAGCCTTGCAGGCAGGCAACGAGAACAATATGTTCTTCGATCTGTTTACAATGCTCATGCGATTGGCATACGCCAAGCGCGTCAAGGAACTCAAGAAGTGGAGCGAAAGCATTGCGGCGTTCGGCCGCGAGAAGCAAAAGCGACTGCTGGTGTACTTCAGCCGTATGATACGCGAGAACTTCATGTACAACTTCCACGACCCTCGGCTCACCTATATGACTGTAAATGAAGAACAGTTTGCGTCGCGTTTCGCACCGTTCATCAACGAAGGCAACATCATCGAGTTCAGCGAGATGTTCGAACGGGCATTGCGCGACATCACACAGAACGCCAATTCCAAGATGGTGTTCTTCGACATAGCTCTACAATCAATAATATATATAACACGCAAATAGATGAAAGAATTCAAGGACATGCAATTCCATATATCCCGCGACACCGATCGCGGGCTCTGCCACTGCGCTTGCGGTAGGCAGGACAGACAACTCAACACCTACGACTGGTTGTATGACGTGCCCGGAAACGAGGAGGATACCGACCTGGTTGAGGTGCAGTTCAAGAATACACGAAAGGGTTACTATCACAATGTCAATCATCTCGACCTGCAGAAGGGCGACACCGTGGCTGTAGAAGCAAGTCCCGGACACGACATCGGAGTAGTGACGCTGACCGGACGACTTGTAAAACTGCAGGTGAAGAAGGCAAACCTGAAGTCGCCCGACGAAATAAAGCGCGTCTATCGCATTGCAAAGCCAACCGATATGGACAAGTATTATGAGGCAAAAAGCCGCGAACACGGCACCATGATACAAAGCCGTCAGATAGCAAAGGACCTTGGACTGCAGATGAAGATAGGCGACGTGGAGTATCAGGGCGACGGCAACAAGGCGATATTCTACTATATCGCCGACGAGCGCGTTGACTTCCGACAGCTCATCAAGGTTCTGGCTGACACCTTCCATGTGCGCATTGAGATGAAACAGATTGGTGCTCGACAGGAGGCAGGACGCATAGGTGGAACCGGACCGTGCGGCCGTGAGCTGTGTTGCGCAACCTGGATGAAGAATTTTGTGAGCGTCAGCACCAATGCGGCACGCATTCAGGACATCTCGCTCAATCCGCAGAAGCTTGCCGGAATGTGCGCAAAATTGAAGTGCTGTCTCAACTATGAGGTTGACGATTACGTTGAAGCAGGACGCAAAATGCCTGCACGCGACATCGTATTGCAGACCATTGACAGCGACTGGTATCTCTTCAAGACCGACATTCTTGCCGGACTGGTGACATATTCTACCGATAAGTCGATAGCAGCCAATCTTATCACCATCTCGGCAGAGCGTGCGCGTGCCGTGATAGAGATGAACCGACGTGGCGAAAAGCCCGAAGCGCTCGACGAGGGTGACGCTGTCAGCACGCAGGATCGTCCCGCCGACCTCCTTGCTGATGCCGATATCAGCCGTTTTGACAAAGCCAAGAAAAAGAAGAAGGCAAAGAATCGCCCCAACCGACAGCCTGCCGCTCAGCAGCGTGAGCCCAAACAGCCCAAGCAGCGTGAACAGAAGCAGTACAGACCGGCTACTGCCGACCGACAGCAACAGCCTGATCAGCCGCAGCAAGCTGCCAGACAGCAGCCGCAGCAGCCCAAACCGCAGGGCCAGCCGCAGCATTCCAAACCGCAGCATCAGCCCAATCAGCCGCATCAAGCTGCCAGACAGCAGCCCCAGCAGCCCAAACCGCAGGGCCAGCCACAGCATTCCAAGCCGCAGCATCAGCCCAATCAGCCGCAGCAAGCTGCCGCTCAGCAGCCCCAGCATTCCAAGCCTCAGGCACAGCCGCAGCAGTCTAAGCCGCAGCAGCAGCCCAAACCGCAGGCCCAGCCCAATGCTGAAGCACAGAAATAAAGGTATATAAAAATGCAAATCAAAGTCAACAAGGCGCGAAGTCAGTACAGACAGGTCCGCCTTGTTGGCTTTTGCCGCATATAAAATCAATATGAAGGTGTCGGTTCTGGCACCTCTTCTTGCTTTTATAAGTAACAAGTAAGGAAAATGAAAAATAGCAAATGTTTTGCACTACTGGCTATTGTGTTGCTGCTGGCGTTGTCGGCTTGCAACCGCAAGCTTGTGTACGACCGCTACGCATCGACACCAATATCAGGGTGGGAGAAGAACGACACGCTCTCGTTCGACATCCGTCCGGTCAGCGGAACGGACACATACTACATGTGGCTGGGTCTGCGCACCAGCGAAGACTATCCCTTCACGGCAGTAACGCTGATAGTAGAGCAGCATATTTATCCAAAGGACACCATTGTCAACGATACGGTGAAATGTCAGATTACTGACCGTCACGGCAACGCATCGGGCTCAGGTGTCAACTTCCACCAGTACCGTTTTCCCGTCAACTCACTGCAATTGCAGGACGGCGACTCAATACACATACGCGTACGTCATGATATGAAGCGCGAGATATTGCCGGGCATCAGCGACGTAGGCATTTCGCTACAACGCAAGTAGGGTAGGGGCTACTCGAAGTAGAAGCTCAGCACAATCATCTTTGTGCTCGCCTTGCTCACCGCCTTGGCATACTTCAGCATATTCTTGTCGCGCAGTTCGTCGGCATGTTTTGTGTCGAGCGAATTGCCCAGGGCGTAGACGAACTTCAGTTCGGGGCGCAGCTTGAAGAACGGCAGATAGAAGTCGCATCCTACACCCGCCTCCACCGCCATGGTGTAGCGTTTCAGTCGCAGATAGTCGCTGCGCTTTGTATTGAGATTTATCATCGGAGCCAGTCCTGCCATGAGGTAAGGTCGATGGTTGTTGAAGCGCGGTGCGGCGAAAATCACGTCAGCCGAACACGATATGTAAGCCGACTTGATGTCCTGGCGCGATTCCTCGGCACGTCCGTCGGCATCGGTCTTGCCCAAGTCATGGAACACTATGTGGCGCGAACCGAAATACATCATCGGTGCCACACGTACCTGAAAATGCTCCGTAAGGCGTGCTTCGCCGAGCACTCCGACATTGATTCCGGGGTCCCAACAGCTCTGGTCGACCGTGACAAGCGCCTGATGCTCCTGTCCGTCTTCACCGATATACGTCTGCGGTCCGACGTTTGTCAGTTCCATATCCTGCAAGTGTGTGCCCACAACGACACCGAAGTGAAACGGGCGCAAGTCGGTATACGGGCGGTTCTGAACCGTACGTATCTGTGCGTGAGCCATGCCGCCAATCATGTAGGGCATGGACGATAGAAATAACAGTATAGCTGCGAGTCTCATATTGATATATAACGCAGTTTGGCGGATGTTATTGCTTTGGCTTGTCATCAAAAATTGCAATGCAGAAGTGGCAAAACGGCGTGAAATGTGTAAATAAGTTAAAGTCATTACCTATTTGTAGGTATTTCGAAGAAAAACGCTATCTTTGCATCATCTAAATATAGGTAGTATAACATTAATAACATTTAAATAGAATTTAATTATGGCTTATGTAATTGGCGATGACTGCATCGCATGCGGTACATGTATTGGTGAGTGCCCGGTAGAGGCTATCTCTGAAGGCGAAAAGTATTCAATCAACCCTGATCTCTGCACAGAGTGTGGCACATGCGCTAGCGTATGTCCTCAGGAGGCTATCAGCCTCGGCGAGTAAGGATTTACTACAGAAATATCAAGGCGGCAAATCGCAGCACCCGGTGCTTGCGTTTTGCCGCCTTTTCGTTTTAGCTTACCTAAGCTATAAGATTCTGCTTGTGTAGCGGATGAAGCCAAATACGGTTTTTAAATGGAAAAGTGAAAAGGGCAAAGGGATTAGTGAAAAGAGACAAAAGGATAAGGGAAAAGTGAGAAGGTGAATGTGAAAAGTGAAATGGAAAAATCCGGTAGCTTTGCAAGTGAAAAACTTAGGTTTTCCAAAAGGAGTCCTTTTGCTCTCCAAAAGGAGTCCTTTTACTCTCCAAAAGGAGTCCTTTTACTCATCAAAAGGAGTCCTTTTACTCATCAAAAGGAGTCCTTTTGTTTGGCTCATCCGATCTTTGGAGTGATACTATTGTTTTGGTTAGTGCAAACTGTAGGAGGCTATGGCGTCCTCGCCGTAGCCTGAGCAAGCTGGTAGTGCAATTTATCAATAACAAGAATGCACGGACAAACTGCACAGACTATGGCGGGGACGCCATAGCCTCCTATTGTTTCCTTTGCCAATTGACTTACAGGATTGGACTTATAACATTATCATTCGAAATATCGGATTAACCTTTTGCTTTTCGCAAGAAACAACCCGTAAAAACAGCAGGAGGCTATGACATTACTGCCATAGCCTCCTGTTAAGTTCAGCGTTGCTGCTGATGTATATTTCTTACGCTCGTTTTACTTCACCGAAGGAGTAAAGCGCAATGTCACTACATGCTCGCCTGTAGGTGTCTGATACTGCGGCAGGCATGAATCACCGCCACATGAGCGGTTGCCGATGCCACGCTGCCAGTAGTCGAAGTGGGCGAAGATCTGACGGCTCGGAGTGAGATCGTAAGGATGCTTGCCTCCGTAGAACACGTCGTAGTTGAACTGACGGTCGTCAATGTGCGAGAGCGAGAAGGCTACCTGGCCCTCTGTCTGCACGTTGAGTTGCAGACCTGCGCCTGAGAGGGTAAGGTCGCGCAGTCCCTGACGGTCGCCCATTATCTGCGGTGCGCTCTGCTCCTCAAACATTCCGGATACGGTTGTGGTGTAACGGCCGAGCAATGAGCCGCGCTGGCGGTCGATATAGTTCGACCACGGACCCTTGGCATAATACTCTACATTCTCCAGTTCCGGAGCAAACTGCATCGTTACGCCTACACGACGTGTCTCAGCGCTTGAGTTGTTGAATGCTATACGCATGTCAACACGTCCGTCGGGATAGATGGTATACTGTATGTTGTGAGTGTCCTTGCCGTTGCTTACCGATGTCTGTGCAACCACATTCTTGCCAACATGTTTCGGAGCGCTTACGAGATTCTTGCTGCCCGTGAGTGCGCCTTCCTCCTTGTTGTCGTTCTCGGCAACACCACCTGTAGCTCCAAGCGAAATGTTGTCGTTGGCAATGCGGCGGAATCCGTTGAAGTCGGGGCCCTTGCCTGGCTCAACGAGGCTCTTGCCGTCGTACAGCCATTCTGCTATTGTGCCGTCATCGGCAAAGCTTATCTTGAAACGCTCGCCCGTTACGCAGTTGCCCTTTACCTTGAGTTTGCCCTTTTCGGCAATGGCTGGCAACTGACCGTGCTGCTGCTGAACGAAAGTCGGGTCGGCTACAGATACGCAGCTGGCGTTGGCGTCGGCGTTGAGCTTGAACTGCTGCTCTACAACGGCATATCCGCGCTTGGTCCATGGGCAGTCGTTCTTCATTCGAAGGCTGAATGTGATGATGTATTCGCCGTCGTTCTTCACCTCTGTAGTATAAGGAATGCTTACGTGGCAGATTTTGCCCGGAGCGCAGCTTGGCAACTGCAGGTCGCCATGCTCTACAGAGCGGCCGTCCTTGAGCACCTCGTACGAGAGATAGAGCAGGTCGGCAAGGTCGGTGAAGTTGTACTTGTTGCGGAGCACAAGGTTGTGATCCTTAAGGCTCTCGAAGTTGACGTAACGATAAACGTACTTCACCTCGGTGAGCTTTGCAGTCCATTCACGTCCAGGAGTGATGATTCCGTTAGACATAAAGTCGCCCTGGAAGCCCAGATGTCCATGATTCATCTTTGTATAATCATAACCTGAGGTGTAGTAATGGAGTCCGGTCTGCGGGTCGACGAGCGGTTCATGCGCCTTGATGCGGCGTGTGTCGTATATACCCTGGTCCACCCAGTCCCAGATACAGCCTCCGATGATGCCGTTAGAACCCTCGATGATGTCCCAGTATTCCTGCAAGTTGCCTACAGCCTGACCCATAGCGTGTGCATATTCGCAAATGAAGTAAGGCTTGCCGTTGAGTCCGTCGCGGTGTTTTATGACATTGTTGATGATGGGATACATGTCCGAACCGAAGTCGGAATATTTCTCGCCATGCTTGTAGCCCTCATAATGCACCCAAGCATCACGTCCGGGGAGGAGTCGCTTCACCTCATCGTAGGTGGCCTGGAAGTTCTGTCCGCCTCCCGACTCGTTGCCGAGCGACCAGAATACAACGCTCGGATGGTTGCGGTCGCGCAGCACCATGCGTCGTGTACGGTCTACATAAGCGGCCTGCCATGTAGGATTGTCAGACAGAGATTGGTTGTTGTGGCACTCGACGTCGGCCTCGTTCATGCAGTACAGACCGTAGTAGTCGAACATTGCATACATCTTAGGTTGGCGCGGATAGTGGCTGGTGCGCACGGTATTGACGTTGGCGAGCTTCATAAGCGTTACGTCCTTGAGCATTGTGGGCATGTCGATGGCGTGGCCGAGCAACGGGTGGATGTCCTGCGTATTCACTCCCTTGAAGTATTCGCGCTTGCCGTTGATGTAGATAAGATTGCCACGCTGCTCAACCGAGCGGAAACCGTAGAGTGTAGAGAACACCATCTCCTCCTGACCGTTGTCGGTCTTCTGGCGTACAATGACGGTATAGAGGTTAGGATGTTCGGCCGACCACGGCTTCAAGTTGCTGAGGTTATCGAACTTGACGTCCATTTTCTTCTCAACATCGGCTGCAGTAAATGCCAAGGCAGCGCTCTGGCTTGCCACACGCACACCATTCTGGTCGAGCAGTTCCACCTCGACAGTCTTCTTGCCCTTCTGATGCTGGGCGTTGTTGAGTGTCAGCTCAACGTTCATAGAGCCTGAAGTGTAGCCGTCGTTGAGGCTTGATGTGATGTAATGGTCGCCGATGAACGCCTTGGGAGTTGCCACGAGATACACGTCGCGATGAATGCCTGCGAGGTGCCACATGTCCTGACCCTCAAGATATGAGCCGTCCGACCAGCGGTAGACGCGTACCGAAACGTTGTTCTCGCCGCCGCGCACCAATGACGTAACGTCAAACTCGGCATCGGTGTTGGCTCCCTGTGAGTAGCCGGCATAGTGTCCGTTCACCCATACCATTATTGCGCTGCACGCTCCGTCGAAGTGGAGGAACACTCGCTTGCCGCTCTCCCAACCCTTTGGCAGGGTGAATGTGCGGCGATAAGAACCAACGGGGTTCTTGTCGAAATTGTCGTCGAAAGCGGTAATGCGGGGAGGCTCGTTCTTGAACGGATATCCCACATTATTATATACAGGCACATCGTAGCCAGCCATTTCCCAATTAAGGGGCACAGCTATGTTGTCCCAGCCGCTCACGTCGGCCTTGTCACCGTAGAAGTTCTGCTCCTCGGGCACACCCTGCGACTTCCAGTCGGCTGTGTAATGGAATTTCCACTGACCGTTGAGCGACAGCCAGTCTGCATGGTCGGGAGTGAGCCATGGGAATCGGAAATACTCGTCCTTCATCATTTCAGACGTCGACGAGTAAGGCATAAAGGTGGCATGAGCCTTCTCTTTGTGGTCTTCAAACTTGGTTTCATCCTCGACCCACGCTGCTGAAGGACCAGCCGCCTGCACGGTGTAAGTCTTCGCTACCATTGTTTTTCGTGCCGCCTTGCGTGACTTTGACTGTGCACTGGCTCCCTGCCATGCCATCAAGCCCAACATTGCTGCGACACAGAAAATAAGATTCTTATTCATATGTACTTAGGTTTTATGTGGTTTGTTTATGAAAATTGTGGTTCATTTTGATGCAAAGATAGCTCAAAATAACCAAAAATGCTACTTTTAATGCATTTTTTTAATGAAAGTTGCGGTAATATCCAATTTATTTCATACCTTTGCACTCGCTTTTAAGAAGCAAGGGTGGTTACCAGAGTGGCCAAATGGGGCAGACTGTAAATCTGCTGGCTATGCCTTCGGTGGTTCGAATCCATCACCACCCACTACGAACATAAAGGTGTGTCATTTAAATGGCGCACCTTTTTTCGTATAGACACATTCGTACATCATTTTCTAAAAACTAAAAACAAAGTATTATGAACAGACTATTGACATTGATGGCAGCCCTGGTGCTGTCGCTCAGCGCAATGGCTCAAGGCGTGTATACACAGCCGTGCCAGGACAAGAAACTCGAGAAGAAGGCTATCAAGTGGAAAAACTCAAACAAGTGGCGCAACGGATTTACTGCCGCTTCGCCTCACGAGACTGTCAACGCTGCCGAGTTCTACACACAATACAAGCGCAACCCGCAATGGAAAGCCCTGTTTGCATGGCTCGCAAAGACCGACCTTATGGCTCTGCCCGCAGGCCAACACCCCATCCCCGGAACTACAATGAAGGCCAATGTGGAGGATGGCGAGAACGGCGACCTTGAAAAACGCGGCACCGAAAGCCATCGTCAGTATGTCGACTTCCAGTATGTCGTGAAGGGCAGCGAGCGCTTCGGACTGCTCGACCACGTTACAAGCCGCCCCAAGGCGCCATATCGTCCCGACATCATCAATTACGATTACGAGGTGGACAAGACCCTGTTCGTTGACTCAACTCCCGACAAATTCTTCATATTCTTCCCCGGCGACTGGCACATCGCGAAGATAAAGACCGACAAGGCCGATCAGAATATCCGCGTCGTAGTGGTGAAGGTGGAGTATAAGGACAAGTAAACCGCAAGGCAACAAAAATCCAGCCGTAAAACAAATGTAGCCCTTTTGGCTCTCAAAAGGACTCGTTTTGCAAGCTAAAAGGGCTCCTTTTACAGGGCAAAACGAATCCTTTTACAGGCCAAAAGGGCTACATTTGAAATGGTACTGTTCCATAGGTCATTTTATATATATATATACGCCTATCAGTATATATCTCTATACCTTATTATATATATAGGTAACGCGATGAAAGAAGGCAGAAAACAGCACGATTCTGTTAAATAAATGTAAATATATAGTGTGCTTAAAAGCATCATTTCTCTATATAATAAAAAATGAGTAATTTTGCGGACCGATTATTTGGGGATACACTTAGAGTCCCCTGCATGAGGGTGTTAATAGCGTGCGCTAAAGAATAGGCCAAGCGGCGTGGTTAGTGAATCGCTCGTGCAAAACAAAAGAAATGTTTTTTAGTAGTAATTTTTAAATTAAACAATGAACACTTTAAGTTACAAGACTATTTCCGCTAACAAGGAAACAGCTAAGAAGGAGTGGGTGGTAATCGATGCCACAGACCAGGTAGTAGGTCGTCTCTGCTCTAAAGTAGCAAAGCTCATCCGCGGAAAGTACAAGCCGTCATTCACTCCCCACGTGGACTGTGGTGACAACGTTATCATCATCAACGCAGCCAAGGCTGTTTTCACTGGCAAGAAGGAAACAGACAAGGTTTACACACGTTATACTGGCTATCCTGGTGGACAGCGCTTCAACACTCCGGCAGAGCTCCGCAAGCGTCCTGACGGAATGGACAAGATTATCCGTCACGCTGTGAAGGGTATGCTCCCCAAGGGTCCTCTCGGCCGTCACCTGCTTGACAATCTCTACATCTACGATGGTACAGAGCACAAGCACGAGGCACAGCAGCCTAAGGCAATTGATATTAACCAGTATAAATAAAGAATAGAAGATGGAAATGATAAATGCAATTGGTCGCCGTAAGAGTGCCGTAGCTCGTGTTTATCTCACAGAGGGCACCGGTAAGATCACAATCAACAAGGAAGAACTCGCAAAGTATTTCCCATCAGCAATTCTGCAGTATGTGGTTAAGCAGCCGCTGCTCCTGCTCGGTGTGGAAGAGAAATATGATATCAAGTGCAACCTCGACGGTGGCGGTTTCACCGGTCAGAGCCAGGCTCTTCGCCTCGCTATCGCCCGCGCACTTGTAAAGGTTGACGCTGAGGACAAGAAGACTCTTAAGGGTCAGGGCTTCCTCACTCGCGATTCACGTGAGGTTGAGCGTAAGAAGCCGGGTCAGCCGAAGGCTCGCCGTCGCTTCCAGTTCAGCAAGCGTTAAAATATGGAGAATGGCTGGGACACCTTATTTATATATATATATGTGTGGCTTAGCATATCTCCAAAGTTTAGCATCCAAACCCGCAAGACCGAAAGAGTGAGTTAGGAATTACGAATTAGGAATTACGAATTAGAAGTTGTGAGTTAGAATTATAATTCAAAATTCAAAATTCAAAATCGGCGAAGCCGACCAATTCAAAACTCAAAATTCAAAACTCAAAACTCGACATTCGTTACTCGTGGGCTGGTTCAATTTAACTCAAAGGAAAGTAAACAAATTAACAAGAACAAAGAAATGTCAAGAACTAATTTTGACCAGTTGTTAGA
>ULYE01025848.1_pt1 | contig 18705 bp, 15 predicted proteins | sample 1961921 | NCBI WGS metagenome assembly ULYE01 (sample SAMEA4835856, study PRJEB28245) | human gut metagenome | biome: gut microbiome; material: fecal sample | place: Denmark | collected 2008 | reverse complement strand
ACCGCGACATCAATCGCTACCGTGCAATCATCAAGGCCCTCGGTCTTCGTAAGTAATTCGCGCACAGAAAGCTTAAGGCAAACAGAAAGTCCCGAAAACGATTCAAGTTTTCGGGACTTTTTGCGTATATGTGAACAAAACTTCGTAACTTTGCAAAAAGTTTTTTTAAGGTACTATATAAATGCAAGACATTAGAAACATTGCGATTATTGCCCACGTCGACCACGGCAAGACTACTCTTGTCGACAAGATGATGTTGGCGGGCAAGCTGTTCCGCGACGGCCAGGATAACAGTGGCCAGGTATTGGATGCCAATGATCTGGAGCGTGAACGAGGAATAACCATCCTTTCCAAGAACGTGTCAATCAATTGGAAAGGTACAAAAATCAATATTATAGACACCCCGGGACACTCCGACTTCGGCGGTGAGGTAGAACGCGTGCTCAATATGGCAGATGGTTGCATCCTGCTTGTTGATGCTTTTGAGGGCCCGATGCCCCAGACACGCTTCGTTCTTCAAAAGGCGCTGGAGATAGGATTGAAGCCTATCGTTGTAGTTAATAAGGTAGACAAGCCCAACTGTCGTCCTGAAGAGGTCTACGAGATGGTGTTCGACCTGATGTTCTCGCTCAACGCCACTGAAGACCAGCTCGATTTCCCCGTAGTATATGGTTCGGCAAAGAACGGATGGATGGCTGAAGACTATAAGACTCCGACCGATAACATTGACTATCTGCTTGATAAGATAGTTGAGGTGATACCGGCTCCGAAGGTGCTTGAGGGTACTCCGCAGTTGCTTATCACTTCGCTCGACTACTCAAGCTACACTGGTCGTATCGCAGTGGGACGTGTTCATCGTGGCACTCTGGCTGAGGGCATGAACGTAACCATATCGCATCGTGACGGCAAACTTGAGAAAACCAAGATCAAGGAGATTCATGTATTCGAGGGAATGGGTCAGAAGAAGGTGGAAGAGGTTTACTCTGGCGACATCTGCGCTATCGTTGGTCTTGAGAATTTCGAGATTGGTGACACTATTTGCGACTTCGAAAATCCCGAACCGCTGCCTCCAATTGCCATCGATGAGCCTACAATGAGTATGCTTTTCACCATCAACGACTCACCATTCTTCGGCAAGGAAGGTAAGTTTGTGACTTCACGTCACGTCAACGACCGCCTTCAGAAGGAGCTTGAGAAGAACCTTGCGCTGCGTGTTCGTCCTTTCGAGGACTCTACAGATAAGTGGATTGTAAGCGGACGTGGTGTGCTTCACCTCTCAGTTCTCATCGAGACTATGCGTCGTGAGGGCTACGAGCTTCAGGTAGGTCAGCCGCAGGTAATCTACAAGGAGATTGACGGACAGAAGTGTGAGCCTATCGAAGAGTTGACAATCAATGTGCCTGAGGAGTTCTCAAGCAAGATGATTGATATGGTAACACGTCGTAAGGGCGAGATGACATCAATGCAGACACTCGGCGACCGTGTTGACATTGAGTTTGATATTCCTTCGCGTGGCATCATCGGACTGCGTACCAACGTGCTCACAGCAAGCCAGGGCGAGGCCATTATGGCTCACCGCTTCAAGGAGTATCAGCCGTATAAGGGCGAGATAGTACGCCGTATGAACGGTTCGATGATTGCAATGGAGACCGGTACAGCCTATGCTTACTCTATAGACAAACTTCAGGATCGTGGCAAGTTCTTCATCGATCCGGGTGAAGAGGTTTACGGCGGTCAGGTAGTGGGCGAACATGTTCACGACAACGACCTCGTAATCAACGTTACCAAGGCCAAGCAGCTCACCAATGTGCGTGCCAGTGGCTCTGATGAGAAGGCCCGCGTGATACCGAAGGTTGTAATGAGTCTTGAGGAATGTCTTGAGTATATCAAGGGCGACGAGCTTGTTGAGGTTACTCCGAAGAGCATCCGCATGCGCAAGATTACTCTCGATCATCTTGCACGCAAGCGTTCTAACAAGGACTAATGTCTTGCTTGTGGTTTAGTATGTCGCTGATATGCTGACCAAACTCAAGTATACAATATTTGAAAATATAGGAAAGGTGTTTCTTGGCATAGATGTCGGGGGACACCTTTTATTATAATAATGTATAAGGAAATAATAACTATGAAGAAATCATTATTGTCACTTCTCGTTATGTTGAGCTGTGTTGCGGCGTCGGCACAGACTGCTGCGGGCAAGTTTTCGATTATTCCCCGTGTGGGAGTGAGTCTGGCCAATCTTTCGGGCGATGGCGTTTATTTCAATACAGGAAGCAGTACGGGAGCGTGGGGTTCGTCGCGCAACAAGCCGGGGTTTACCATTGGTGTTGACTTTGACTATCAGATGGCACAATCGTTGTCGGTAATGCTGGGAGCTCATTATACCCAGCAAGGTTGCAATTATGGCAATGTCAACGAGCAGATATCGCAGTCTGGCAATGTGAAGAAATATGTCGGACTGAACGATTTGTCTACACAGTTGCACGTAATCAATGTTCCGTTGCTGTTCAACTACTATGTTGCTCCGGGATTTGCTGTGAAGACTGGTGTACAGTTTGGCTTCCCCGTATCTGGTAAGTTGAAGTATACCGAGACAAAATTCACCGAGAATGACAACGACGAGTTTGTAGCCGATACACCGAAGAAGCATGACATCAACCTCAATTCAACAATCAAGAAGGTTGACTTCTCAATCCCAGTCGGACTTTCGTTTGAATATATGAACGTGATAATTGACGCACGCTACAACATCGGACTTACAAATGTTCAGAAGGATTTCCTTGAATTGAAGCCCGTTAAGAACCGTGTGTTTATGTTTAGCGCAGCTTATCGTTTCCAGTTGTAGGAAACATAAAACAATAAAAGACAATAAAAAAAACAGCATTGAATACTTCTTTGTAAAGTAGTCAATGCTGTTTTTTTGTGCTATTACTTGCAGTTACGGCGTCTTACTTGCAGTTAGGGCACCAAGGCTTCAACTGCTGGAAGAAGTCGTTGCCCTTATCGTCAACGAGGATGAACGCAGGGAAGTCCTCAACGGTAATCTTCCAGATAGCCTCCATGCCGAGTTCGGGATATTCTACGCACTCGATGCTCTTGATAGAGCTCTGCGACAGAACGGCAGCCACGCCACCGATTGTGCCGAGATAGAATCCGCCGTGCTTCTTGCAAGCGTCGGTCACTACCTGCGAACGGTTGCCCTTGGCAATCATAACGAGCGATGCACCGTGATCCTGGAACTCGTCTACGTACGGATCCATACGATTGGCAGTGGTCGGACCCATTGAACCGCAAGGATAACCCTCCGGAGTCTTAGCCGGTCCGGCGTAGAGAATAGGATGGTTCTTGAAGTATTCAGGCATCTCTTCGCCTGCATCCAGACGTGCCTTAAGCTTAGCGTGAGCGATGTCGCGAGCCACGATGATAGTACCCTTCAGGTTGACACGTGTGCTGACAGGATACTTAGAGAGCTCTGCGCAAACAGCCTCAATACCGTTGTCGAGGTTGATCTCGATGCCCTTAGTGCCCTCGCCCGGACGACGAAGTTCTTCAGGGATAAGCTCAGAAGGATTAGAGTCCATCACCTCAAGGAAGATACCGTCCTTTGTAATCTTACCCTTGATGTTGCGGTCGGCCGAACAGCTCACGCCCATACCGATAGGACAGCTTGCTCCATGACGTGGAAGACGGATCACGCGGATGTCGTGTGCCAGATACTTGCCGCCGAACTGTGCACCCAAACCAATCTTGTGAGCCTCCTTCAGAAGCTTCTCCTCAAGGTCGATGTCGCGGAAAGCGCGTCCGGTCTCGTCGCCAGTTGTAGGCAGAGCGTCGTAGTATTTGATTGAAGCGAGCTTCACGGTGAGCAGGTTTTTCTCTGCCGATGTGCCGCCGATAACGAATGCGATGTGGTAAGGAGGACAAGCCGCTGTGCCGAGGCTCTTCATCTTCTCAACGAGGAAAGGCAGCAATGTGCCCTCGTTCTGGATAGTAGCCTTGGTCATCGGATAGAAATATGTCTTGTTGGCAGAGCCACCGCCCTTAGCCACCATAACAAAACGATACTCGTCGCCCTCTACAGCCTCGATGTCAATCTGTGCCGGGAGGTTGCAGCGTGTGTTCACCTCGTCGTACATGTTGAGCGGAGCGTTCTGCGAGTAGCGCAGGTTGTCCTGTGTAAATGTGTTGTAGACACCGCGCGACAGAGCCTCTTCGTCCTCGAAGTCGGTCCATACACGCTGTCCCTTCTCGCCGTGGATGATGGCAGTACCGGTGTCCTGGCAGAAAGGCAGTATACCCTTGCAGGCTGTCTCAGCGTTGCGCAGGAACTGCAGAGCAACGTACTTGTCGTTCTCAGAAGCCTCGGGGTCAGACAGAATCTTTGCAACCTGCAGGTTATGTTCGCGGCGCAGCATGAATTCTACGTCGTGGAAAGCCTGCTGTGCGAGCAATGTCAGAGCCTCTTTCGAAACTTTCAGGATTGTCTTGCCTTCAAACTCACCGGTGCTCACGCCTTCTTTGCTGAGCAAGCGGTATTCAGTAGTATCCTCGCCCAACTGGAACATAGGAGCATACTTGAAATCTGGTGTTGATGCCATAATGTTATTTAGTTAATTGATGATTTGAAAATTTCTTTGCCACAAAGTTACAACGAATTGAAGACAATGCAAAATAATTGCCGCGTTTATTTTCCCCTATTTTATTGTAAAATGTCAAACGCAAGCTTTATAATATTTGTGCAACTTTCCATTGTTGATGAATTATGACGAAAATAGTGTCGTTTTATTATCCAAACCCTCCGTAGTTCTACTAATTAGTAAGTATTATCTATGATTGAGTGAAAAAAGTTTATTCTTTAATGCGCTTTATTGTCTAATTTGCGTATCTTTGCGCTCGAAAAAAACAATATAAAGAAAACCCAAAACCAATAAAAAGAAATACAAAAGAAATGAAGAAGATCAGAGCAGCCGTAGTAGGATACGGCAACATCGGACATTATGCTGTCCAGGCCCTTGAGGCCGCCGACGATTTCGAGATAGCAGGTATCGTGCGTCGCAATGGTGCCGACAACAAGCCGGCAGAGCTTTCACAGTATGAAGTAGTTAAGGATATTCGTGAGCTTAAGGACGTAGACGTAGCCATTCTTGCTACTCCTACACGTTCGTGCGAGGAATATGCCAAGCAGATTCTGCCTCTGGGCATCAACACCGTCGACAGCTTTGACATCCACACTTCAATCCTCGACTACCGTGCAGCGCTCACTCCTATATGCAAGGAGCACAAGGCTGTGAGCATCATTGCAGCCGGATGGGATCCGGGTTCTGACTCTATCGTGCGTACACTCATGCAGAGTCTTGCACCGAAGGGACTCAGCTACACCAACTTCGGTCCGGGTATGTCAATGGGTCACAGCGTATGCGTGCGCTCAAAGGAGGGCGTGAAGAACGCTCTTTCGATGACTATACCTAAGGGTGAGGGCTTGCACCGCCGTATGGTATACGTAGAACTTGAGGACGGAGCTAAGCTTGAGGACGTCACAGCAGCCATCAAGGCCGACCCGTACTTCGCCAACGACGAGACTCACGTATTTGAAGTACCTTCGGTAGACGCTGTGCGCGACATGGGACACGGCGTTCATCTCACTCGCAAGGGTGTGAGCGGCAAGACACAGAATCAGCGTATGGAGTTCACTATGAGCATCAACAACCCTGCTCTTACCGGACAGGTGCTTGTCAATGTGGCTCGTGCCTCAATGCGCCAGCAGCCGGGATGCTACACAATGATTGAGGTTCCAGTAATCGATATGCTCGAAGGCGAGCGCGAGGATCTCATCGCTCACTTGGTATAAAAACTGCGGCTGAAAAGCTGATAAACAGCAGCTGAAAAGTCAATGAATAGTGGCTGAAAGGCTGAAAAATAGTGGCTGAAAAGCCAGAAAATAACGCTTGAAAAATAAATGTACCCCTTTTGCATTCCAAAAGGGGTACATTTGTTATGCAAAAGGAGTCCTTTTGGAGAGTAAAAGGAGTCCTTTTGGAATGTAAAAGGAGTCCTTTTGGAAAGCGAAATGAGTCATTGTGAGAATACGCTTTCCTTAAGCCCCGCCTTCAGTTATTCGTACTTTTATGGTTACTTGTACGGGCAAGACTGTTATCTCAACTTTTTTTACAAAAACAGGCGTATAATTCGACTTTTTTATGTAAGTTTGCAAAGTAATGACAGATTGAATTGTTATATCATAATGGTCACTCAAAAAGAAGAAAAAGAAAAACAGAAAACAAGCCGCGAAACTTTAGGCAAATTCTTCTATGACTTGGCAAAAACTACATTTGCTGTTATGGTGCTCGGCAATGTTGCTACAGTGTTCATTGGAGATACTGATGCCGTTATTGTTTCAACAATGATCTTTCTCGGTATGTTTATAACATTCCTGTTCGCTTATGTTGGCAACAAGGTTCTAAAAAATTAAGAATATGGAAGCATTGATATTGACTTTTGCATGGCTCATTGCTGTTATGCTGCCGTTTGCAATATGGCTCAACACCAAATCGGGCAAGAAGTGGCTCAACAGCCTGTAACGATTGTGCGACGGACAGAAGTCTGCCGTTCCGTTTGTATGCTGCGGAAATAGATAAAACATTTAATGGCGTGTGATTGTTTGTGACATTCACACGCCATTAATGTTCTATAATCCCGCTGCCCTTACTTCCTTATATATTTCCTGCCGTTGCTTATCACGATGCCTTTGGCATCTTCGCCTATTTTCTGACCGCTTATATTATATATGGTGTTGTTGTCTGGCGGCGTGCTGTTGTTGGCTGTAATATGGTTGACGGCAGTAGCGACGGCGCCCGACGCTACGTTCATTTCGTATATGCGCAGGAACGGACCGTCGGTGGCTGTGGTCTGGCGCACCACAATCTTGAAGTATCTTATGTCGGCAGCCTTGTCGAGAATCACGCGGAACGAAGACTTCGACGGAGCGTTGTCGTCGCTGCACAGCAGTGTCCAATTGGCATTGTCTGTGGAGCCGTAGATGTCGTAAGCCTTGATGTAGCGGTTGGCATTGTCGCCCATCATTATTTCAAAACCGCCCACATTCTTCATCTCCTGCATGTCCACTACGATGTAGTGGGGCAGCTGAGCTGTGCTTCCATACCACTGCGGATGCCAGTAGGTGTTGTCATCGCCGTCTACTATCTGCTGCGCTCTGCCGTTAGAGCCTTCGCCAGCAGTCTCTTCTGATGAGTATTCTATGGCTTTCCATCCGGTCTTCTTCAGAATATTGTCGTTGAACAGCTGTTCCTTCTCATTGCGTTCCTTCTCATTGGCTATGGCAGTAAGCACACGGTCGTTGAGCGGAGTGATGTTGATGGTGTCGACGGGAGTGTTGTCAATGGCAAGAGCCGTGACTGTCTTGGTCTTGTTGGTTGACGTATATCCGCCCGTCTGCATGAAGAATGTGCGTTCGGCAGGATTGTCGGTAGTGCCCTGTCCGTAGTCGGTGCGTGCTCCTGTGTTGTCGCCTCCGTCGGTATGACCAAACCTTACGCTGTTGCGGTTGTACCATTTGCCGTTGCTGCGTGCTCGCATATATCCGTTACGATAGTAGGCTATACGGTTGGCTTGACCCGTTGAGGCGTTGTAGTTTTCGAGGAATGAGTACCATGCATCGAAGTATGTAGTCGAGTTTCGCTTGCGTACGGTAGCCATATACTGCCATCCCTTGCCGTCGAGCGCATTGAACCATGCCGACACAAGCATGTTGTGCTGTGTGTGCACGGTGGGTTTGCCGTTCACATAGGTAGTGTATGACGTAGTTTCGGGGCGACAGTTGGTTATGAACTGTACGTATTTTCCAGGTGTCCAGTACGGACCTTTGCGATAAGTCTGCACACCTGTGCCCTCATTTCCGAATCGGTTGGTAGTGGTCAGAGGGTCCCAATCCACAGCACCTGCACGCATATATTCTGGCAGGTTGGGGTCTTCGTCGGTAGATCCGTCGTCCCACATCGAGAATAGTACGTCATGTCGTGGCGAGCCGTCGTTTGCATATCCGTTCATCTGTATGCCCATATATCCGTTGAGCACGCCCAGCGCCATAGCATAAGTGCCGATGATGTCCGACTTCTCTGGCAGCATTATCTCCATGAAGCACCAGTCGTAGGCGTCGCCTTTGGGAGCTTTAGGGTCGGTAGAGCCCCATGAGTAGAGGTGAACCGACGGCGACGAGAGATAATTGGCAACGTAAGGCTTCTCCGTAGCTGTCGTCTTGAACTTGAAACTGCGTATAAGGTTGATGTTCTGGTTGCCCGACAGGCATTCCAGCCGATAGCGGTAGTAGGCCGAACGCTTGAACGTTACGTCGCCTACAGTTACATTTACGTTGCTGTCGGTGCCGTTGGCAGTAAATGTCTTGCTGAAAAGCTGCACGTCAGGTGCATCGGGGTCGACGATAGAGAGTCGGAACTTGGCGCTGTAACCTTTCTTTACGTTCAGCTTGATGGTATTGGTGACGGTTGCGGCAGGCTGATGAAAGTAATAGACAGCGCAAGCGTTGGCATTGCTCCAAGCCGACAGGCTGTTGTAGTTTGTGGCAATGCCGTTGTCGTCACGTCCCTCTCCGGGAATATATATGCCCGAAGCTCCTGGCTTTCCGTCAAGCGTTTCCACATAGCCTTGGGCTGCCGACAGTTCGGTTTCGTAAACCGTTGCGTTTGCATTCATTGTATATAGCGCTATCAATGCGCAATATACGGTTTTCTTAAAGTCAATCATATAACAACATTAAATTTTTATAACCTCACGCAAAGGTACGGTTTTATGCTAAGAAACGGGTAAAGCCAAACGTTAAAAACTCAACCTCAGGTTTTTGTATGTACAGCTTGTTTTCTTCTGTTTTATCCAGTATTTTGCGTTGTACTGGATAAAAAACGGCTTTTTTATCCAATACGACGTGATTTATTGGATAAAAAAGTGTATATTTGCCAATGTAAAAAAGTGACAAAACAGCAAGCCTATATGAATACAATAATACAAAATCAGCGTAAGGAACGTGATGAGTTGCTGGCCCGTCCTTACCTTATGCGTAAGTCGAATACCGACATCGGTGTTCTGCTCAGCAATCCTATGATAAAGCTTATCACCGGACCTCGACGTGTAGGCAAGTCTACTTATGCCTTGCTTATGCTGCAAGGCAGAAACTTCGCCTATCTGAATTTTGACGACAATCTGTTGTTGTCGGCATGGGACGAAGAACTTGTGATGCGTACGCTTGACGAAGTGTACGCAGGATATGAGTATCTGTTGCTTGACGAGGTGCAGAATCTGAAGGATTGGGATGTTTGGGTGTCAAAACTGTACAGACGTGGCAAGAATCTCGTAATTACGGGCAGCAATGCCAAGATGCTCAGCAGCGAAATGGCAACGGTGCTTACGGGGCGTTATCTGCAAGTGGAGATGCTGCCGTTCAGCCTTAGTGAGACCATGGAATGGAAAGGTGTAAGCACAGGTGGCGATGAAAATGCAAGGCAGACGGAAATGACAGTCATCGCTGACGACTACTTACGCAACGGTGGTTATCCAGAAACTATTGATATGCGCAACATCACTCGCAGCTATCTTTCAACGTTGTTCGACTCGATAATATGGAAGGATGTGGCCAAACGTCATAATATACGCAATATTACCGACCTGAATAATCTTGCTCTCTACTTGTTGTCAAACTTCTGTAATCCTCTTTCGGCCAACGATATTGCAAGGGAAATATCTATGACGAGCGTTACGACGACGCGTAAGTTTATGGATTATCTGCACGAGCCTTACTTGTTCTATTATCTTCCACGGTTCAACAACAAACTGAAGTTGATGAAGAAGGCTGCAAGCAAGGTCTATGTCATAGACAACGGGTTTGTAGCGGCTAAGGCTTTCAATCTCAGCGAGAATTTGGGACGGCTATTAGAGAACGAAGTGTTTGTAGAACTTCTACGCATGGGGTATAAGGTGGAAACAACGCTGTTCTACTATCGTTCGCGCAACGACCGTGAAGTTGATTTCGTTACGCGTCAAGGCACACGTATCGAGCGTCTTATACAGGTATGTTACGACATGAGTTCGCCTAAAACCGAAAAACGTGAGGTGGACAGTCTGATAGAGTGTGCCGGAGAGTTAAAATGCAACAACCTCATGGTTATAACCAACAATGACGAACGGGAAATCCTTAAGGACGGATACAATATCAAGGTTGTGCCGTTCGTCAAGTTTGTTATGGGGGTGTAGACTTATATTTCTGTCCGCTATTTTCTGAACATTCCCACTCTGTGGCTTACGCCCTTGCTGTTGAGTGTACGCAGAATGTACACTCCGCGGGGCAGCGAGCTGACGCTTACGGTGCGTGTGCGACGATAGGGCAGGGTGGTTATGGCTGCCTGCTGCATCGTCTCTACAATCAGAAAGTCGGCATCTGCCAGCGTAGTGTAATGCGGCAGCGTGACGTTTGTGCCGTCGCAGGGCAGCATGGTGTTGCGTGTGGCGGTGCTGTGGCTGCATGCGTCGGTAGCCATATAGTCATGGCAGGGCTGCTGCAGTGCTGTGCTCTCGTTGCCATAGCGGTCGGTGGCGCATACGGCATAATATATGTTGTCGTTGTCGGGAATGGTGAGCTGGCGGCTTTGACGTCGTGCTACGATGATGTTGCGTGCATCGTTTGTGTCGACAGGATAAACGGTCGAGGCATAAACGTTGAACAGCATCATCGTAGTGTCAGCCACGTTGTGGCGCCATGACATCAGTGCTGTGCCGTTGCCGTTGGATGTGATGCTTAGGTTCTGGGGAGCGTCGGGGCGTGTTTTGCTCTGCCATGTCATTGGCGGAATGAGCGATGCATACTGCGAGTATTCGTTGCGGGCGTATTGGTATATGCCCTTGGTATCGTCGGTGAAGAATTTGGAGCGGAAATAGGCGTGTCCCAATCCCTCGGTACGCAGAAACTCCAGTTCGCGCGTTATGTCGCTCAACGCCCAGTTGCGCTCGCGTGGCGACATGAAGTATATGCCCAGTCCCGGCACAACGATGCGTCCGTGGCTTCGCTCTTTCCAGTCGAGAGCGAAGGGGAAGAAGTCGTTGTCGCGAAAGTACATCATCGGGAACAGTTCGTCCATCAGTCCGTCGCGCAACCAAAGTTCGGCATCCTGGCAAACCTTGGTGTTGGCGTTCCATCCACGGCTCCAGTAGCGCTGCGTGTCGTCATACTTGCCTATGGGCGAGCAGCTCATCTTCACCCACGGCTTTATGCTTTTTACACGACGGGATATAGTGCGTACGATGCGTGTTATGTTGTCGCGGCCCTTGTCGCGTGCCAAAGTCTTCAGCTTGGGCAGTTCTTCGGGATAGCGTATGTAGTCGAGGTGGATGCCGTCCACGTCGTAAGCGCGTGTCACTTCGGCACAGATGCTTGCCAGATAGTCGGCAGTCTGCTGGGTCTCGGGATTCATGTAGCCGTCGGCCTTGATGCGTATTATGTTGCGCGGCATCTTCTTGCGCAGCAGTTTGCATCCCATTGCGTCCCATTTGCCTACAGGCATGGTTACAATCCATGCATGTAGCTCCATGCCACGGAGGTGGCATTCGTTTATAGCAAACTGCAAAGCGTCGTAGCCAGGAGCCTTGCCGGGGTGTCCCGACAGACATCCGTCCCACGGTTCGTATGCCGAAGGATATATCACTGTGCCGCGTACACGTGTCTGTAGCAGTATGGTGTTGATGCCGGCAGACTGTAGCTGGTCGAGAATACGGCGCAATTCGTCCTTCTGTTTTTCTATAGAACGTGCCGACTGAGCGTAAGAGTGAGGCCAGTCTATTCCGCCTATGGTGGTGAGCCATACTGCTCGCACTTCGTGTTTGGGCGGTATGGCAGTGCAAAGGGCTGTCTGTGCCGTGCCGGTGGCGGTGTGTGCAGTCATTGCCAGGATGGCAATGATGAGTGAAAATATATATGGGTGGATTTTTCTCATTTTGTGTTCGCTTTTTTGCAATTGAACCACAAAGGTAGCTATATTTTTCTGTTTCGGACGGCATATTGTCTTGTTTTAGAAATATATTATGTAAATTTGCAACTATTCAAATCAAAAACAATCAGATTATGAGAAAAAAATTATTGGCAATGGTTGTGGCTCTGTTTGCAGCCGTTACTGCAAATGCCCAGTTTGAGGAGGGCAAGGTGTATGTAGGTGGATCGCTTACAGGCCTTAACATGAAATATACGGGTTCGGAGAAATTCTCGATCGGCACACAGGTTCAGGCAGGACTGTTTGTAGCCGACGACATGCTGCTTCTCGGTCAGGTGGGATATGAGCACTCAGGCAATAAGGCCATATCCGACAAGTACACTGTAGGCGTGGGCGGACGCTACTACATCGAGCAGAACGGCATCTATCTTGGCGTAAACTGCAAATATGTACATGCAGGCAAGAAGTTCAACGACGTGATGCCAGGCGTGGAGGTTGGCTATGCCTTTTTCCTCAATGATGCGGTGACGGTAGAGCCGGCTATCTATTACGACCAGTCGTTCAAGAACCATAAGGATTATTCTACCATCGGCTTCAAGATTGGTGTGGGCGTTTATCTGTTCAAGCAATAATCCCGATTTTGGGTCAGACAATATCTATATTTCATTCTGATGGATAATGCATATCCCTCCAAGCTGCTTGAGAAAGCAGTGGGAGAATTTTCTAAATTACCGGGCATAGGTCGCAAGACAGCCTTGCGGCTTGTGCTCAACATGCTGCGCCGCTCGGAAGAGGAGGTAGAGGAGTTTGCAGGAGCAGTATCGAGACTGCGCAAGGACGTGAAGTACTGTCGCGTGTGCCACAACATCAGCGACACCGAAGTGTGCCCTATATGCTCCGACCCCCATCGTGATGCGTCTACAATATGCGTGGTCGAGAACATACGCGACGTTATGGCGGTGGAGAATACTCAGCAGTATGGCGGACTGTATCATGTTCTGGGCGGAATCATTTCGCCTATGGACGGCATCGGTCCTGCCGACATTGAGATTGATTCGCTTGTGAAGCGTGTGGCCGAAGGTGGAGTGCGCGAGGTGATTCTGGCACTCAGCTCTACTATGGAGGGCGACACCACCAACTTCTACATATCGCGCAAGCTGGCTCCATACGATGTCGAGCTGAGCGTGATTGCGCGTGGCATATCTGTAGGCGACGAACTGGAGTATACCGACGAGGTGACTCTTGGACGCGCTATTATTAATCGTACTAAAATGACTGGAAAATGATAAGACATACTCGCAACGTTCTTATGCTTGTATTGGGCATTGCGGTGGCTGTATCGCTTATAGTTGTAGTGCTGTACGAATCGGATACGCTGCCCGTAGGTGTGCTGTCGGGCCGTGGCGGTAGCGATGAGTTTGTCCTCACTATGCTTATGGAGCTGCTCACGCTGTGCGTCATTCCGCTGGCGCTGCGTCTGTTTCGCTTCAAGACAGTGGCTGCAAGGCTCACTTCGGCAGACGAATTGCTGCGCTGGGGCATGATACGAATGTTGATGTTGTGTCTGCCTATGGTGGCCAACACCTTATTATATTATATATACATGAACGTGGCCTTCGGATATATGGCCATAATTTTGCTGCTCAGTCTGTGCTTTGTGCTGCCTACTATGGCACGTTGTGAGGCTGAGATGAATGTCGGCACCCGTACGGCTGAACACGTACAGGATGGTGCTGAAGCTGAAAAACAATAGGAATGGTTAAACTGTCGGTAGTAATTGTCAGTTATAAAGTGCGTGCATATGTAGAGCAATGCCTTGCATCGCTATTGCGTTCGCTGCGTGACATAGACGCAGAGGTGTTTGTTGTCGACAACAATTCGCACGACGGCACCGTACAGCTCATACGCTCTCGTTTTCCGCAGGTAAAGGTTATGGGCAGCAGCCATAACCTCGGTTTTGCTCGTGCCAACAACGCCGCAATACGTCAGAGCAGCGGCGAGTATGTGTTGCTGCTCAATCCTGATACCATTGTGGCGGAAGACACTATACGTTGTGTGCTCGACTTTATGGATGCACATCCCAATGCGGGCAGTGCAGGTGTGGCAATGCAGTGTGCCGACGGATCGCTTGCGCCTGAGTCGCGTCGCGGACGTCCCTCTCCAATGACAGCTTTCTACAAGATGTGCGGATTGTGTGCCATGTTCCCGCATAGCCGTTTCGGCCGTTACTATATGGGCGGAATGTCATGGAGCGAGGCAGGGCGTATTGACGTGGTGAGCGGAGCATTCTGTATGATGAGGCGTTCGGCTCTTGATAGGGTGGGGTTGTTGGACGAAGACTTCTTTATGTATGGCGAAGACATCGACCTGTCGTGCCGTATAGCCGATGCCGGATATGAGAACTGGTATATACCGGCACACATACTGCACTATAAAGGCGAGAGTTCGCATCAGTCGTCGTTCCGCTATGTGCATGTGTTCTACAATGCCATGCTCATCTTCTTCCGCAAGCATTACGGCAGTGTGAGCCATCTTGTGGCGCTGCCAATCAAGGCCGCCATATTGCTTAAGGCCACTATAGCCCTTTTCTCAATGCAGATGCGTGCCGTGAAGCGTGCTCTCGGCTTTGTCGACTCGCAGCACATGCGCCGTGCCGCCTATGTATTTATATGCACTAAGGACAGCGAGTCCAAGTGTCGCGACATCGCATTGCGCAATGCTCTTGAAGCAACGTTTGTTGTCAGCGATTGTCTGGAGCGGCCAAACGGTCATGCCTGCATGGCATTGCCCGATGCCCATAAGGTGTATGTGGTGTACGATACCGACGCATTCGGCTTCGGACAGGTGCTGCGTCTGTTCCGTGAGAATCGGCGTAAGGGTGTGTCGATGGGCACATTCAGCAGCAAGACAGGCAACGTAATCACTTATGAGGAGGTTTTGTCATGAGCGAAAAGAATCTTACAAAGGTGAGGTTGAGGGCAATGGAGCCTGAAGATCTCGACTTTCTGTACAACATCGAGAACGACCGCGAGCTCTGGAACGTGGGCAATACCAACGTGCCATACTCGCGCTATGTGCTGCACGACTATATAGCCAACGCCACAAACGATATATACAGCGACGGACAGGTGCGCATGATTGTGGAGAATGCTGACGGGCGTACGGTGGGAATGGCTGACCTTTTCGACTTCAATGCCAGTCATAGGCGTGCCGAACTGAGCATTGTCGTTATGCGAGGCTTCCGCCGATGCGGCTATGCTGAGGCTTCCGTGCGCTATATGCTACATTATGCGCAGCGCATTCTGCACCTCAATCAGGTGTATGCAGTCATATCGGTAGACAACCGTCCGTCAATAGCATTGTTCGACAAATGTGGATTTACAACGTCGGCAAATTTGCCGAAATGGCTCTTCGATGGCGAAAAATATACGGATGCAGTGGTTATGAGTAAGTTTTTTTGAAAAAATATGACAAAAAACTTTGTTAATTCAAATAATATTCATACCTTTGCACTCGCTTAAAAAACGGCAAAACAAGGTTTTTCTATAAGCCTTAATCATACTGGTGCGTTAGTTCAGTTGGTTAGAATACATGCCTGTCACGCATGGGGTCACGAGTTCGAGTCTCGTACGCACCGCCTCTGATTACCGTTTTTAAGGCAACAAAGCAAACGTCTTTAACGCAGACAAAAGTAAGGTGCGTTAGTTCAGTTGGTTAGAATACATGCCTGTCACGCATGGGGTCACGAGTTCGAGTCTCGTACGCACCGCCAACTTGAGTCATTAAAGCGAGTAACGGACGAATGCAAAACATATTATTTCAGCACACAATAGTGTTTGAGGTGCGTTAGTTCAGTTGGTTAGAATACATGCCTGTCACGCATGGGGTCACGAGTTCGAGTCTCGTACGCACCGCTGATTAGATGAGGAGCTTTTAATTAAGCCCCTCATTTTTTTGTATATATACATTTATTTTGTCTAATTATTTGACAATCGCAACCTTGTTTCGATGTTTTTTTGTAGCTTTGTTATCATGATAAAGAAACAAGGAACGATACTTATTGTTGACGACAACCGCAACATACTCACTACGGTGAGGATGCTGCTTGACCCCATATTCCATAATATCATCACCATAGCCAACCCTAACTCCATACCAGCCAAACTGAGAGAGGAACATCCTGACGTGGTATTGCTCGATATGAACTTTTCGAGTGGCATCAATTCGGGGAACGAGGGACTCTTTTGGCTTAGAGAAATCAAGAGCCTTAGTCCGAAAACCGAGGTTGTGCTCTTCACCGCTTATGCCGACATACAGCTTGCCGTAACGGGCATCAAGGAAGGTGCAGCCGACTTTATAGTCAAGCCTTTCGACAACGAGAAGATGATCAGTACATTGTTGGAGGCAAGGGACAAGAACAAAGCTGCGGACAAAGCTATGGGCAAGCATATTGGAAAAGATTCGAATAGCACTATGTACTGGGGCGACAGCGAGGTTATGACCAATTTAAGAAACATTGTGGAAAAGGTTGCTGCAACCGATGCCAACATCCTTATCACGGGCGAAAACGGAACTGGCAAAGAGGTATTGGCCAACGAGATACACCGTTTATCCACAAGAGGTGGAAAAAAGATGTTGCCAGTGGATATGGGAGCCATTACAGAAACATTGTTCGAAAGCGAACTCTTCGGTCATGTTAAGGGAGCATTTACGGATGCCAAGGTGGACAAACCGGGCAAGTTTGAACTTGCCGATGGCAGTACAATATTTCTTGATGAGATAGGCAACCTCTCGTATAGCCTTCAGGCAAAACTCCTCACTGCCCTGCAACGCAGAAGCATAGTAAGAGTGGGTGGGTCGACACAGATTCCTATAAATGTCCGACTGGTATGTGCCACCAACCGCAATCTGCAGCAGATGGTGAACGACGGCGAATTCAGAGAGGATTTGCTTTACCGCATCAACACCATACACCTTGAACTGCCAGCCCTCAGACAGCGAAAGGCTGACATCGTGCCGCTCGCCAATAGATTTCTTCGTCAATATGGCGACATGTATAACAAGACCAACCTTCGCTTCTCGGATGAGGCAGAGAGGAAACTCATCAGTCTGCCTTGGTATGGCAATATCCGAGAGCTTCAGCACGCCATTGAGAAAGCCGTGATATTGTCGGATGGTGGAATGATTTCGGCTGAGGATATCGACGGCGGCAACCAAACGAGAAGGGAGAAACCATTGGAAGAGGTGCAGACACTCGACGAGATGGAGAGTCGCATGATAGAAAAAACCATCAAGGAATGCGAGGGCAATCTGTCGGTGGTGGCAGCAAGGCTGGGCATTTCCCGTCAAACGCTTTATAATAAGATCAAGCGATATGGAATTTAAGTGAAGAGTGAAGAGTGAAAAGTGAAGAGTGAAGAATCCTATAGTTTTTTAGGGTATGGATATTAATAAGGTTATAATAATTGTGCTTTTGCTCGTGGCAGTGGTGGGCTATGTTCGCCTCTACCGCCACTATCGTCGCAACATCAAGAAGGTGCGTTTCCTTTTTGATGCCATTGACAATGGGGATTTCTCCTTCTACTTCCCCACAGAAAAGAGGAATAAGGAGGACAATATTCTGCACCAATCTCTCAACCGCATCAAGCTCTTCCTGCAGCATACACGGGAAGAGCAGATGGAGCGGGAGAAATATTACGAACAGATATTGAATGCTGTGGACACTGGCATAATGGTGGTGGACAGCCACGACAATATCCTGCAACACAATCAGGCTGCTCTCCGATTGCTCGACGCCGATGTGCTCACACACATCAATCAGGTAAGAGAGAAACTAAAGGACGAACATCTGGCTAAGCACGAGACGCAAGCCATGCTGAAAGGCAAGCATGTGCGCATCATCGCCCTGAGCGACGTAAGCCACGAACTTAGCAACCAAGAGGTGGACTCATGGATTAAGTTGATTCGTGTGCTGACGCATGAAATAATGAATACCATCACGCCGGTAACTTCACTCAGCGAGACATTACTGAAAGAACTCAATAGCGAAGAACTGTATACTGCCAAATCGTCATCTGCAGAGCAAGCTAAATTGAAGCAAGGTTTGGAAACCATACATAAAACCGGAACCGAACTCTTGGCATTCGTCAACAACTATCGCCGTTTTACTCATGTGCCCCAGCCTCAACCCGCCCTCTTCTATGTGGAGCCGTTCCTCGAACGTATGGCAATGCTTTGCAATCATGAAGTGGAAATAGAAGTAACGCCAAAGGACTTGTTGGCTTATGCCGACGAGAGCCTTATCTCGCACGTAGTGACAAATCTTTTGAAGAATGCCGTAGAAGCCTTTAATGGCTTACAATCCGAGCCTACAACCAAACCATCCATCCGTCTTCATGCCTACACCAATGAGCAGGAAGCCGTCATCATCGACGTAAGCAACAACGCTGGTCTTATCCCCGACGACATAGCCTCCCACATCTTCATTCCTTTCTTCACCACCAAGCCCGAAGGAAGCGGCATCGGTCTCTCCCTATCCCGCCAAATCATGCGAGTAAGCGGAGGCAGCCTTTCGCTACATCAAGACAAAGCGCAAGGCATCACCACGTTCCGCATCATCATTCCTTAAACACACTTTTTCGATGATAAAAACCAATAAAAACAACACTTTTTCGAGGATAAGCCTCAAAAAAGCGCAAGA
>ULYE01018081.1_pt1 | contig 18815 bp, 18 predicted proteins | sample 1961921 | NCBI WGS metagenome assembly ULYE01 (sample SAMEA4835856, study PRJEB28245) | human gut metagenome | biome: gut microbiome; material: fecal sample | place: Denmark | collected 2008 | reverse complement strand
TAAACCCTATAGGTTGCGGATTTGAGGGAATGTTGAATGTTGAATGTTAAATGTTGAATTATTGCCAGAGGCAATGTTGAATGTTAAATGTTGAGTGTTGAATGGTGAGTGTTGAATGTTGAGTGGAGAATGGTGTAATTTTGATTTTTTTGAACAATTCAAAATTCAACATTCCTAATCGGCATAGCCGATAATTCAACACTTAACATTCAACATTCAACATTCTAATACGCTACAGTTATCTTGCCGCTCACGATGCAAGCCTGCTTGTAGCCCATTCTTTTAACCTGATAGAGCACAGCATTAGCCTCCTCGTAGGTGCGGAAGTTGCCTATACGGCATATCCATCGCGGAGAATAGAAATGCACATATACGGGCTGGCTTGGGAAAGCCTGCTTCACAGCGTTGCCGGCATTCTGAGCCTTAATCTTGTCGTTGCGCGAGTTGCCTCCTGCAAACACCTGCACACGATAGCCATTCACCTTGTAGGAGCGGCGCATCACCTTCTTGCGCATGTCAACAGCAACCGACTCAGTGTCAGAATCAGATGAGTCTTCCTTGTGCGAGTTAGAGTGCTCAGGTTTGTTGGCATCGGCATGTTCTGTCTTTTTGGCTTCAACATGTGTTGAGTCGCCATTATGTTGTGTGGCGGTATGCTTTGATTGCGTCGCCTCGTGATTGTTCTGCTTTTTGGTTGGAGTGTTGTTGTTGTTCTTGTTAACCGTAGTGTTTGACGGTTTGCCGACAGGTTCTTGAGTTCTTGCGCTTACATTGGCGCTATTTACCAGTTCTTCTATTTCGCGACTTTGTGTCACAGTGACATTCGCCTTGCCATCACGCTTCTCTTGCAAGTGCTTTGTATAGGTCTGGGCTTGTGCAGATGCCATTATGCAGAGCAGCAAACTGAAAAGAAATGAAAAACGTTTCATCTATAATATATAATAATGTGTAAAATCGAAAATCAGTGAGACCGCGATACCATGTGCAGGTTCGCAGTCCCACTGTTTCTTTTTAATGGTTGCAATCGCTATGGATTACTTCTTCCAAGCGTCGATGATACCCTTGAAATCAGCGCACTTCAAAGAAGCGCCACCGATCAAGCCACCGTCGATGTTAGGCTTAGAGAAGAGCTCAGGAGCGTTGCTTGCCTTGCAGCTACCACCATAAAGGATAGAAGTCTCCTCAGCAGCCTCCTGGCCATACTTCTCAGCTACGATAGAACGGATGTAAGCAAGCATCTCCTCAGCCTGGTCAGAGGTAGCAGTCTTGCCTGTACCGATAGCCCAGATTGGCTCATAAGCGATGATGATGTTCTTCCAAGCCTCAGCGTCGAGGTGGAATACAGAGCCTACGAGCTCAGCCTTAACAACCTCGTTCTGCTTCTCAGCCTCGCGCTCCTCGAGAGTCTCACCGCAGCAGAAGATAATCTTCAAGCCGTTAGCAAGAGCGAGGTCTACCTTCTCCTTCAAGATCTCAGCTGTCTCGCCGTAGTACTGACGACGCTCTGAGTGGCCGAGGATTACATACTGTGCACCAGTGCTCTTAACCATTTCGGCAGAAACCTCACCAGTGTAAGCACCCTTAACCTTGTCGGCGCAGTTCTCAGCACCAAGACCTACTACTGAAGAATCCAATACGTTGGCAACAGAAGCCAAGTGGATGAACGGAGTGCAAATCACTACGTCGCAGTTAGGCTTGTCAGCTACAAGTGCCTCGTTGATTTCCTTAGCGAGAGCAACACCATCCTGCAGGTTCATGTTCATTTTCCAGTTACCTGCTACAATTTTCTTTCTCATTTTCTTTTTTGATTTAAAGATTTGAAATATTCTGTTCTCTTTACGTTTACGTTTTACCCATTTCGACCATGCCCACAAGCGGTCGGCAATAGTGAGCAAGAGCAATGGCAGGACGAAGGTGAGTGCCACCTTGAGAATGCGCGATGCCATGCTGCCATTGTCGGGCATACTGCCTATGGAGAGTTGGCTCAGCGGAGCCGTAAGCTCGTCATTCTGCGGCAGAAGGTTATGGCTCCACTTGCCTATTATAGTTCCGTCCTTCAGCAGTAGGAGTCCGGGATTGGAGCGAATTATCGTCTTCAGCGTTGTCTCATCGGTGAGGCAGAACGGATACTCAGCGCCAGTGATGTCGCGCCAGCGGTCGATGTCGCTTGCCGATGATGCCGTGAGACAATAGAAGGGCACATTATGCTCCTGTGCATACTCATACACTTGGTCGATGTCGCCAAAGTTGCCATCATCGGCTCTTGAGAGCGAGGGTGACACAAGCAAGAATGTGTAGCCACGCTGTGTGAGCACCGAATCGGTTATGTCCTCACCCGTATCATGTGAGGTCATGAAGAAGTCATGGATGGGCGGTTCGTATCCTTGCTTGGTGACAACTGAAATGGCATCGACAAACTCCCATGTGGAGTCGGGATAGTTGTCGAGCGTGAACTCCTTGGTAGTGCCATCCTTTCGCATAAGGAATGTTGTGGCATACTCGGTCTTGGGAGCTCCAGGCGGTATGACCATTGCTTGCTTAATGTTCACGCCTATATGATAGGGGCGAAAGTCGAACGTGGGCAGTGAATACAGGCACCACAGACTTGTGGCAAGCGTGTAGACCACCGCATAGTTCATCACTATCCACTGGTTGGACTTGGATATGAGCCTCAACATCTTGCCTGGCCGCCAAGCCACAATGGCGGCACATGCTATAAGCACAATGTTCTTGAGCAGAGTCTCGCCGTTGGTAAGCACAAAGGCATCGCCAAAGCATCCGCAATCCTTCACGGGGTCGGCAAAGTAAATCCACACCGTGAGCAGAGTCATCACCGTCATCATAAGCAGCACAAGGCGCGACACTATCTGTCGGCGTATGGCAAAGAGCATGAAGATGCCGAGCGAGAACTCCACTGCGGAGAGCAATACGGAGGCAATGAGTGTGACCCAAGGCGACACAATGCCAGCCATATCAATAGCCGCAAGATAGTCTTGAAGCTTATATTGTGTGCCAAGAGGGTCGATCGACTTCACGTAGCCAGAGACTATGAACGTGAGTGCGAGCACCAAGCGGCATAAGTTGACTATTATTGTCATTTAAAGCTTTTCAAAACTTAATATTCTCTATGTTTTTATTCCTCTATGGTCTTTATAGCTCCGAAGCAGGCATAATTGATGATGTCCATGTAATTGGAGTCGATACCCTCGGACACGAGAGTGCCACCCTGAAGGTCTTCCATCTCCTTCACGCGCTGTATCTTGGTGAGTATAAAGTCGGTATAGCTGCTCACTCGCATGTCGCGCCATGCCTCGTTGTAGTCGTGGTTCTTGCGCAACATAAGCTGCAAGCATTCCTTGGCATGAGTGTCGTACATCTGCATAGCCTCCTCGGGGGCTATGTCGACGGTATCCACAAAGCCATGCTCAAGCTGTATGAGTCCGATAATGCCATAGTTGATAAGTGCTATAAATTCGGGGCGTATGCCCTCGCCCACAAGCGATGTGCCTGTGGTTTCGAGCGAGCGAATGCGCTTTGCCTTTATGAAAAGCTGGTCGGTGAGCGACGATGGACGCAATATGCGCCATGAAGCACCATAATCATGGAGCTTCTTCTCGAAGAGCACCCTACACTCCTGCATAACGCTCTTGAACTGTTCCTCCGTCTTGCGGAATTGTTCTTCTGTATTGGTCATATTTCTTTAAGTCGGCACAAAAATACAAATTTCCTGTGATATATACAAGAGCAACGCCGAAATTAGTGCTCTTTCTGGCGCATACGTATCATTCTCACCACTCCACACATGGCCTCATAGCGCGCCTGGAGCGAGTCGCGCTTAACAAGAAGGAGGTTGCGGCGATAGCGGTCCTGCTCTTGATTTATCTGCAAGCCTATCTCCTGCAGCTGCACATCGGTCTTTGCCACATCCTCCTGAGCCATCTTAAGCGACGCCCCATGCCATATCTCCAAAGCATGTCGACGGGCCTCTATGGCCTTGGGATAGCGGTCGCGCAACAGCGTGATTGAGTCGAGCGTTACACGATAGTTGCCGCTCTTGTAGAGCGAATCGATTTTGGCGAGCAAGGGCTTCGCACGGTCTTCGTCGGACTGTGAGCACGACGAGAGCAACATGGTTGCTAACGTTATTAACAATAGAATATGTTTCATTATGCCGACAAAAGTACAACTTAATACTACGATGTGCAAATAAACCACCCAACTATTAACACTCATTACCACAAATGACAGTATGAACATGAAAATAATACTACTAAAATATGCTTTTTCTTGCATAAAATACGTAACTTTGCCGGACATTAAAAAAAACGCATACAACTAAACTGTTCAAAGTACTCAGTAATAATATTCGGCAAATAACATGCTAATGACATACAGGATATCTCTTCTTACAACAATCGCAGCATACATGCTGCTGCCCGTTCGCGCCCATGCCCAATATGCTTGGCAGGGGACCGAACGCACATCGTCGCAACCACAACTTGACGAAGACATTGAATACAAAGTGGAGAGTCAGATATCATTGAGCAATGACAAGACACCATTATGGCTCAATGCTAACAAATACGGACTCTCATCGCTTGACAAGACCAACGGATATATGCGCACCGCTATAACACGACCATTGCAAGCCGACTCAGCAAGACGCTGGGCCATAGGCTATGGGGTTGATGTGGCGGTGCCGGTAAACTATACCTCCAACTTTGTGGTGCAGCAAGCCTTTGTGGAGGCAAGATGGCTGCATGGTGTGCTTACTGTAGGCTCTAAAGAATACCCTATGGAACTTAAGAACCAACATCTGAGTTCCGGTTCACAAACATTTGGCATAAACGCACGTCCGGTGCCACAACTACGTATTGCACTGCCTGAATACTGGCAACTGCCTTTCGCAGGCGGATGGCTCCACCTTAAGGGACACTTGGCATACGGCATGATGACCGACAACTCATGGCAGCATGAGTTTACAAAGAAACAGAGCAGATATGCCGACAATGTGCTGTATCATTCAAAAGCGGGGTATATCAAGATTGGCAACGAGAGTTCAAAGAGTCCACTATCGTTGGAACTCGGACTCGAAATGGCTGAGTTGTTCGGCGGAAAAATCTTTCGTCCCAACAAGGATGGGGTGATGGAACGCATTCCTACCAACACCGGACTTAAAGCATTCTGGTATGCTTTCGTGCCAGGAGGCAAAGACGCCACCGACGGTATGTACTCCAACAACGAGGGCGACATATTGGGAAGTTGGGTGATGCGCGTCAACTACGACAAGGAGTTGTGGAGACTCTCGGTATATGCCGACCATTTCTTCGAAGACCATAGCCAGATGTTCTTTCTCGACTACAATGGCTATGGCCAGGGCGAAGACTGGAACAAGTGGGTGAAGAACAAATACTTCATGTATGCACTGCGCGACATAATGCTCGGAGGAGAACTTAACTTGAAGAATGGCACATGGCTACGCTCCGTCGTATTGGAGTATCTCTATACAAAATACCAAAGCGGACCATACAACCACGACCGCACACAGAACATTAGCGACCACGTGGCTGGCAGAGACGACTACTACAACCATAGTGTCTATACCGGTTGGCAACACTGGGGACAAGTGATGGGCAATCCATTATACCGCTCTCCTATCTACAACACCAACGGCAATATCCGCATCTACAACAACAGGTTTTGGGCTGTACACTTCGGCATGAACGGCAGTCCAACAAGACGTCTCGACTATAGAATACTCGGAACATACCAGGTGGGATGGGGCACATACACTGAGCCATTCACACGCAAGCATCATAATATCAGTTTTCTTACAGAGACCGCTTACCGTTTCAACCATGGATGGAAAGCGACACTCGGCTATGCCATGGACTTTGGAAGTCAGCAGATGTTAGGCCACAACGCAGGTATACAGCTCACAGTGAGTAAGTCGGGAATGTTTAAAAGCAAATAAAGGGTATTTAAATAAATGAAGAATTGAGAATTTATCGTTAAGAATTATGATTTCAATCTGTAAACATAAGGAATATAAAAGCTCTCGTGCCACGTTGTTAATTGCAGCAATTATTGGTGCATTGCTTATGTCGCTCACCTCATGCGAAATAGAAACAAGCGACAATGGCAAGCTTGACGGATTTTGGCATTTGGAACGTGTTGACACACTTGCCACTGGCAAAAGCGTTGATTATACCAATAAACTTGTTTTCTGGGGTGTGCAGCTACGCCTTATAGAAGCAAAAGACTTAACGAAAGCATCCACAGCAAGGTATCTATATTTTCAGTTCAAACAAACCGCAGACAGCTTATATATAAATAAGGTGTACGAGAATCGTTGGCATGAGGACAATCCAAATGTAGAAATTGGCGGCGACATACCAATAGTAACCCCCAACAACGACACTCGCCACTATGGTATCAATAATATACCCGAGAGTTTCCTAAAGGAACGACTCGACGGAAGCAAGATGGTGTTAAAGTCGAAGACACTGAGAATGACGTTCCGCAGATTCTGACTTTATTTTATCAACTGCAACTAAAATAAAGCTAACAATTGTGCGTTATATACAATAAAGTGGAACAACAATATCAGAAAGAATGAAAATATTAGTGACTGGTGCTGCCGGATTCATCGGTTCTAAACTGATGTCGGAACTGGCAAAGCGCGGCGATGAAATAATAGGAATCGACAGTATCAACGACTACTACGATGTACGACTGAAATACGGAAGACTTGCCAAATGCGGGTTCTCGCGCAATGATGCAGAGCAGGAAGACAGCATGACTGTGAGCACAATCTACGACAACTGTAAATTCGTGAGACTCAACATCACAGACAAGGCAAAACTCGACCTGCTGTTTGAGAAGGAGATGTTTGACAAGGTTGTCAACCTTGCCGCTCAGGCAGGTGTGAGATATTCCATCACCAATCCATACGCTTATCTCGAAAGCAACCTTGTGGGATTCCTCAATATTCTTGAGGCGTGCCGCAACTATGGTGTGAAGCATCTTGTTTTCGCATCATCAAGTTCGGTATATGGCCTCAACGAGGATGTGCCATATAAGGAAACAGACAACGTTGACTCTCCCGTAAGCTTGTATGCAGCAACAAAGAAGAGCGACGAGCTTATGGCACACGCCTACAGCAAGCTATATGGACTGGCTACAACCGGATTGCGCTTCTTCACTGTGTATGGACCATGGGGCAGACCCGACATGTCGCCTACACTATTCGCAAGTGCTATAGCCAACGACAAGCCTATAAAGGTGTTCAATAATGGCGACATGATACGCGACTTCACCTTTATAGACGATATTGTTGAGGGTACAATACGCGTGATAGACCACACTCCTGACGCTGCGAAAAGCGACCATAATGTGCCTTACCGCATATACAACATAGGATGCTCGCAACCAGTGCGCCTAATGGACTTCATCAACGAGATAGAACAAGCTCTCGGCAAGACTGCCGTGAAGAATTATCTGCCCATGCAGAAAGGTGATGTCTATCAGACTAACGCAGACACTACACGTCTGGAGACAGAACTTGGATATCACCCACAGACCTCACTGCACGATGGCATACAAGAGTTTATAAAATGGTATGTGTCGGAGGAGAATCCGCTGAGATAATTCTCTCCTATTTTCTCTCCAACACATTCTTACGCAAACTGCTGCTATAGACTATCTTTACCAATTTTACTGGCATAAGTCTAAACATCAACCGACTTATAGGATAGATATACTTAGGCGAAAACAAGCCATACAGTCTGCGCACACCATTCATGTATATACGGAACTCATTCCAAGCCTTGGCACGACTACGACGCTTGAACATGTCGTCGGCAAGACGAAAACGGAATGTCACCTCAGGAAGATTACCAATCTTATAACCTGCGCAAATAGCATCATACCACAAGGCTATGTCCTGGCTTGTACGGAATCGCTCATCATAGCTCAATCCTCCCTCACGAAACATTGACATTCTCATCATAACCGTAGGGTGAGCTAAAGGACAGGCCTTGTAGATATAATGCAGAACATCGTCGTGAGTAAGCGGATAGTGACGCACATTAAGATTGGAACACTTAGAGTTGAACTCCTGCATTGCTCCACCTACTATAGACACGTCAGGATGCTCCTGCATATACCTCTCCTGCATCTCAAAACGGTGGGGCAACGATACATCATCGCTGTCCATACGTGCCACAAGATCTGAAGTGACATGGCGTAAACCAAGATTTAGAGATTTGGTTAGTCCCAAATTCTGCTTGTTTTTAAGTATCAACAGTTTATCGCCAAGCTCTCCGCTCCACTTGTCTATCACTGCATAAAGTCCATCTGTCAGTGTGCCGTCCTCAACTAATATTATCTGCTGTGGCTTCAATGTTTGTGCTGTCCACACACTCGCAAGTGCCTCATCAAGATATTCAGGCTGCTCACTGCGATAAACAGACATTAGTACTGATATTGTCATTTTACCTTTTCTATTTATATTTTTTCATACTTAGGTTTTACATTCTTTATGGCACCGTCTAAAATGCCTTTAAATATGCCTTTTACAAAAGCCGTTCGTGGAGACACAAACAAAGGATAATAAACCATCTTCACTGCATATTTCAACAAATTAGTACGTTTCCACCAATGTGGCACATAGTTCCGACGACATAGCCAAAGATAATTACGAAATTGAAAGTATATTCTGAATGTCGAGGATATTGCAACATTACGATTGGCAATCTTGTGGTCACCCTCACCCAAATGATGGATTATGGTAGCATTCTCAACAATAAAGAATTGGCATCCTATAGTATTGGCACGCCAACACCACTCGTTATCTACACCGTCTATAAAAAGCGACTCATCAAAACCACCCACCTCACCAAATAGTGTTATTGGAATAAATGATATTGACGATCGTATATAACTACATCTTGTGGTCTTGGTTGCCTCAGAACCTTCACCTACAGAAATTGTCTCGTATTCTTTAGACTTCGACCTATATGGCTGGCCAGTCTCCACATTTATCGCACGTGTTCCTACACCTCCGACATTTATCCCCATATTTCGTAATTGGCGATAGGTCGATACCAAACGAGTAACAGTAGCCTTATCCGCCACACTGTCCTGATCGCTAAACACAACATATTCTACACCAATGGCCTTCAAGGTCTTCACACCAACATTTTGAGCTGCTGCTATACCACGATTTTCCATGAGCGGAATATACTTAACTGTTTTAAAGTCTTTAAAATCAGACTCGTGACTCTCCTTAGAATTGTCAACAAGACACAATAAGCCAACACTCTGTTCCAACACCCTCAGGCTCTTGACAAGCTGCGGTATATCGGGATTGTAGAGTACAATAATAGCTCCTATCTTATCGTCTGATATATTTGAATAATCCATCATAAATTCCTTTGATAATATTTCTTTCTATCTCACACCATCCCTTTACACAGAAAGGGAAATACAAAGGACGAAGCATGAACTTAATACCCTTGTTTATCTTCCACTGTCTTGGCACATATCCTTTACGGCACAGCCACAGCCAATTGCGATACTGATAATAATAACGGAACGGAGCTGATATTATTACACGATACCCATGTGGAAAATGAAGTTCGTTATTGCCTACTTTATGCGGCAACGTCACATTCTGAGTTATTCCGCACACATAACCCTTAGAATTAGCTCTCCAACAATGCTCAAAATCAACATAGTCGATGAATAGTAGTGCATCCATTAAGCCAACTTTATTGAGCTTTGCCATAGAAACACAACAACCAGAACTTATAATCTCACGCTTTTCCACAAAACCTTGGTCGGCTTTTTTATCTGAATGAATTACAGAGCGGTATTCCTCGCCATTTGTTTTGTTTATGACAGTAGGACCGAGCAAAAACAGATTCTTTCTAACAGTACTTATACGTTCATACTCATCAACAATACTACGTACATATTTTTCTGTAAAATCACTGTCCTGGTCGAAGAACACTACATGAGTGCATCCACGATCCAAGAGATTACCAATGCCCACATTCTGAGCATTGGCAATTCCTGTATTCTCACGCAGCGGTATATAGGCAACATTGGTTTGCTCTATTTCTATAACCTTATTAGGAGTGTTGTCTACAACAACAATAGCAACATCACCACCAAGCTGCTTGAGCTTGGACTCCAACAACTTAGGATTGGGATGGAAAACGATAATTACAACTCCAATATTGCTTAAATCCATATCTTTATCTTATATATTACATACACTGTTAACTATACTATAATCTTATGTGGTCTTACTGCATTTACTTTTATACACAAATTTATATTTCATAAACTTGAAAAACGACCCATAGCCAAGAGCATTTAGCATTCGCAAAAGAGCCATGTCTTTTTTCAGTACATATTTAAGATGTTTTAGTTTATACATCAATCGGCTATTCTCCTTTGAGTATGCTCCAAGGGTATTCTCACCATGCTGCCGATAATACATGAGCGACTCACGTATAGGTTCGACAATACCACAAGCTTTAAACACACACAATGTGATAAAAGCGTCGTGCATTGTTGCTTTTTCTGTAACATTCCACAATACAGACTCTTTTGCAGCCTTATTCAAAAGCATTGTACAACCAGTTACGAACGGAGTTGCGGCACTTTCATTAAAGTTGGTAAGAAACTCAGGATGCGCTCCTGATCGTTCCCAAAGTGACGGAGATACAACCTTTAACTTTTCATCCGTCACACAAGCATCACAACAAACAAGCACAGGCTTACTTATTGTACTTTTTTCTATCTGCAGCATACGTCCTAAGCATTTCTCCATCTTATTAGACATCCAGACATCATCCTGGTCGGCAAAAAAGAAATACGAAGCATCAACTCTTTTCAACAAACTGAAAAAATTATTTGAAGCACCCTTTTGGCTTGGATAGTCAAGAACAACAAAGTTGTCTTTTTTCTCAGCATATTCATCAAGTATAGCCTTTGTTCCATCCGTTGAGCCATCATCATGCACATATATAGTCCAATCCTTGATGGTCTGTGCATAGAGCGATTCTATTTGTTCTCTCAAAAACCGCTCACCGTTATATGTAGCGAGAAGTACCGCTATAGTTTTCTTGTCCATTTACATTAAGTTTTATTTTGACCAAATGCCTGTATCCTTACCACTTATCACCTTGTGATATTGCACAGCGTTAATAACAAGTCCTGGCATATTGATACAACACATTACTATCAACAACATCTTTATATCATTAACCTCACTAACAGCAAAAATGGCTAATGGGATGTAAGCCACTGCCGCAGCAATCGTAACATATAGTTGCAATTTTAGTTTTCCAAGCCCATTTAGCACAAAAGAGTAGCGTGTACTACAAATAAGCACAAACTCATAGAAGCCAACAAGCACTGTCATAGAAAGTGGCACTATTGCCTTATCACCTATCCATATTCTATAAACAAATGGTGATACACACATCATCATCACAATAAGCAAAAATATGAATACTATAAATCTGTTTAGCGTACAATTGGCTCGTTGTATCCACCCAAAGTCTTTCTTTGCATAAGCATCTGTTGTTGCACTCCAATACGGCACACACATTATCGTAAACAGCAGCATAGCCACCATGAAATAGCGATTGGCTATCTGATAAGGCGTAACCATTGCTGGTGTGAAAAAACGCGATATAATAATGTTTGTCGAGAAGAACAGAACTATTCCCGCGATCTGCAACACAAAAAACTTAGAACCAATGCTAAAGAGTTCCTTCATAGCAGAGATCCGCACCATACTAAACTTGGGCCTCAGATGACTAAACTTACCATAGAACGTTAACGGATAGCACACCATATAAGCAAGTAAAGGTCCTGCCGTATTGGCTATAGCCACAAGCAATAGTGAATGTGCATTGCTTACATAAACAAGCCATGTACCTATCAACGATAAAGTGTTACCACTTGTAACAATAGCATTGTTAACTGCTGGAAGTTGAAGTCCCATATAGAAATTACCAAGAAACTTCAATATGAACGTTGAACACACCATCATAGTAGCAGCAACAAGGATTATAGGCAAATTGCCAACTTCCTCCATTGACACATTAAACAGACCATACACATCGCCAAGAAGCTCCAATACTACCAAAAAAAAGGCAATAGGGACAATAATAACCGTCAACATCGCCATTGTCGAAGACACCATCTCACGAGCCTTAGGTATATTATTTTCAGCTATATATATAGCAAGTTTATTGCGCAGACCGTTTCCTAAGCCAACATCAAGATTATCAATCCACAGAAGTACAGAACTTATTGTAAGCCATACTCCATTCTCATAAACACCAAGGCAAGCCAGTGTAAGTGGCACAAGCATGAGCTGCACCAATACCGACCAACCCTTGATAGCAAATGAAGCTATTATATTTTTATATATAGTAGACGAACGTTTGTCGTCTTTCTGTATTGCCTTTAATTTTTCAATTAGATTCATGCAACTATAATTTCTTTATTTCTTCAGATATCCGCACTATTCTTTTTAAAAGACAACCTAAAACGGTCTTGAGTGCAGAGAAACAGGAACATAATAAGTTGTATTATGTGCAAGTTTCCTGTAAAGATATATTCCTGGAAAAACTGCAGTGCCAAGGCATATGCCAAATACATATAGAAACATTTACCAAATGCACTTCCATTACGCATCATGCGATATGCCCATCCCGTAAGAATGCCGTATATTACAGCAAAAACCGCAACACCAAACTGACCAAAATCCATATAGAATGGTTGTAATATTGTATACACATTTGTCGATACTGGTACAAACACAAACTCTTGGAGTCGATCGAAGAACACATACGACCCCATGCCAAACTTGTTCATAAACAAATAGACCAAAGGGAATGTATGAGCGCCAAACTGCGGTACAATCTCACGAGTTAGTGTGCAATAAGCTACCGGTGGTGATAACAAATAACACGCAATGAATGAGAATAAAGAATAATCATCACTAGAATTCAATTCATCTTCACTCAAACGCAGCATGTTAAATCCATAAGAAAGGAATATTATAGACACACCTATTATCACTATAGTACGCACCTTGATATAACTACGTTGATAAAGAATAAATATTATACTAAATACAACAAGCAGAATACCTCCCTTCTCCATAATAGCGATAGAATTGAGCAAACAACCCGCACATGCCACAAACAACTGCCAACGCTTGATATTTGGGTATGCCCATAGAGCAACAATCATCAGTGTCTCGTTTATAACAACTGCATAATTGAGAAAACTCCTATCATTGCCATACACAGCTAAATCGCGCATGTTCTTAAAGAGGTCATCGGTGCCGAACATCATGACAACCTCCATTATCTTCTTAAGGTAGAGCGGTGTTATCACAATACTCAAAAAGAGAAAAAAATAGAACATGGCTCTATTTATATTCTTCAGTTCTATAGGTGACGCCGCTGACTTTCTCACTTCGTTTATATCATTTCCACTACAAGGCAATAATGTGTATGTTACGAATGATGCAATGGTAAAAAACACAAGCCATAATACAATACTCGTATAAAACATTTCTGTCGGTGGGTTTAGCAATGTAGGATCACGAAATATCATAGCAAACATAAGACATGACCATACAACCAAGGTGATACACCATGGAGATGAAGCTCCACCAAAATCAACAAAATGCTTACGTCCTCTCCGTTCTTTATAAAGACGATATCCCTTAACACTACAAATAGAGACAAACAAAGCAAAAAGTACATAACCAATAAGATATGAAGTATAATGTAGCGGTACTGAATTACACTTCACTACTGCAAACGAGTTATAAGAGCGTTTCTGAAGCAAATCATAACGCACATATTCCTCATTTGCTTTAGAGTAGATAGAAAAAAGATTATTAGCCTCTTCAAGAAGAGCCTCCTGAACTTTGGCTACAGATGCTGACGTAGGATTGGCATTTGAGTCTACAAACGCTGCATATTTAGCGATTGCTACTTCATAGTTCTTTTTGGCACGTTCACGCTTGGCTGCCGCATTAACAAGTAGAGAGTGATTTGCTTTCTGGCGTTTCTCTGTGATCACATTCTGAAGAATGGCTGTCACACTATCCAACATTTGTGCTGCAACCAACTGGTCACGATCCTTAAATTGAATAATGAGAGATTGCTCCAACGTGCTAAGCTTATAACTAACATTGTCTTTTATAGCGTCTAATGTGTCTTTTTCACCTAAATATTTTCCGTATTCGACACTAATTGCAGGCACAGTTACTTTTGCCAGTTTACGCGCAAAGTCATATGATTTAAGAATTCTGCAGTAAACCTCAACATCATTAATACCCTTATTTTCACTTCCAATCAAGTCGCGAACCGTTACATTTAAAGAGTTCAATCCTACAGACAAATCTGTTTCCTTATACTCATCATATATTTTGGTCTGCGCTCCATACTCCTTTGGTGTAAACCACCATACAAGGACTGCAGCCAGCAGTGAGATTATAGAAACAAATACATAAGGATGTCTACGCACTGTATTCATTATATATATGTATGTTCCACAACTATACAAGTAGTGGAAATATTAATTTATTAACTGTTTTTTATTCTTTAACATAAGGATTAAAGACCGTAACACAAATCCAAGCATCATGAAAATGATTACTACAGAAGCTCTCGATCTGCTACATGCTTTTATAGGCACAGTAGCACTCTGAACTATAGTAAAAGCAGGTGTACGCTCTTGCACCTTAGCTTTTGCAAGCTGCAACTGTTCCACAACCTGGGTATATATATTATACTTTAGCTGCATATCGTTCTCAAGATCATCTTGTTTCATCTTGAATGACTGCAATATCACATCTTGGTTTGCATCGGCATACGAAGCATATAATTGGCGAGATTTATCGTATTGTGAACGTGCCTCATTATATATTTTCTGCATGTAATCAAGGTCCACCCTTGCTTTCTTTGTTCGATATTCAGTAATTGCCACCTGCAAATGACTTTTAACAGAATCGGCCATTAATGCAGCAACAAGCGGGTCTTGATCTTTCACAGAGATTGTTATTACACTCGTCTTCTTATCTACTTGGCAAACTACATTAGCATGTATACTGTTTACTATTTTCTCCTGCACAGTTGTAAGCCAAAGTGGTCCTGAATTCTTACTGTCACCACTGCGAGTAGGTATCTTTTCTTCAGGTTTAAGCATTTTCATCAACTTACCCAATCCTATCTTTGGATAGTCGACGAGTGCATTCTTGTTATATTTTGTTAAATAAGTATAGTAGTCACACTTCACACTACCATCTTTCGTTTTAACAATTATCGGGAATAATCCTACAGAGAAATCGGTAGACCCAACAAGGTCTGGATATATTTCTGGATATAATGCATCGCCAGTTTGTCCTATTTTCATATTCATACCAACCATTGATGCCAGTGAAGACAAACTACCAGAAAAGCCAGCACCAGATTCCTCAGGAGCCAATATCACTGTGCTTTCGTATGTCTTAGGGGTTGTAAAAGCGATAACACCACCTAATACAGCTGCAACGCCACAATAAATGTACAGTTTTCGTTTATCCTTCTTCAGAATATCCAAAAATGTCAGAACATTGAAATTCAATGTCTTCTTACTATTTTCTGTATTACTCATTTTTTTTAATTTATACTACTTTTTTTCATATAACGCCATCCACCACTATTTATTGTGTTCTGCCACACAATTAGTCTATCACTCCACTATACTCTCGATATACTTGCACACCATATTTATGCTCTTCACATTGTCGCTGCCTTCGGGTATAATAATGTGGGCATAACGCTTGGTAGGCTCGTAACCTTGTTGTTGGCCATACATTGATTTTTTTATTTTGTTATTATTTAGATTCGTTCATTCTCTCCTCTATCAGCCACTCTTCCACTCCACGTGTTACGCTTGAGAAATTAATGCCTATCTTGTAGATTCGGCGTTTGTCCATTGCGAAAGGTTCGGCATAGTTAGAGTCGTTAATCTGTTTTAGAGCCTCCTCTGCCGTGCGGTCGAGCTTACATTCTATTATATATATGTAACCAGGAGTTTGTATTACGGCATCTATGCGCCCATCGCTTGTAGGCCGTTCCACTTGGGTATAGAATCCCATTATCTTGAATACGAGATACATAGCGTTTTGGAAGTAAAGCTCAGCATTACCAACTACCTGATAACTCGTGTCGGCAAAGAATGACTTCATGCGCTGCATGAAGCGTTCGGGATTGCCAGCCTCTACATCTTTCACAAACTCATCCACCATAAACGGTGAATTATTGCCGGCAGATGTATAAAGAGGCAACATGAAATTGAGAAACCCTTCCTCCACTTCCTTATTAGGAAACCCGAGCAGATATTTCTTGAAACGCGAGTCGTAACCCTTTATAGTGAGATAACCGCTTTGATAGATTATGGGGATTGGATTTGTCGACAGCGAGTCAATGCTGTTTATCACATCACCCGACACACATTCCTTGGTGATGTCAGGCAAACGGTAGTTGTGCATCTTCAAGAGGTCAACAAGGAAGGTGGGAGTGCCCGTCTCAAACCAATAGTCATTATACTGTTGCCTTGCCAATGTGTTCAACACACTGAAAGGATTGTATATGCCGACTGTATTCTCCTCAAAATGATAACCGTCGTATCTTTCTTTCAGTCTCCCCAACGTCTCCTCCTCTGTGTCGCTGTAAATCTCACTCAAATCCGCTATAGCTTCATGAAAATTGCCGAGCAGCTCCTTTTGCGTCATACCGCAAATGCTTATATAGCGACGGTCCATAGATATGTCCATAAGATTGTTGAGATCGCTGAACACACTCACCTTGCCAAACTTTGTTACACCCGTGATAAAGGCGAAGCGTATATATCGGTCTTGTGTCTTCAGCACTGAATAGAACGACTTGAGCATGGCACGGTGCTTCTCCAATAAAACATGGTTGCCAAGAGCTTGAAGGATTGGCTTATCATATTCGTCAATAAGAATCACAACACTACATCCTTCTTTCTCAGCCGCTCTCGATATTACACCCTTAAAGCGCAAGGCGAGAGTAGTCTCCGAATCACGTGCGCCATACAGATCCTCCCATGAGCTTAAATAAGAGTTGAGCACTGCATACAGACTATCCTCTTGACTATAATCGGCAGTGTTTAAATCCATATGAAATATAGGATACCTCTTCCATTCTTTCTCCATATCGTATACGGCAAGTCCCTCAAAGAGTTCTTTTCTTCCAAGGAAATAGGCTTCAAGAGTAGACAAGAACAGACTCTTTCCAAACCGTCGTGGACGGCTCAGAAAGTAATACGAACCTTCGTCGGCAAGCTTGTAGACAAACTTCGTTTTGTCTACATAAGCAAAACCATTTTGACGAAGCTTTGCAAAATCCTGTATTCCTATTGGATATTTCATTGTTTTTTTATTATTCCACTATACTCTCGATATACTTGCACACCATATTTATGCCCTTCACATTGTCGCCGCCTTCGGGTATAATAATGTGGGCATAACGCTTGGTAGGCTCAATGAACTGATCGTGCATGGGCTTCAACACCTTTCTGTAGCGGTCGAGCACAGTCTGTACATCACGTCCACGCTCCACGGTGTCGCGCTCTATATTACGTATTAGCCGCTCATCGGAATCGCAATCCACAAATATGCGTATGTCCATCATGTCGCGCAGTTTCTTGTTGATGAGCGTCATAATGCCCTCGACTATGATAACCGGCTTAGGCTCTACATGTATGGTTTCGGGCAGACGGTTGCAGATAAGATAAGAGTAGGTGGGCTGCTCAATGGCATGTCCTTCGCGCAACTCATTAATCTGCTTGATGAGAAGTTTCCAGTCGAAAGCGTCAGGATGGTCAAAATTAATGGCACGACGCTCCTCTTCTGTCATTTCCGTCGTGTCGTTGTAGTAGGAGTCGAGTGGCACTACAGCCACATGATGCGGCGGCAATGCCTCCACAATCTTCTTAACTACAGTTGTCTTGCCAGAGCCTGTGCCTCCAGCTATGCCTATGATTGTAACCTTGTTGTTGGCCATGATTTAATTGTCTTTGTTTTTAACTATATCAAAAAGTTTCTGATAATACTCCGCCTTCTTCTCCACCTTCATCGGATATGCTCTTGAGCTGCTTGGCATACGCCATAGCCTCAACTGGCGATTCTTATACATAAACTCCACGTTCTCGCCTACCTTTGGCTGAGTACCGATACCGAAACAATCGCACAGCACATCTGTGGCTTTCTGTCCTGTGGTAACAATATCCTTAAGATGGGGCAAACGGTCTACCATACCTTTAAGGTCGGTAGGTTCCACCACTTCAAGATCTTTGTCGGATGCCGTGTTCTTGAGTCGTATCACGGCAGTGGCTGTGTCGTACATGCCTATGCCATGCTCGCGAAGAAAAGGTACGATGATGTCAAGACGAAATGTCTTTGCCTCGACATCAACAAAATGGAACTTGTCGCCGAAGAAGCACAACCCAAATATACGCCACATGTCGTTGGTGAAATTGGGATAGTAGAACTTCATCGACCATCTCTTCTCGCCCGGAGGAAAGCTGCCAAGCATCAGCAAACGACAACCGTCGGGCAAAAAAGGTTCAAATGGGTGACGCTCTATCATTTTTGAATGTTGAATGTTGAGTGTTGAATGTTGAATTGTGCGCTACGCGCATGTTGAATTTTTGAATGTTGAACCTGTTGGCGGAATTAATTTAGTGCATACTTAATTCTG
>ULYE01010347.1_pt1 | contig 18838 bp, 15 predicted proteins | sample 1961921 | NCBI WGS metagenome assembly ULYE01 (sample SAMEA4835856, study PRJEB28245) | human gut metagenome | biome: gut microbiome; material: fecal sample | place: Denmark | collected 2008 | reverse complement strand
GAATTAAGTATGCACTAAATTAATTCCGCCAACAGGTATATATTATAAGGTGTTGAGCTCAGGAAACAACGACGGAAAGCATCCTACTCCACGCTCCATCGTTACGGCTCATTACACCGGTCGCACAATAAACGGCAAGAAATTCGACTCAAGTCGTGGTGGCGCTCCTATTGCGTTCCGCTTGAGCGATCTGATAAAGGGTTGGATAGTAGCCATGCAACAGATGTGTGTAGGCGACAAATGGGAAGTGTATATCCCTGCAAATATGGGATACGGCAAGTTCTCGCAGCCAGGAATACCTGGCGGTTCGACACTTATATTCGAAATAGAATTATTAGGAATAGCGTAGCAATTGCTACACTATTCCTTTTTTATATACTTCATCAAGAACTTTGAGTATACTTGATAAGACAATTAGTCGAGCAACGTTGAAGCTCTTACACGCGACAAAGTTTCTGGTGTCATCTGCAAATAGCTTGCTATGTATACAAGCGGAGCGCGAAGCACCACCTGCGGCATAAGCTTACATAACTTCTTGTAACGATCCTGTGCAGTCTCGAAGCGCACAAGGTCGGCATGTACCTGAGAAGTAATAAGGCTCTCCTCAAGAATTTTGCGATAGAGAATCTGTATGTTGACGTTATGCAGAGCCACTCTCTCAAGGTCCACCTTAGGAATAGCATACACGACAGTAGGTTCGAGGGTTTCTATCTGGAGATGTGTAGGTTCCTCCTTAAAGAGGCTTTCTATACACATAACGATAGTATGATCCTGCGCAAGATGTTCTGTCACTTCCTTGCCATGCTTGAAGTAGAACTGGCGCATCAAACCACGGTCGATGTAGTAAAAGTTACGGCACACGTCGCCCTCCTTAAGCACCAGTTCACCTTTCGGGTACTTAATCGGAACAAGAATGCTTTCGAGAGCATCAAGCTCTTCATGCGTCATAGTACTGTATCTTCGCGCTAACTCGCGAGCTACGTCGCGGGTATTGGCGTTGAACTTCTCTTTCATAAGATACTTTCCTTTCTATTCTATTTTTTAGTAAACAAGTTGAGTTTATATGTAGTCTAATAGACAAGTCTCTTAGTCGAGTTTAAGCACGGCAAGGAATGCCTTCTGCGGCACTTCCACGTTACCGATTTGCTTCATGCGTTTCTTACCCTTCTTCTGCTTCTCAAGCAACTTACGCTTACGGCTAACGTCACCACCGTAACACTTGGCTGTAACGTCCTTGCGCACACACTTGATGGTCTCGCGAGCCACAATCTTTGCGCCGATAGCTGCCTGAATTGCAATATCGAACTGCTGGCGCGGGATAAGGTCTTTCAACTTCTCGCACATCTTGCGTCCGATTGTAACGGCATTGTCCTGATGTGTCAATGCAGAGAGTGCGTCTACCGGCTCACCGTTGAGCAGAATATCGAGCTTTGCAAGACGCGACGGACGGAAACCGTCGAGATGATAGTCGAACGAAGCATATCCCTTGCTTATCGACTTCAACTTATCGTAGAAGTCGATGACAATTTCGCCCAACGGAAGCATGAAGTGCAACTCAACACGATTGCCACTAACGTATTCCTGATTGATAAGTTCACCACGCTTGTCGAGACAGAGCGTCATAATCGGACCGATAAAGTTGGTGGTTGTGATGATTGTTGAGCGGATGTACGGCTCTTCAATATGGTCAATCATTGTCTGTTCCGGCAATCCTGACGGGTTATGAACTTCCTTTACATTGCCATGCTTGTCATAAACCATGTACGACACGTTGGGAACAGTTGTGATTACGTCCATATTGAACTCACGATCAAGGCGTTCCTGCACAATCTCCATGTGCAAGAGTCCGAGGAAGCCGCAACGGAAACCGAAGCCAAGCGCTACCGACGACTCGGGAGAGAACGTGAGCGAAGCGTCATTAAGCTGCAACTTCTCAAGCGAAGCACGCAGATTCTCGTAATCATTCGGGTCGATAGGATAAACTCCGGCGAACACCATCGGTTTCACTTCCTGGAAACCTGCAATCGCCTTGTCGCATGGTCGTGCTACGTGAGTGATTGTATCACCCACCTTAACCTCAGTAGCATCCTTGATACCCGAAATAATATATCCTACCTCACCTGTCTCAAGTACATCGCGAGGCACCATATCCATTTTCAGCACACCAACCTCATCGGCAACATATTCCATACCGGTGTTGAAGAACTTCACTTTATCACCCTTGCGTATCTCGCCATTCTCTATCTTGAAGTAAGCGATGATACCACGGAACGAATTAAACACAGAGTCGAAGATAAGCGCCTGAAGCGGAGCTTTCGTGTCACCATTAGGATGCGGCACTCGCTCTACGATTGCAGCAAGCACTTCGTCGACGCCCTCACCAGTCTTACCCGATGCGCGCAGAATGTCTTCACGCTTACATCCGATAAGCTCGATTATCTCGTCCTCCACCTCATCCGGCATTGCGCTCGGCATGTCTATCTTGTTGAGCACGGGGATAATCTCCAAGTCGTGCTCAATAGCCATATAGAGGTTAGAGATGGTCTGTGCCTGCACACCCTGTGTAGCATCGACAACGAGCAAAGCACCTTCGCAGGCAGCAATGCTTCGCGACACTTCGTAAGAAAAGTCGACGTGCCCCGGAGTGTCAATAAGATTCAATATATACGTTTCGCCATTATGCTTGTACTCCATCTGGATAGCGTGACTCTTGATGGTTATACCACGCTCACGCTCCAGATCCATGTTATCCAACATCTGGCCTTCAGTTATCTTGATAGTTTGTGTACGCTCCAACAATCGGTCGGCAAGTGTCGACTTGCCATGGTCGATATGAGCAATAATACAGAAATTCCTTATATTATTCATTGATATATATCAGTTTTTACATGCAAAATTACTTATTTTTTCTGACAATTAGGTATCTTTGCACAAGAAAAACAACTAAGAAAATGAAAACGTTTTTATATTGCGCCATAGCAAGTGCCATGCTGCTCTGCAGTTGCCACGAGAGTATTGAAAAACGCGCCCAGCGCGAGGCCCGTGAATACACGGAAAGAAACTGCCCCACTCCGGTTCTCAACTACATGCGTACGGATAGTGTTGTCTTCGAAATGAACACGAGGACATACCATTATTATTGTTCGATAATGGACGAGTTGGACGACGCTAAAGTATTCGAAATGAACCGCAAACTTATTGTCGACAACTTCATGAAGCAAATTGACGAAAGCACAAGTCTGCGCGCCTACAAGAGCGAAGGTTTCAACTTTGCATTGACTCTGCACTCGGGCAAGGACTCGAAAGTGAAGTATTTCGACAAAGTGTACACGCCGAAAGAGTACAACAAGTAAGTTGAGAATCGAGAGTTGAAAGTTGAGAGTTGAAAGTTATGATATGTAAAATTCCAACAATTTCAAAAACAATAATTGGTAATCATAACTCCCAATTCTCAATTCTCAACTCTCAACTGGACAAACTCTACGGCAGTTTCGGATACTTGCTGAAGTCGGGCTTGCGCTTCTCAAGGAACGCCTTGCCACCCTCCTGCGCTTCATCAAGCATATAATAGAGCATTGTTGCGTCACCGGCAAGTTCCTGAATACCAGCCTGACCGTCGAGTTCGGCATTGAGACCTGCCTTTATCATACGTAGAGCGAGAGGCGAACGCTCCATCATTGTCTCAGCCCACTCTACGCAGGTGTCCTCAAGTTCATCGAAAGGCACAACCTTGTTGACCATCCCCATTCGCTCAGCCTCAACAGCCGAATATTGACGGCAGAGGAACCAAATCTCGCGAGCCTTCTTCTGACCTACGATGCGAGCCAGATAGCTTGCGCCGAAGCCAGCGTCGAACGAACCCACCTTAGGTCCGGTCTGTCCGAAGATTGCGTTATCGCTTGCAATGGTTAGGTCGCACATCAAGTGAAGCACATGACCGCCACCGATAGCGTAGCCGTTGACCATAGCGATAACCGGTTTAGGCAGCGAGCGGATCTGCTTCTGCACGTCGAGCACATTAAGACGAGGCACGCCATCCTCACCAACATAACCGCCGCGTCCCTTCACGTGCATGTCGCCACCCGAGCAGAACGCCTTATCGCCTGCGCCGGTAAGGATTACGACGCTGATGCGCTGCGCCTCACGACACCATGCGAATGCCTGCGACATCTCCCATGTAGTGCGCGGTGTGAATGCGTTGCGATAGCGCGGACGATTGATCGTTATCTTCGCTATGCCATTATATTCTTCGAAGAGTATCTCCTTAAAGTCGAAACCTTCAATGGTTTTCCAATTTCTTGTCTCCATATATTTCTTTTTATTATATTAGGTGCGTCACGTAAGGACGGCACCGAAGTTAATAGCCCATCTGCTCCAAGGCTGCAGCAAGCTGGTCAGGACAACTTGTGTCCTTACTGCCGCAGGTGATGCCCTTGAGCGTCTGCTTTATCTCTGCAGCCGGCTTACCGACAGCGAGGGCGCAGATACCCTTAAGGTTGCCGTTGCAGCCGCCGAGGAAAGAAAGGTTGCGGATGATGCCGGCCGCATCAACGTCGATAGTGATAAGTCGGCTGCATGTGCCGCAGGTTACGTACTCCAAATGATTCATGCCTAATATTGTTATCTTCTAAAGCGTTCCGCAGGAACAACACTTGCGGAACATCTGTTGTCAACTAAAAAAAGAGTGGCTGTAGCCAACCACTCTTTTCAATATTTTTTATTCTTACTCTTACTCAGCCTCTTCCGGCTTCATGTTTGTGTAAACGTTCTGTACATCGTCAAACTCCTCAAGGCGCTCAACCATCTTGTCGATGGTAGCACGCTGCTCAGCGTCAAGGTCCTTAAGGTCGTTAGGTACGTATGTGAACTCGCCACCGATATCTTCAAAGCCCTGCTCCTCGAGGAACTTCTGGATTTGTGCGTAAGCCTTTACATCGTCACCGTAGATAGTGATTGTGCCTTCCTCGTCGTCCTCGTCGAACTCGTCCTCAACGTTGAAGTCGATGAGCTCAAGAATAAGCTCTTCCATGTCCACGCCGTCTTTCTTCTTAAAAGTGAACACGCACTTGTGGTCGAAGAGGTAAGAAAGCGAACCAGTTGTACCGAGTGTACCGTTGAACTTGTTGAACACCGAGCGAACGTCGCCTACAGTACGTGTAGTGTTGTCGGTAAGTGTGTCAACGAAGACAGCGATGCCATGAGGGCCATATCCCTCGTATGTTACTTCCTTGTACTCGCTCTGGTCCTTACCCATAGCGTTCTTGATAGCACGCTCGATGTTATCCTTCGGCATGTTCTCGCGCTTACATGTAGCGATGATAGAACGGAGTGACGGGTTGTTCTCAGGTTCCGGACCGCCTGCCTTAACAGCGATAGCGATCTGCTTGCCCAGACGGGTGAATGTCTTAGCCATGTGGCCCCAACGCTTCAGCTTTGTAGCTTTGCGGTATTCAAATGCTCTTCCCATTTTGTTTTATATTGTATTTTTATTGTTTATTATCTGAGTTCTGCTCCCAACTTAGTCTTCAGGTTGTTGATGAGCTTAGACATGATAGCCTCAATCTGCTTGTCGTTGAGAGTCTTTGTCTCGTCCTGCAGAATGAAGTTAACGGCGTAGCTCTTCTTGCCTTCCGGCAGGTTCTTGCCTTCGTACACGTCGAAGAGTTCTACGCTCTTGAGGAGCTTCTTCTCTGTCTGACGTGCAATCTGCTCAATCTGCTCGAATTGTACATTCTTGTCGAGAAGCAATGCGAGGTCGCGGCTTACCGACGGGAATTTGCAGATGTCGTGATAGAGCACCTCGTTCTTCTTGATGGCGCGCATCATGTTGTCCCAGTTGATGTCGGCATAGAACACCTCCTGCTCGATGTCCATCTTCTTGAGCAACTTGTGCGAAACGATGCCCATCTCGCAGAGCACCTTACCAGAGCGTGCCTTCAGAGCGAGCGCCTTGCCGAACACGTTGTTGTCTGACGACTCTGTAACGACGATGCCCGGGTTGACACCCAAGCGTGTGAAGATGTTCATCACATAAGCCTTCAATTCATAGAACGACGACTGCTCGTCAGCGTGTGCCCATGAGCCTTCAACGCGCTTGCCAGTGAGCCACATGCCGAGATGCATCTCCTCGGTATAAGCCTTTATCGGGTCCTCATCGTTCTTCTTCTCCGGCGAGTAGTGGTAGCAGTTGCCGAACTCGAAGAAACGCAGGTTAGGCATCTTGTGGTTCACGTTGCGACCTACACTCTCCAGACCGCCGAAAAGCAGAGTCTGGCGCATAACACCGAGGTCAGAGCTCAGCGGGTTCATCACCTTTACGGTTGTCTCCTCTGTGTAGCGGTTCAGTTCGGTATAGTATGCCGTCTTTGTGAGCGAGTTGTTGAGAATCTCGCGGAAGCCGCAGCCTACGAGCTGTTCTCCCACTACGTTCTGCCAGTGGTATGCCTTGTCCTCGTCGCCGAGGATTGTGAGCGACGACTTGAGCTGTGTCGGAATCTCTACATTATTATATCCGTAGATGCGCAGAATATCCTCCACAACGTCGCACGGACGCTGTACGTCTACGCGATAAGCCGGCACGTCGAGCAGCAATCCCTCAGCTGTCTCCTCAACGATCTTCATATCAAGGCTCTCCACGATGCTCTTTATCATATCATTGCCAATCTTCTTGCCAATCAGACGGTCTACATACTCGAAGTCGAGCTGCACACGTGCGTCGGCAATCGGAGTAGGATATACGTCCTTTATCTCCATGCTCACCTTTCCGCCAGCCAACTGCTTGCAAAGGATGGCAGCCTGTTTCAAGGCATAGATTGTACCGTTCGGGTCTATGCCGCGCTCGAAACGATAGCTTGCGTCTGTGCTCAGGCCATGACGGCGTGCGCTCTTGCGTATCCATGTCGGGTGGAAGTAAGCGCTCTCCAGGACAACGTTTGTAGTTGTGTCGTATGTGCCCGAGCCCTTACCGCCGAAAATGCCAGCGATGCACATCGGCTCGTTGGCGTTGCAGATGCTGAGGTCGTGCTCGCCGAGTGTGTGCTCCTCGCCGTCGAGAGTGACGAACTTTGTACCTTCGGGCTGAGTGCGCACAACAATCTTCTTGCCTTCCACCATGTCGGCATCGAAGCAATGCATCGGCTGACCGTATGCCATCATCACATAGTTGGTGATGTCGACGATGTTGTTGATAGGACGCAGACCTACAATCTTCAGTTTGTCCTGCAACCACTCGGGGCTCTCCTTCACCTCGCAGCCTGTGATGCTTACGCAAGCATAGCGGCGGCAAGCCTCGGTGTTCTCTATCTCTATGTCGATAGGCATGTCGTTGTTGTCAGCGTTGAACTCAGAGCAGTCGGGACGGTGCAACGATGTCTCGTGACCGTTGCGCTTGAGCCAAGCATAGAGGTCGCGCGCTACGCCCCAGTGAGAGAGTGCGTCAGAGCGGTTGGCTGTGATGTCTATCTCGATAACCCAGTCGCTCTCCAAGTGATAATACTCGGCAGCAGGCTGACCGACGGGAGCATCCTCCGGCAGCACGATGATGCCATCATGAGCGGTGCCCACGCCTATCTCGTCTTCGGCACAAATCATACCAAAAGACTCTACGCCGCGGAGCTTCGACTTCTTGATCGTAAACTCGCTGTCGCCGTCGTAGAGCACGCAGCCCAGGTCGGCAACGATAACCTTCTGACCAGCAGCTACGTTCGGTGCGCCGCAGACAATCTGCTGCGGTTCGCCCTTGCCGAGGTCGACGGTTGTGATATGAAGGTGGTCTGAATTAGGATGCAGTTCGCATGTGAGCACCTTGCCCACGTACAGACCTTTCAATCCGCCACGGATAGTCTGCACTTCTTCAAGAGCGTCTACTTCGAGACCGCATGATGTCAGCGCGTCGGCTGTCTCCTGCGGTGTAAGGTCGAAATCGACATACTCCTTAAGCCATTTGTATGAAATCTCCATTATATTGATTTTATTTTGTTTACTACTTGAAACTTTGTGCAAAAGTAATAAAATTTGAGAAAGTGAGCAAAATTATGAATAATAAAAGTAGCAAGAGTTGCGTAGCAATGTTAAATTGCACACTATCAGATACAAAAAAAGAGAAACGCTTGCATAAAAACGTTTCTCTTTTCAGTCGGGGCGACAGGATTCGAACCTGCGACCACCTGGTCCCAAACCAGGCGCGCTACCGGACTGCGCTACACCCCGTTGGTGTTGATTATATTCAAGTTCCTCAGTTGAGAAACCCGTTGTTGCAATCGGAAAGAAGTCGGGGCGACAGGATTCGAACCTGCGACCACCTGGTCCCAAACCAGGCGCGCTACCGGACTGCGCTACACCCCGTTTTCAAATTGCGAGTGCAAAGGTACAATTATTTTTTGACACAACCAAAATTTAGCACGTGTTTTTTCACCAAACACCACAATAATCGAAACAATAATGCACAATAATAGCAAATAACATGCCACACTTTCCTACTCCACCTTTACTTGCAGACTCCAAACCGCATAACGCAAAAGGCAGGCAATCCACACGGAAAGCCTGCCTTTTGCTGCATATAGAAATAATACATTAGTCCTTAATGATGTCAAGTTCCTTGAACACACGCTTTAGAATCTGAACGCCACGCTCTACTTGCTCCTCTGTATGGGTTGCCATGAGCGCGAAACGCACGAGAGTATCCTGTGGGGCGCAAGCCGGCGGAATAACGGGGTTGATGAACACGCCATACTCGAAAGCCTTTGCTGTAGCAACGAATGTCTTCTCAACATCGTGAACATAGAGCGGAATAATCGGACTCTGTGTCTCTCCAATCTCAAAGCCCTCTTCCTTGAAGCGGCGGAGCGCGTAGCGTGTAACCTTCCAAAGGTCGTCGATGCGCTGCGGCTCATTCTGGATGATGTGCAGGGCCTCAAGAGCAGCTGCTGTAGCAGCCGGAGTGTTAGATGCGCTGAAAATGTATGTGCGACAAGTGTGGCGCAACCAGTTGATTGTGTCCTTATCGCCAGCGATGAAACCACCGATAGAAGCCATCGACTTAGAGAATGTACCCATGATAAGGTCAACCTCATCGGTAAGTCCGAAGTGGTCGCAAACACCACGACCCTGCTTGCCAAACACACCGAGACCGTGAGCCTCGTCTACCATAATAGAGCAATTGTACTTATGCTTCAGTTCTACAATAGCAGGCAGATTAGCAAGGTCACCCTCCATTGAGAACACGCCGTCAACGATGATGAGCTTGATAGCCTCCTCTGGAAGGTTCTTCAGCACGCGCTCAAGATCTTCCATATCGTTGTGCTTGTAGTGGAGCTGTGTAGCAAACGAGAGACGACGTCCGTCAACGATGCTGGCGTGGTCGCGATCGTCGCAGATGATATAGTCGCCACGACCAACAACTGCGGGGATTACACCGCTGTTCACGAAGAAACCTGTAGAGAAACAGAGAGCGTCGTCCTTGCCGATGTACTCAGAAAGTTCTTTTTCAAGCTGTACGTGAATATCGAGCGTACCGTTGAGGAAGCGGCTACCTGCGCAACCAGAACCGTATTTGTCGAGAGCTGCCTTACCAGCATCAATGATGCGCTGATCGCCGGTAAGTCCGGTATAAGCGTTCGAGCCGAACATAAGGACCTTGTGTCCGCCCATTTCTACTTCTGTGCCCTGCTTGCTCGTAATCTCACGAAAATAGGGATAAACACCTTCTGCCATGTACTTCTGTGGAAGGCGATAGCTTTTATACTTTTCTTGTAACTGTCCCATTATAATTTAAATAGGTATATTTCAAATTTGTTATTTCCAAGGTGCAAAGGTACGAAAAATATGTTAAACACGCACATTTTTCGCAAGAAATATGACTTTTTGATATTTTTCACCAAACGAAATTCCTACGTGTAACATTATTTTATTATCTTTGTGCCTTATTTATAGCATTAATAAATATGAAGAAAAAAGCCATTTTCATAATCAACCTCATTTCAGGCACGTCGGACAAGGCTGCCATCCCCGGACTGATCGACCAGCTTCTTGACAAAGAGAAGTTTGAATATGAAATCGCAATAACCGAATACGCCGGACACGCCTCGGAGATAGCCGCTAAGGCTAAGGATGACGGCGTAGACATGGTTGTGGCTGTCGGAGGCGACGGCACCGTAAACGAAGTGGCACGCGCCATCGTGCACTCCAACACTGCTCTCGGCATCATACCATGCGGTTCGGGCAATGGACTGGCACGCCACCTGCAGTTGCCTATCAACGTAAAGAAGTCGATTGAAATAATAAACGCTTTCGAGGTGCGCGATCTCGACTACGGCATCATCAACGGCTACCCGTTCTTCTGCACCTGCGGAATGGGATTCGACGCCTTCATCAGCCTGAAGTTCGCCGAGGCTGGTAAACGCGGACCGCTCACATATATAGAGAATGTGCTGCGAGAAGGACTCAAATACGAGCCAGAGACATATACCGTGATGGCAGACGACGAGACGAGCCTGCACAAGGCATTCCTCATATCGTGCGCCAACGCGTCGCAGTACGGCAACAACGCATATATCGCACCGCAAGCTTCCATGAGCGACGGACTGATGGATGTTATCATCATGGAACCGTTCGGACTCATCGACGCTCCGCAGATAAGCATCGAGATGTTCAACAAGACGCTCAACAAGAACAACTCGAAGATAAAGACATTCCGCTGCAAGAAGCTGCACGTTCATCGCGACAGCCCCGGCGCCATCCACTACGACGGCGACCCTGTAATGACTGGTGCGGACATAGACGTCGAGCTTAAGCCGAAGGGAATAAAGATCGTAGTGAACCCGTTCGCCGACAGAAACCAGCGCAAACCGAATGCGCTACAGAACGCTGCTACCGAACTGTTTAACGAGATAAATAACATACGCGAGGAAATAAGCAAGAGTCGACAGAAACTGCAGCAGTGGAGCAAAGCTGTGCAGAATAAGTTCGACTTGTAATACAGCGGAGGCGCCACGCCTCCACCAACACATCTTTACTATCACGAATGTTTGCTTTTAAGAAGTTTGTAATCCACCAAGACCGCTGCGCCATGAAGGTGGGCACCGATGGCGTGCTACTCGGAGCATGGGCCAATGGCGGCTCACGCATTCTCGACATTGGCACTGGCACCGGACTCATTGCGCTCATGATGGCTCAGCGTTTCGCTAAAGCCACCATCGACGCCGTTGAGATAGACGCTGAAGCCGCCACTCAGGCACGCGAGAACGTAGCCGCCACTGCATACGCCGACCGCATCAGCATTGCGGAAACAGCCATCCAGCTCTACCCTACTCACCACAAGTACGACGCAATAGTGTCAAATCCTCCTTTCTTCATCGACAGCCTCATCAACCCCAACGCACAGCGTACCACAGCAAGACATGCTTGTGCGCTGAAATACTGCGAGTTATTCGCCGCCGTGAAAGCGCTACTCGATAGCGACGGCGAGTTCAGCGCTATAATACCTACGGAGTGTCTGCAAGCGTTCATTGCGGAAGCTTACAAGGCAGGACTTGCGATGTCACGCCAATGCGCCGTGCGCACCACCCCACGCAAACAACCTAAACGCCATCTTGTTGCGTTCCGTCACGCCTACTGCAGATGCGAGAGAGAAATGGAGGAAGTATGCCTGCAAGAGGCAGACGGATCGAGATCAGAATGGTACGCTAATCTGACCGCTGATTTCTACATAAAATAACAGCAAAAATTCACTCATTAGCAGAATTTTAAGTAACTTTGCACGGAAATACACACGCCCCGATACACAGATAACGAGATATGAATAAGAGAACGAGTACTTCAATACAGATGATTGCCGATTACGACGGCGATATTTCAAATTTGTTCAACGTAAATATAGAAGGCGAATTGCCCATCCTTGCCACACGTAACATGGCAATGTTCCCGGGAGTGATTACTCCTGTCATCATCGGAAGAAAACAAAGCCTCAATCTGCTCGATCATTTACGCAAGAAGCAGGACATAAGTTTCGCTGTGTTCTGCCAACACGATCAGGAGGTTGAGCATCCAAGCACCAACGATCTCTTCGAATACGGAGTTTATGCACGCCTCGTAAAGATACTTGAACTGCCCGGACCTGGCAATAACATTACAGCCATAATCCAGGGCTTGGGTCGTTGCCGTCTGAACAAGCTCACGACCAACAAGCCATTCCTCATGGGCGAAGTGGCACCGGCGATGGAGGAACTGCCCGCTGCCGACGACAAGGAGTTCAACACCGCAATGGATGACTTGCGCTCTACAACCATAGAGTATATCAGACAGAACGAAGACCTACCCGACGAGTCACAGTTCGCTCTGAACAACATATCGAATGATGTTATAGCTGTCGACTTCGTATGTACGAATCTGCCCTTCTCGATAGACGACAAGGCTGAACTTATCTCTACAAGTTCTATCAAGGATCGTGTAATCAAGACGCTGAAGGTGCTGCACAAGGAGATTCAGTTGCTCGAACTGAAGCAGAATATCCGCACAAAGACTCGCGAGGATCTCGATGAGCAGCAGCGCGAATACTTCCTGCAGCAGCAGATTAAGAACATAAAGGAGGAACTTGGCAGAGGCGAAGGTTCGCCAGAACGCAAGGAACTTGAGCAGAAAGCGGCTAAGAAGAACTGGTCGGAGGATGTTGCAAAGATTTTCCGTAAGGAACTCGACAAGCTCGATATGTTCAACCCACAAAGTCCGGAGTATAGCATACAGTTCAACTATCTGCAGACAATGATTGCTTTGCCTTGGGGCGAATATACCAAGGACAATCTCGACCTGAAACGAGCACAGCGCATTCTCAACCACGACCACTACGGCATGGAGAAGGTAAAGGAGCGCATCCTCGAATACATGGCTGTGCTGAAGCTGCGCGGCGACCTCAAGTCGCCTATCATCTGTCTCTACGGCCCTCCGGGAGTAGGCAAGACTTCGCTCGGAAAGAGCATCGCCGCAGCCATGAAGCGCAAGTATGTGCGCATGTCGCTTGGCGGTCTGCACGACGAGAGCGAGATTCGCGGACACAGACGCACATACGTCGGAGCAATGCCCGGCAGAATCATCAAGAACATTCAGAAGGCAGGCTCTTCAAACCCTGTGTTTATACTCGACGAGATTGACAAGGTGACGCAGAACACCATCAACGGCGACCCGTCGTCTGCGCTGCTCGAAGTGCTCGACCCAGAGCAGAACAGCGCTTTCCACGACAACTATCTCGACGTCGACTACGACCTTTCAAAGGTTCTCTTCATTGCTACCGCCAACGACCTCAACACCATACCGCGTCCGTTGCTCGACCGTATGGAGCTTATCGAAGTGAGCGGCTACATCACAGAGGAGAAGATAGAGATTGCGAAACGCCATCTTATACCGCGCGAGATAGAAAACTGCGGACTCGACAAGAACGAGGAGAAGCCTACATTTACAAAGGCTGCAATCGAGAGAATCATTGAGCAATACACTCGTGAAAGCGGCGTGCGCCAGTTGGAGAAGCAGGTGAACAAGGCTCTGCGCAAGATTGCTTACAAAAAGGCGCTCGACAGCGAGGTGAACGAGAAGATTACGCCTAACGAAATTGAAGGATTGCTCGGCAAGGCTCCGTTCTACCGCGACATCTATCAGGGCAACAGCTATGCAGGTGTCGTTACGGGCTTGGCTTGGACAAGCGTGGGTGGCGAGATTCTGTTCATCGAGACTTCGCTCAGCAAAGGCAAAACGGGCAAGTTGACGCTCACCGGCAATCTTGGCGACGTGATGAAGGAGTCGGCTGTCATCGCTCTCGAATATGTAAAAGCACATATCGACACACTCGGCGTAGACTATCGCATCTTCGACAACTGGAACATTCACATCCATGTACCAGAAGGTGCTACACCGAAGGACGGTCCGTCAGCAGGCATAACTATCGCAACATCAATTGCCTCGGCACTCACTCAGCGCAAGGTGCGCAAGAACACAGCAATGACTGGCGAAATCACGCTCCGCGGTAAGGTTCTGCCTGTTGGTGGCATCAAGGAGAAGATTCTTGCAGCAAAGCGTGCCGGCATCACCGACATCGTAATGTGCCAGGATAACCGTAAGGACATCGAGGAGATTCCTGAGATGTACCGCAAGGGTGTGGAGTTCCACTATGTCGAGAACGTACAAGATGTGTGGAAGTTTGCTCTCACCGACGAAATTGTAGACAACCCTATTGATTTTAAAATTGAAGAAGAAAAGAAAGAATGACTTTTGAACTGCAACATACCGACCCATGTAGCGACGCTCGCACTGGTATAATCACCACCGACCACGGACAAATAAAGACCCCGATATTCATGCCTGTCGGCACGGTAGGTTCCGTAAAGGGAGTACATTTCAACGAACTCCGCGAACAAGTAAAGGCACAGATAATTTTGGGCAACACCTACCATCTATACCTCCGCCCGGGTCTTGACACTCTACAAAAGGCAGGCGGACTGCATAAGTTCAACACATGGGACCGCCCGATACTCACCGACTCTGGCGGCTTCCAGGTTTTCTCGCTCACCGGCATACGCAAGTTGCGCGAAGAAGGTTGCGAGTTCCGTTCGCACATCGACGGATCGAAGCACATCTTCACACCGGAGAACGTGATGGATACGGAGCGTATCATCGGTGCCGACATCATGATGGCATTCGACGAGTGTCCTCCGGGCGAGAGCGACTACGAGTACGCAAAGAAGAGTCTCGGACTCACTCAGCGCTGGCTCGACCGTTGCGTCAAGCGTTTCAACGAAACAGAGCCGCTCTACGGTTACAACCAGAGTCTCTTCCCTATCGTGCAGGGCTGCAAGTACAAGGACTTGCGCCGCGAAGCAGCAAAGCACGTAGCCGACAAGGGAGCTGACGGCAACGCTATCGGCGGACTGGCTGTGGGCGAACCTACAGAGGTGATGTACGAGATGATTGAGGTGGTGAACGAGATTCTGCCAAAGGACAAGCCTCGCTACCTTATGGGCGTCGGCACTCCGCAGAACATACTTGAGGCTATTGAGCGCGGCGTAGACATGTTCGACTGCGTGATGCCTACACGCAACGGTCGCAATGCTATGCTCTTCACTTACGAAGGCACGATAAACATACGCAATAAGAAATGGGAGCAGGACTTCTCTCCTATCGACCCTGACGGATGCGACATCGACCGCATTCACACTAAGGCTTATCTACACCACCTCTTCAAGGCGCAGGAGCTGCTGGCTATGCAGATTGCGAGCATTCATAACTTGGCATTCTACCTGCGACTGGTCACCGACGCACGCAAACACATAGAGCAAGGCGACTTCGTACAATGGAAAGCAAGCGTTATAGACAATCTCGGAAGAAGAATTTAAATGAAAATAAAGAACATCAGGCGTTTACACAAGCTGCTGCATTTGCAGCAGACCTTGCGCAGAAAGACAAAAGGGATACGCACGGCTTTGGCATGGTTATGCCACAAGCTGCGCTTCCTTAGTGTCTTGAACGTGATAAACCCATTCCATTATATCAGTATTCTCGACTGGTATATCATACGCAAGTTCATCGGCACATATATCTATTCCATCATACTGATCATCTCTATCAGTATCGTGTTCGACGTGAACGAGAACCTCGTAAAGTTCGCACAATACCACGCACCACTTAAGGCTATCGTCTTTGACTATTACGCCAACTTCGTGCCTTACTTCGCCAACTTGTTCAGTCCGCTATTCGTATTCATCGCGGTGATTTTCTTCACATCAAAATTGGCATCTAACTCCGAAATCATATCCATGCTCGCCGCGGGCGTATCATTCCGACGCCTCATGCGCCCTTACATGATTTCGTGCGTACTCATCTCTACTTTGTCCTTCTTCCTTAGTGCTTACATCATCCCGCACGGCACGGTTGTTAGACAGAACTTCGAGACGATGTACAAGAACAAGAAGAAGAACACATCGGCAGAAAATGTTATGCTGCAGGTGGACAAAGGTACGATTGCGTACATACAGCATTATGACAACAACCAGAAACGTGGCTACGGATTCTCACTCGATAAGTTCGAGAACAAGAAGCTTGTTAGCCACCTAACGGCAATGGATGCGCAGTATGATACTATCTCCGACTCGAAGTATCACTGGACTCTGTCTAACTGGAAGATTCGCGAACTGCGCGGACTGCGCGAGCATATCACAAGCGGAACCAAACGAGACACCATAATACAGATGGAGCCGACAGACCTCGTCTATTCGAAAGGTCAGCAGGAGACATTCACCAACCCCGAATTGAAGGAGTATATCGGCAAGCAGCGCAACCGCGGCAACGGCAACGTAGTGCAGTACGAAGTGGAATACCACAAGCGAATAGCCTCGTCATTCGCTTCGTTCATCCTCACGACAATCGGTCTCTCGCTGTCTTCGCGCAAACGTAAAGGTGGCATGGGTATGTATCTCGGTATGGGTCTCGCCCTGAGTTTCGGATACATCATGCTGCAGACCGTATCGTCTACCTTCGCCATCAACGCCAATACACCACCGATACTGGCGGCGTGGATACCGAACATCATCTTTGCTATCGTAGCATACTTCTGCTATAGAAAAGCACCCAATTAATAATAATATAAATAATAACACAATATGTATTTCGACGAAACACAACTCAACGACAATGTGCTCGACGCATTATATGACATGCGCTTTGACCAGTGCACACCTATTCAAGAGAAATGTATACCGCCAATACTCGAAGGCCGCGACCTTCTTGGCGTAGCACAGACTGGAACTGGAAAGACAGCAGCTTATCTGCTCCCTATACTCTCTAAACTCGACGATGGCGGCTATCCGCACGATGCCATCAACTGCGTAATCATGAGTCCAACACGCGAACTCGCACAGCAGATTGATCAGGCTATGCAGGGCTTCGGCTACTATCTCAACGGCGTGAGCAGCGTAGCTGTGTACGGCGGCAACGACGGCAACCGCTACGATCAAGAACTGAAAAGCTTCCAAATGGGTGCCGATGTGGTTATCGCCACACCGGGACGCCTTATCAGCCACATCTCTCTCGGCTCTGCCGACCTGAGCAAGGTGAGTTTCTTCGTTCTCGACGAGGCAGATCGCATGCTCGACATGGGATTCTCTGAGGACATCAAGATGATTGCAAGCAAACTGCCTGCTACTTGTCAAACCATCATGTTCTCGGCTACTATGCCCGAAAAGATCGAAGAACTGGCAAAGAGTCTGCTGAAGAACCCCGTGGAAGTGAAGATTGCTGTGAGCAAACCTGCAGAGAAAATCAAGCAAAGCGCATACGTATGCTACGAGATACAGAAGATAGGCATTGTAAAGGACCTCTTCCGTAAAGGCGACCTCAATCGCGTAATCATCTTCTCTGGCAAGAAGCAGAAGGTGAAGGCTATCAACCGCACTCTGCAGCAGATGAAAATCAACTCAGGCGAGATGCACTCAGACCTCGAGCAGGCTGAGCGCGATGAGATTCTCTACAAGTTCAAGACCGGACAAATCGACGTGCTCGTGGCTACTGATATCGTGGCTCGCGGCATTGACATCGACGACATCGCAATGGTTATCAACTTCGATGTACCGCACGACCCGGAGGACTATGTCCACCGCATCGGTCGTACAGCACGTGCACAGCGCGACGGCGTTGCCATCACATTCGTAAGCGAAGACGAAATCAGCAGCTTCAAACAGATTGAAAAGTTCCTCGGACGTGTCGTAGACAAGAACGAACTACCGGAAGGTCTCGGCGAGACTCCTGACTACAACGCTCCTCGATCAAGAGGCAGAGGCGGAAAGGGACGCGACGAGAAGCGCCCGAGAAACGGTTCTAAGTCAAACCGCTCACAAGGCGACAACAAGCGCCGCAACAACAACAGAAAGAAGAACGGCGCCAACGATCAAAACAACGGCGAGAAGCCTGCTACAGAAGCTCAGCAGACTGATAACGCTCAGGAGAACGTAGCCGCTACTACAAATCCCGACAACACGCAGACAGCACCGCAGAAGAAGCGCAGACGCAAACCTAACCGCAAGCCTGCCAACGCTGAAGCTGGCAACGTTCAGCAAACAGAAAAGGACGCTAAGGACAGCAACGAGAACAAAGGCGACAACGCAAAGAAACGCAACGAACGCCCAGCTCGCAATAATGAGCGCCCAGCTCGTGACGGCGAACAGCCAAAACGCAACAATCAGCAGCGCCGTCAGCGCAAAGACAACGCTTCACGCCGTTCAAACCAGAACCGCAAGCAGGATAGAAAGGATAATGCACAAAGCGCAAATGCAAAATCCGCCCCAAATGTACCGGCAGTAAAACAGCCAACAACACTCACAACTATCCTCAAAAAGCCCTTAAGCTGGATAAAATCGCTCGGAAAGAAGAAAAATTAAAGAAAATAGCAAAAAAGGTACGCAAATATTTTGGAGTTTCAAAATAAATGCGTACCTTTGCACTCGCAATTAAGGAACAACACTTAATGCTTAATAGAAGAAGGCTCCGTAGCTCAACTGAATAGAGCATCTGACTACGGATCAGAAGGTTGCAGGTTTGAATCCTGCCGGAGTCACACAGAGTTCAAATAGAGTTTTAAAACTCCATGAGAATTTCTAACGAATAAAAATAAGAGAAGAGGATATTACTTTACGTAATGTCCTCTTTTTCTGTATATTACGCTTCCCTACTCTAACAGAAAGCAGACGATTTGACTATTATTAAAGGTGTGGACACAGTGTCTAACTTCGTGGCTAAACCCAGCCAAGAGGAAAAAGCGGTACAAAAAAGTACAGCGCGATACAAATTTGTGTTACACTTCGTGTTA
>ULYE01024314.1_pt1 | contig 18849 bp, 16 predicted proteins | sample 1961921 | NCBI WGS metagenome assembly ULYE01 (sample SAMEA4835856, study PRJEB28245) | human gut metagenome | biome: gut microbiome; material: fecal sample | place: Denmark | collected 2008 | reverse complement strand
AAAGATATAGATTATGTTATGATTTCGCTGTTGTTCGAGCCAATTATTGCGAATCTTTAACTAAAATGTCTCACTTTTTATAAAGCCTTTACTTTGGCACATTGCTAATCAATGTCAATCAACTGGAAATGTTTGTTGAAGGTCAAATCCATGCCGGTGGACAATTCCACTTCGTATTCCTTTTTCTTTATCTCAAGCTTTTTTACTGATTGCCCAGGATAGTTGTTCTGCAAATAGTTCTTGATTGATAGCGGTATCAACTTAACTGGCACTACTCCTTGCTTGCAGTCAATTTCTGTGAGCTCACCCTTTTTGTTGAACTCAAGCTTTGTACCATTCTGCAGCACTACATCATAGCTTTTATTTACAACGCCCGACTCAATAGTAGCAAGCGCCACCTTCTGATTGCCGAAATAGTTGGTTAGCAAGATCTGTGCTTTTATTGGAAGTGTATTTACAGAAATTGGCTTGTCGTTGCCTGCACAGGCCAAGATATTGCATGATAAAATGCAATAAAAGGCAATCATCATAATTCTCATGTTTCTTTTCATAATTCTGTTGTTTTTAAGTTAATATAATCTGCTAATACAGGTGTTTCTTACACCTTGTTAAATATAGACGAAGAAAATGAGATTTGGTTTAAAAGGAACTTCAATAAATAATTTAAGAGAATAAAAAACGCCAAGGAAACAGGGTATGTATCCCTTTTTCGATGGCGCTTAAATGTAAGTGACAATCAGTTCGGAAGCTAACTGTTCGGCACTTACGGGAACAATTAAAATTTAGCCTAAGTATTTCATGAGTATTTTTGCGTTGCCGCTATCGCGCAACTTGGCAATACTCTTCTCTCGAATCTGACGTACGCGCTCGCGTGTCAGTCCAAGCTGGTCGCCAATCTCTTCGAGGCCTTTCTCATGGCAACCTATACCAAAACATTCGCGTATGATAGTAATCTCGCGATCCTTCAATACCTTATTTAGTACGGAGTTGAGCTCAAGCGCCATCGACTCGTGGTCTACCTGGCGGTCGGTGCGGCTGTCGTCGCCACTCGGCATGACGTCAAGCATACAGTTGTCTTCGCCATCCTGGAAAGGAGCGTCGATGCTGACGTGGTGGCCGTCTGCCATAAGGCTCTGTCCAATCTTCTCCTCGTCAATCTTGGTAGCGTCCGAAAGCTCCGAGACTGAAGGGTGACGCTGATTCTCCTGCTCAAACTTGTTTATCTCGTGGTTGATTTTGTTAAGAGAACCTACCTGGTTGAGAGGCAAGCGTACAATACGGCTCTGCTCGGCAATAGCCTGAAGGATGCTCTGACGAATCCACCATACGGCGTATGAGATGAACTTGAAACCGCGTGTCTCGTCAAACTTCTGCGCTGCCTTTATCAAACCGATGTTGCCCTCGTCGATAAGGTCGGTAAGGGTGAGGCCTTGATGCTGGTATTGCTTTGCCACAGACACAACGAAACGGAGGTTGGCAGTAACGAGCTTGTCCTTGGCGCGTTCGCCTTCGGGACCGCCTTTCTTGATTTTCTGCGCAAGCTCAATCTCTTCGTCTATTGAAATCAGAGGGGCACGACCTATCTCAACGAGATACTTGTCAAGTGCTTCACTGGAACGGTTTGTAATACTCTTTTGAATCTTAAGTTGTCTCATCTTGTATACCTTAAAACTTTCTACGGCGTGATAAACGTAATTAATGCTTTCGGTAACGTTCCGAAAACCTTGCAAAGGTACGCTTTTTTTTTGAATTGACAAAGCTAAAGTGCTTATAAGTGCTTGCCGATAGACTTATTTTTGGTATTTTTAATCAATATGTCATTTGGGTGCTATGTGTTTTTGTGCATTTTATTGTCTAACGTTGCCTTTTTTATGAAAAAGATAGTATCTTTGCAAGATAATAAAATTACTAAAATACCTATTATGAATTTGAACGTACGTTTGGCAGTGATGAACTTCTTGGAGTTCGCTGTCTGGGGCGCCTATTTGACATCTATGGGCCGCTATCTTGGCAACATCGGTATGAGTACCGAAATTGGCTATTTCTATTCTTTGCAAGGCGTTGTGTCTATCTTTATGCCGGCTATTATGGGCATTATTGCCGACCGTTGGGTACAGGCCCAGAAGTTGTTTGGTATATGCCATCTTCTTGCTGGTGCATTTATGCTCATGTTGTCGTGGTATGGCTATACTGAGGGTCAGAATGCATCCTTTGCCACAGCATTCTTGTTGTATGGTCTCTCTGTTGCATTCTATATGCCGACGCTTTCACTTGCCAACTCGGTAGCCTATAATGGCTTGACTTTGGCTGGCATGGATATTGTGAAGGACTTTCCGCCAATACGTGTGTTCGGTACAATTGGCTTTATATGCACCATGTGGTTTGTCGACCTTATGGGCTTCCAGGTCAATCAGATGCAGTTCGTTACTTCTGGTGTTCTTGGTTTTGTGCTCTGTGCCTATTCGTTCACACTCCCTGCTTGTAAGACTGCAGCCAAGGGTGAGAAGAAGTCGATTGCCGAGGCATTCGGCTTGAAGGCTTTCGCCCTGTTCAAGCAGAAGCGCATGGCTATATTCTTTGTGTTCTCGATGTTGCTTGGTGTAAGCTTGCAGATAACCAACAGCTTTGCCAATCCTTTCATCAGCAGTTTTGCAGCTGTTAAGGAGTATGCCGATACATTCGGTGTGCAGCATGCCAACATCCTTATCTCGTTGTCGCAGATAAGCGAGACAATATGTATATTGCTCATCCCTTTCTTTATGAAACGCTATGGTATAAAGAATGTGATGCTTATTGCTATGTTTGCATGGGTATTGCGTTTTGGCTTGTTTGGTGTAGGAAATCCTGGTTCGGGCGTGTGGATGTTTGTTTTGTCTATGATTGTATATGGCGTGGCATTCGACTTCTTCAACATCAGCGGTTCGCTCTTTGTAGAGCAGAACACCACAGACGATATCCGTTCGAGCGCACAGGGTGTGTTCTTCTTGATGACTAACGGCATAGGTGCTACTGTTGGTACAATTGCTGCTCAGAAGATAATAAACCACTTTACACATGGCGAGCTAATAGATGGACAGTTCTATACTGTAGGCGAGTGGTCGACATGCTGGTTTATATTTGCCGCATACGCCCTGACGGTAGCAGTTTTGTTTGCTTTCATCTTCCGTACAAAGAAGGAAAGCAATGCCTAAAAGATATAATATTTGATGAAGGAAGTAAGATATTTTTATGTTCCAAACGCTTCTTCCGTAGGCGAGTTGCCTGAGGAAGAAGCAAAGCATGCAGCCCGCGTGTTGCGTCTTCAGTGCGGCGACCAGATGATTCTTGTCGATGGAGAAGGTGGTTTGTTCAACTCTGAGGTTAGTATGGTGTCTAACAAGCATTGTCTTTATAATATTGTGGAGACGTTGCCTTGTCAGCGCGAGTGGAATGGTCGTATTGCCTTGGGCATCGCTCCCACAAAGATGATGGATCGTATAGAGTGGATGGCAGAGAAGGCTACGGAGGTAGGCTTCGACGAGATAAGTTTTCTTGACTGTCAGTTCTCTGAGCGTAAGACGTTGCGCACGGATAGAATAGACCGCATTGTGGTTTCGGCAATGAAGCAAAGCCATAAGGCTTGGAAGCCACAGGTTAATGAGATGATGCCGTTTGAAAAGTTTGTCTCGGCACCACGAGAAGGACGTAAGTTTATCGCCCATTGTTATGAGGAGATAGAGCGCAAGGACTTGTGGCTCGACCTCCAGGGCCCTCCGGTTGCCGAGCCGGTAACTATATTGGTAGGTCCGGAGGGCGATTTCTCTGTAACAGAGGTTCGACTTGCAATGGAATATGGCTATGAGCCGATAAGTCTTGGCCGCAGCCGTCTGCGTACAGAGACGGCTGGACTTAGTGCCGTGATGATGGCAAATTTGTCGAAGCGAGTAGTGTAAACTAAAGTAAATTAACCAAAGCGTATATAACCCAAAAACGGGAACCACTTAATTAGGTGGTTCCCGTTTTTGGGTTATATGCTTATTTATGTCTTATTGTTTTATCCGCAGCAGAACAGCACAATGAGCTGGGCTGTAAAGATACGCAAGAACATACTTAATGGATATACTGTAGAGTAGCCAATGGCAGGAGCCTCGCGTGAGCAGATAGAGTTGGCGTAGGCAAGTGCTGGTGGGTCGGTGCAAGTACCGGCAAGCATACCCATGATGGTAAAGTAGTTGAACTTGAACTTTATTCGGGCTATCACACCAATGATGAGGATAGGAATGATGGTTATCAAGAAACCTGTGAATACATACATCAAGCCGTCGCCCTCAACTACGGTGTCCCAGAAGTGTGCGCCAGCCTTAACGCCTACGCTGGCAAGGAAGAGCACCAAGCCAATCTCGCGTAGCATCATATTGGCAGATGTTGTGGTGTATGTATTAAGCTTCATGCGGTGTCCAAATCGGCCAATGAGGATAGCAATGATTAGCGGACCGCCAGCAATACCGAGCTTCATAGGTACGGGCATGCCTGGAATAGCGAAAGGAATGCTACCGAAGAGAATACCTATGATGATACCGATGAAGATAGTGGCAATGTTAGGAGTGTCAAGACGCTTAACAGAGTTGCCCATCAGGTCGGCAATGCGGTTGACGTTGTCTGTAGGACCAACCACAAGTAACTTATCGCCTACCTGGAAGCGGTAGTTGCGCGAAGCGAACATATCCATACCCTGACGAGATACTCGTGTAACGGTAACACCGTAAACACTTGAGAAGTGCATCTTGCCGAGCTCCTTGCCGTTCATTGACGAGTTGGTTATGACGATGCGTTTAGAGATAAGCGGCTGGTTGCTTTGGTCTTCTGTCCATGTCTGTTCTGTCTCAGGGCCAATGAAGGCCTTAATAGCCTCTGCGTCAACAGCAGCGCAAACAACAAGAACTTCGTCGCCCATTTGGAATACGTCGTTAGAGCTTGGTATGGAAACATTGCCCTCGTGCAAGAGACGTGAGAAGACAACGTCACGGTTCAAGAACTCGTTAATCTGTCTAACTGTACGTCCTGCAAGGTAGGCATTGTCTACCTTCAAGTGCATCTGGAGAGGCTTGGTGTGAACATTCTCGCCCTCTTCTTCATTAAGTTCTTCTTCCTCATCGGCAAGCTTAGTGCCTGTAATGAAGCGTACGGCTATAGTGGCGCCAATGATACCAAGTACACCAAGAGGATAGGCGCAGGCATATCCTGCGGCAATCTGTGGCAGAGATCCATTAGTTGTCTTCCATACCGACTCAAGTGCCTCGTTGGCAGCACCAAGTCCAGGAGTATTGGTAACAGCTCCATACATTGTACCCACCATCATAGGCAAGTTGACCTTGTCATTAGAGTCGAAGAAGATGAAGTAGCAAGCAAACATCACTGCCACGTTGAGCAGTACCAATGATGTTGAGAGTATGTTGAGCGTTACACCGCCCTTCTTGAAACTCTCGAAGAAGCCGGGACCAACCTGCAAACCAATACAGAACACGAACAGAATTAGTCCGAAGTCCTGGATAAAGCTTAGAATGTTGGTGGGTGCGGTAAAGCCGATGTGACCTGCCACAATACCGGTAAAGAGCACGAACGTAACTCCGAGCGAGATGCCTCCAATCTTGATTTTACCCAACAAAATGCCGACAGCGATAATTATGGCGTAGAGTAGGGCGATATGGGCAACGGACTCGGTATTCGTAAATAAATTGATTATCCAATCCATTGTTTAAAAATTTAATATTAAAGAATTAGTAGTGTCAATGAGGTTAATAGCAATAGATTTCTATATAGAATATATGCATATTCCATATAGAAAATCTTATAAATGTATGTTGGGGCAATACTATTGGTTGTATTGCCCCAACTACACATATTATATATACTATTAATTAGTAGCTACGTGCGATAATCACACGCTGTGTAGCCGGCTTGCCAGAAACCATGTCTACTCCAGGAGTCTGCTCGAACATGAAAGGCACACAGCGGATAGTGGCCTGAGTTTCCTCCTTTATCTTAGCCTCGGTCTCGGCTGTGCCGTCCCAATGGCAAAGGAAGAAGCCACCGTCCTTGATGCGCTCCTTAAATTCTTCGTAGTTGTCACATTCGTAGATGTGCTCGTTTCGGTAGTTGAGGGCCTTCTGGAAGATATTGTCCTGAATGTCCTGAAGCAACTTCTCAACATAATCGGCGATACCGTCGATAGAGCGTGTTTCCTTCTCCAATGTGTCGCGACGCATAATCTCAAGAGTTCCTTCCTCAAGATCGCGCGCACCCATAACAAGGCGTACAGGAACACCCTTAAGCTCGTAGTCGGCAAACTTGAATCCAGGGCGCTTGTTGGTAGCGTCGTCATACTTAACGCTGATGCCCTTAGAGCGCAACTCGTTGATGATAGGAGTAAGCTTCTCTGTAATGGCAGCCAACTGCTCGTCGCCCTTAGGTATAGGAACGATAACAACCTGTATAGGAGCGAGCTTTGGAGGCAGCACAAGACCGTTGTCGTCAGAGTGGGTCATGATAAGAGCGCCGATAAGACGTGTAGATACACCCCATGAAGTAGCCCATACATACTCTGGCTTATTGTCTTTGTTGAGGAATGTAACGTCGAATGCCTTGGCAAAGTTTTGGCCGAGGAAGTGTGACGTACCGCTCTGGAGAGCCTTTCCGTCCTGCATCATAGCCTCGATGGTGTACGTGTTCAAAGCACCGGCAAAGCGCTCTGTCTCGCTCTTTACACCCTGCACTACTGGTACAGCCATCCACTTTTCGGCAAAGTCGGCATATACGTGGAGCATCTTCTGTGCTTCTTCTTCAGCCTCCTCGCGTGTGGCATGGGCTGTATGGCCTTCCTGCCAAAGGAATTCTGATGTGCGGAGGAACGGACGTGTACGCATCTCCCAACGCATAACGTTGCACCACTGGTTGCACATCAAAGGCAGGTCGCGGTAAGAGTGGATCCAGTTTTTGTATGTGTTCCAGATGATTGTCTCGGATGTAGGACGTACGATAAGCTCCTCTTCGAGCTTGGCTGCAGGGTCTACCTCGATGCCAGTCTTGTCGTCGTTTACGCGCAGACGATAGTGGGTAACTACGGCACACTCCTTAGCGAAGCCTTCCACGTGCTCAGCCTCACGACTGAAGAAAGACTTTGGAATAAGCAGTGGAAAATAAGCGTTCTGTGCGCCAGTTTCCTTAAACATAAGGTCCAGCTGATGCTGCATTTTCTCCCATATAGCATAGCCGTAGGGTTTGATGACCATACATCCGCGAACTGCGGACTGTTCGGCAAGGTCGGCCTTGGCAACAATGTCGTTGTACCATTGGCTGTAATTCTCCGAACGTTTTGTCAGATGTTTTAATTCTTTTGCCATTATATTATGTATTGAATGTTTATGCAATTTGGCTGTGGCCTTTAAAAGTCCACCATAATAAACTATTAAAGCCACAATTTACGGTGCAAAAATACAAAAAAATGTTGTAATATTGCCACACTATCGAAAAAACCATTATCTTTGCACTATTAAAAATGGTGCAATAACCATGATAATACATTTTTAACATATAGAATTTAGAAAAATGAATAAGGTAACTGGAATTACATTGGCAATGGGCATGCTTGCTGTTGTCAGCTGTGGAACAAATCAGGGTACAGGTGCATTGATTGGTGCTGGTGGTGGTGCTCTTGTTGGTGGTATCATTGGCAAGTTGGCAGGCAATACCGCTGTAGGTGCTGCTATTGGTGGCGCTGTAGGTGCTGGTACTGGTGCTATTATTGGTCGCCATATGGACAAGGTAGCCGAGCAGGCTAAGCAGATTGAGAATGCAAAGGTAGAGAAGGTTCAGGATGCTAACGGTCTTGAGGCTGTTAAGGTGACATTCGACTCAGGTATCCTTTTCGCAACAAATAAGGCCGACCTCAACGCTTCTTCAAAGAGTGCTTTGGCTAAATTCTCTAACACATTGAAGAGCAACAACCTTTTGCTGGTTGATATCTATGGCCATACTGATTCGTCTGGTAACGATGGCATTAACATTCCTTTGAGCAACAAGCGTGCACAGAGCGTGGCTAACTATCTGATGCAGTGTGGCGTTTCTTCATCACAGTTTAAGAACATTACTGGTAAGGGTAGCTCAGAGCCAGTGGCTGATAACTCAACAGCAGCAGGCAAGCAGCAGAACCGTCGTGTAGAGGTTTATCTCTATGCAAGTAAGGCTATGGTTGATGCAGCCAATAACGGTACATTGAAGTAAATCAACTTAATAGAAACCAGGCAATATATGCCTGGTTCTGGATTTATATTTCCTTAGGATAGAAATGAACATATAATTAAGGCAGCGTGTTTATGCACACTGCCTTAATTGATATAAAGATAGTTAGTCGGCTTGTGTGTTTTTTTCGGAAGCGACTAATACGAAAGAGTAATAAGTTATGAAGTTTGGTATAGTTTCCAAAGTAATAAGATGGGCATTGGCTTTGTTTTTTAGCTCAACAATTCTTGCTGTTGTAGCCTACCGGTTTATACCTGTATACATAACACCGCTTATGGTGATACGCTGCTTCCAGCAAGCGGCTAACGGTGAAACCATAAAGATGCGCCATCATTGGGTGTCGCTCGATGATGTTTCGCCGCATCTCCCTGTTGCCGTAATGGCAAGTGAGGACCAGCGATTCTTGATTCATCATGGCTTCGATTTTGATGCCATTAAACATGCTGCCCGACACAATCGTTCGGGCGAAGGCCATAAGATGGGGGCAAGTACAATCTCACAGCAAACAGCCAAGAATGTCTTTCTATGGCCAGGCCGTAGTTGGACCAGAAAGGGATTCGAGGTCTATTTTACTGCTTTGATTGAGATATTGTGGGGCAAGCATCGCATCATGGAAGTATATCTCAACTCTATAGAGATGGGCGACGGCATATATGGAGCCGATGCTGTAGCCAAGCATCATTTTGGCAAGGAGGCGAGCGAGTTGTCGCGTTCGGAATGTGCATTGATAGCTGCCACTCTTCCCAATCCTCGAAAGTTCGACAGCAGTAGTCCGAGTGCATATATACGTGCCCGCCGTGGAAAGATTGAGCGTGAAATGAAGTTTATACCTTCATTTCCTAAGGAGGGTACCGATTACGACCCTTCTACGGTATCTGGTGGAATATACCACAACAAATAACCGGATGAGATATTACATCCGAGTTTCATATTAATATAGAGTGTATTATACACCTCGTACATAAACAAATAACAACAAAACGTGAACTCTTTACTCTCTTCTCTAAACGACAACCAGCGTGCTGCAGTAGAATATATCAGTGGTCCCGAACTTGTAATAGCTGGAGCAGGTTCGGGCAAAACACGTGTCTTGACCTATAAGATAGCCTATCTGCTAAGTCAAGGCATAAAGCCGTGGAACATATTGGCACTGACCTTTACCAATAAGGCGGCAAAGGAGATGAAGGAGCGCATCGCCACACTTGTAGGTGCCAATGATGCACACTACCTCAATATGGGCACATTCCACTCGATATTTCTGCGTATATTGAGAAACGAGGCAGAGCTTCTGGGCTTGAAGAGAAACTTTACGATATACGACGATTCCGACTCGCGTACCCTTGTCAACTCCATTGTTAAGGAGATGCAGCTTGACGACAAGACTTACAAGGCTGCCAATGTGCTGTCGCGTATCGGAATGGCGAAAAACAACCTCATCACTCCCGAATCGTATAGTGTGGACACATCATTGCTTGAGCGCGACCATCGAAGCAATATGCCCAAGATAGCCGAAATCTACCGTATGTATGTCTTGCGCTGCAAGAGTGCAAACGCTGTCGATTTTGACGATATGTTGATGTATACATATATGCTCTTCAGAAACCATCCTGAGGTGTGCCAGAAGTATGCCGAGCGTTTTAAGTATATCCTTGTAGACGAGTATCAGGACACCAACTATGCCCAGCAGAGCATCATAACCCTCCTTACGCAGCACCACTCTAATATATGTGTTGTAGGCGATGATGCCCAGAGTATCTATGCCTTTAGAGGGGCCAATATTGACAATATCCTTAACTTCCAGAATATATACCGCGATTCGAAGTTGTTCAAACTTGAACAGAACTACCGAAGCACTCAGAATATAGTGAATGCAGCCAACTGCTTGATAAAGCACAACAGCCGACAGATAAAGAAGAATGTCTATAGCGAGAATCAGCAAGGCGACAAGGTTGTGCTTAACATCAGCTATTCGGACAAGGAAGAGGCTTCCATTGTGTGCAATGAGATTAGGCGTCTCAACAAGCGAGAGCAGCTAAGCTATGGAGACATTGCCGTGCTTTACCGCACCAATGCACAAAGCAGGCTGTTTGAGGATGAGTTGCGTCGTGAGAATATACCTTATCGTATATATGGCGGTATGAGTTTTTATCAGCGAAAGGAGATAAAGGACATCATAGCCTACTTCCGTATGGTGGCAAACCCTGACGACGAGGAAGCCTTAAAGCGCATCATCAACTATCCAAAGCGTGGTATCGGCAATACAACCGTTGACAAGCTCATAGCTTCGGCGCGTCGCTATGGAGTGGGGTTGTGGACCGCTGTAAACAATCCTACCGTATATGTCGAGGGTATTGGCCCAGCAGTAGCCCGCAAGGTTGTGGCTTTCCACGATATGATTGAGCAGTATATCGATTTGGCACAGACCACAGACGCCTATGTTCTTGGCAAGCGTATCATTGAAGAAACCGGACTGGCAAAGGCCATTATGGCGGATGGCGATGACGACGCCAACGAGCGGATAGAGAATGTAGAGGAATTTGTGTCTGGATTGCGCGACTTTGTCGACACCAAACAGGAGGAAGGATATAACAACGAGATCTTTATCTCCAACTTTCTACAGGAAGTAGCCCTTATGAGCGATGCCGACAAGGACGAGGAAGATACGGATAATGCAGGCAACAGAGTGACGCTGATGACAATCCATGCCTCAAAGGGCCTGGAGTTTAAGGCGGTCTTCATTGTAGGAGTGGAGGAGAACATCTTCCCCAGTCCACGTTCGTGCGAATTCCCGCAGCAACTGGAGGAAGAACGCCGTCTGTTCTACGTAGCCATCACCCGTGCAGAGCAGTTCTGCTTTATCTCTTGTGCCAAGAGCCGTTATCAGTATGGCAATATGATGTTCAACGAGCCGAGCCGTTTCTTGAGAGAGATAAACACCGACTTTATGCTGGTCAATGGAAGGCTTGGGTCGAACAGAAGCCTTTACGGCAGTGAAAAACAAGATTCGTCTGAAGAAAAGTATGTGCCGTTTGGCAGAAGGCAGATGCCGACCAATAGCTGTCCGACGCCCAACAACAATAGGCCGTTGCCAACCATAAGCTATGGCAGCTTCAGAAAGCTCGGCTCTTCGACTTCAAAGCCGAGCGTTGGCAGCAAGCCCTCCAACCCCTCGCTTGCTATTGGTACTGTGATAGAACACATACGCTTTGGCGTAGGTACCGTAGCAAGTGTAGAGGGTAGCGGAGAGAACGAAAAGGCAATGGTGAATTTCGAGAACGCTGGAACCAAGACGTTGCTGCTGAAATTCGCAAAGTACAAGATTGTAAGCAAAGCCGATTAATACACAACCAGTCTGTCGCCCACGTTTATCTCATAATCGGGCGACAGTCTGTTCTTCTTATACAGACTCTTAAGCTGTATGCCATATCTTTGGGCTATGGTGTACATGCTCTCGCCCGCCTTAACCACGTGCGGTCTGTTCTTGTATGCACGCTCAGCCTTCTTGCGCTTCTTCTTAAGATATATCACGTCGCCCGGCTGTAGTACCGCCCTCTTGTTGCGCTCGTTGTATCGAGCCAGCTTGCCGCTTGATATACCCACCTCCTTGCTAATCGACTTAAACGAGTCGCCAGCCACTGCTATGACATAATAGTTACGGTTGTAAGCCTTTATTGTATGCAGCGTGCCGCTCGGGCCAGGCCGATCTTCCGAAGCATGCTTTGCCATAAAGTGGTCGTATCGTGTGGCACGGTCGTACCTGTTAAGGTTGTATAGCTCAATAATCTGTATCAGTTTTGAGGCATATTGAGGGTTTGTGGCATATCCGCATTGCTTCAGTCCACGCGACCACCCCTTGTAGTCGTGTCTTGACAGGGCAAACAGCCTGGCGTATCTTGTCTGTGTGGCAAGGAATCGGCTATGGTCCTCATAGCTTTGTCTTGCGTTGTCGTAGGCCCTGAAGCACTCGCCAGCCGCATCGTCGTCATGGTATGTCCTGCGCCCGGTCCATCCGTGGCATTTTATGCCGAAGTGGTTGTTGCCCGAACGGGTAAGGTCGCTTCTGCCTGCGCCGCTCTCAAGCAGGCCTTGCGCCAACGTTATGCTGGCAGGAATGTTATATCTAAGCATCTGTTCTATCGCCAAGTCCTTATATTGGTCGATGTACGATTGGTATGCCTGGTTCCACTTAATCTGCGCCAAGGCGCCTTGCACATTAAGCATTGTGCACAATAGGGCAATTATTATAGATATCGCTCTTTTAAACATATTTATTGGATTTTTCTGAACTAAATGCAAAGATAATGCTTTTCACTAACAAAACATCATACATATATTATGTTTTGAAACATTTTTTTGTACCTTTGCAATTAGAAACATATAACAAATATATAATATATAAGAAAATAATTATGAAAGCATTTGTTTTTCCTGGACAAGGTTCACAGTTTGTAGGTATGGGCAAGGACCTGTACGATAATAACGACAAGGCAAAAGAACTTTTCGAGAAGGCCAACGATATTCTTGGTTTCCGCATTACTGATATTATGTTCGCCGGAACTGATGACGAGCTTAAGCAGACCAAGGTTACACAGCCTGCTGTCTTCCTTCATAGCGTTATCTCTGCCATCTGCCTTGGCGACAACTTTGCGCCGGCTATGGTTGCAGGCCACTCTCTCGGCGAGTTCTCTGCTCTTGTAGCTTCGGGCGCTTTGAGCTTTGAGGATGGCTTGAAACTTGTATACAAGCGTGCTTTGGCAATGCAGAAGGCTTGCGAGGCTGCTCCAGGCACAATGGCTGCCGTTATAGGCTTGCCAGACGAGAAGATAGAGGAAATATGCGCCGAGTCGAGCACCGAGGGCAACATCGTGGTTGCAGCCAACTACAACTGCCCGGGCCAGCTCGTTATCAGCGGCAACATCGACGCCATCAACGTTGCCTGCGAGAAACTCAAAGCAGCAGGTGCTAAGCGTGCGTTGCCTCTTAAGGTAGGCGGTGCTTTCCACTCTCCGCTTATGCAGCCTGCAAAGGAGGAGCTTGAGGAAGCCATCAAGGCCACAACAATATCGACTCCCAAGTGCCCCGTATACCAGAATGTTGACGGCATGGCACACACCGAGCCTGCCGAAATCAAGGACAACCTCATTGCACAGCTCACAAACAGCGTGCGTTGGACAGCCAGTGTGCTCAATATGATTAAGGACGGTGCCGACGACTTCACAGAATGTGGACCAGGCAAGGCTCTCCAGGGTATGATTGGCCGTATCGACAAGACGGTTAGTGCTCATGGCATCCTCTAATATAAGATATGGGCAATCAGAAGATAATAATATATCAAATCTTCACACGCCTTTTTGGCAACCGTACCAATGTATGCAAGCATAACGGTACGATTGCCGAAAACGGCTGTGGAAAGATGAATTTCTTTACCGATGAGGTGCTCCAGCAGATACGCGCCAAGGGATACACACACGTGTGGTACACTGGAGTGATACGTCATGCTACTGCTACCGAATATTCGCCGTACGGCATACCGCGCCAGCATCCTGCCATTGTCAAGGGAAAGGCAGGCTCTCCATACGCCATAACCGACTATTATGACATCGACCCCGACATTGCCGAAAACGTGGACAAGCGCATGGACGAGTTTCTTAAGCTTGTCGACAACAGCCACCGCAATGGCCTGAAGGTAATTATGGACTTTGTGCCCAACCACGTGGCACGTCAGTACAAGTCGATAGCCAAGGGCAAGGGCGTGCGCGACCTCGGCGAGGACGATGACAAGACAAAGGCTTTCGATGCCAACAACAACTTTTACTATTGTGTCAACTCGGCTTTCGCCCCAAGCATTGACCTCTATGGCGGCGAGGCAGAACCCTATAGCGAGTTTCCAGCCAAGGCCACTGGCAACGACCAGTTTGGCGCGTCGCCAAGTTGCAACGACTGGTACGAGACCGTAAAGCTCAACTATGGCGTCGACTATTGCGATTCCGGCGGACGCTCCGAGCACTTCGACCCGATACCCAACACCTGGCACAAGATGCTCGACATATTGCTCTATTGGGCGTCAAAGGGAGTAGACGGATTCCGCTGCGACATGGCAGAGATGGTGTCTACAGCCTTCTGGCATTGGGCCATCGACAAGGTCAAGAGCGTGCATCCTGCTATGATATTCATTGCTGAGGTGTACAATCCATGGGAATACAAGCACTATGTGGATGCCGGTTTCGACTATCTGTACGACAAGGTGGGTATGTACGACACAATGCGAGGCGTGATATGCGGCAACTGCCCTACATCGCAGATAACAACAGCATGGCAGTGGGTAGACGGCATAAGCAACCACATGCTCTACTTCCTCGAAAACCACGACGAGCAGCGCATTGCGAGCGACTACTTTGCCGGTGACGGTTTCAGGGCTTATCCGGCCTTGGCGGTCAATATGCTCATGCGCTCCAACCCCTTCATGGTGTACGCCGGACAAGAGTATGGCGAGCGTGGCATGGACAGCGAGGGCTTCAGCGGAAAAGACGGACGCACCACGATATTCGACTACTGGACCATCCCGTCCCTGCACCGTGCACTTGTTACGAATGAGTCTACAGCCTCCGAGCGCAAGCTATCCGCCTTATACGACCGCATCCTGTCTATAGCAAGCACAGAGAAAGCCGTGGCAGAGGGCCAATTCTTCGATCTTATGTACGTCAACGAGCATATAGCGCAGAGGCAGTATGCCTTCCTGCGCAAGGCCGGCGACGAGATGCTGCTTGTAGTGGCCAACTTTGCCAACGAGGCAGTAAGCGTGAGGGTAAACATACCCGAGCACGCCTTCAGTTTCCTCGGCATACCCAAGAGCGATATAGCCGGAATGGATATGGTAAGACTCTCGTCGTTCAAGGCCAACCTCAAGACCGACAACTTTGTAGATGTGGAGATAGGCGCCAACGATTGTAAAATCATTAAATTCAACTTGAAGATGGATAGCGATATTACATTCAACGAACACAACAAGGAGGAGTTTCCCCCGGCACACACCGCCGAGCATCTTCTCAACCAGACCATGGTGAGGATGTTTGGCTGCAAGCGTTCGGACAATGCGCACATAGAGCGCAAGAAGAGCAAGATAACCTTCATCATCGACCACAAGCCGTCGCGCAAGGAAGAGAAGGCTATTGAGGACCGCATGAACGAGCTTATCAACGCAGACCTCCCCGTAAGATACGAGGTGGTTGACCGCGACAAGCTTCCCAAGGAGGTGGACGCCAACCGTTTGCCAGCCGACGTGTCCAGTAAGGTGCGCCTTGTATACATAGGCGATTATGACGTATGCCCATGCATAGGCAAGCACGTAAGGTCAACATCGCAGATAGGACGCTTCGTGATGCTCGGCACCAACTGGGACGAGATGAAGCACGCCTTTCGCATAAGATTCAAGATAGTTTAAGAAACCTATATTTATACATTAATTTTAAAGTTATCATGACAGAAAACAGACAAACACTTAACCGCAACTTGGCACAGATGCTCAAGGGCGGTGTTATTATGGACGTTACAACTCCTGAGCAGGCCAAGATAGCCGAGGAGGCAGGAGCATGTGCTGTTATGGCTCTTGAGCGCATTCCAGCCGACATCCGTGCGGCAGGCGGCGTATCGCGTATGAGCGACCCTAAGATGATTAAGGGTATCCAGGAGGCAGTGTCTATCCCCGTAATGGCAAAGTGTCGTATCGGTCATTTTGCAGAGGCACAGATTCTGCAGGCCATCGAAATCGACTATATCGACGAGAGCGAGGTGCTCTCTCCGGCTGATGATGTATACCACATCGACAAGAACAAGTTTGACGTTCCCTTTGTATGTGGAGCCAAGAACCTTGGCGAGGCTTTGCGCCGCATAGCCGAGGGTGCCACAATGATTCGCACCAAGGGCGAGCCTGGCACAGGCGACGTTGTTCAGGCTGTTCGCCACATGCGTATGATGCAGAGCGAGATACGCCGTCTTACCTCTATGTCTGAGGATGAGTTGTACGAGGCTGCTAAGCAGTTGCAGGTGCCTTACGAGCTTGTAAAGTATGTACACGAAAACGGCAAGTTGCCAGTAGTGAATTTTGCTGCAGGCGGTGTTGCCACACCTGCCGACGCTGCCCTTATGATGCAGCTTGGCGCTGAGGGTGTGTTCGTAGGTTCGGGCATCTTCAAGAGCGGCGACCCCGTAAAGCGTGCCAAGGCCATTGTTCAGGCTGTTACCAACTACAACGACCCTAAGAAGCTTGCCGAGCTGTCTGAAGATCTTGGCGAGGCTATGGTGGGTATCAACGAGCACGAGATTGAAGTGCTTATGGCAGAGCGTGGCAAGTAATTCTTAAAAGGAGACAGTAAAATGAGAGTTGCTGTATTGGCACTACAGGGTGCCTTCATAGAGCACGAGCGTATGCTCCAGCGTCTCGGTGTTGAAACCTTCGAGATACGCCAGCTGTCAGATTGGCAGCAGCCTAAGGACGGTCTTGTGATACCCGGCGGCGAGAGCACTGTGCAGCTTAAGCTCCTTAAGGACCTTGGGCTGCTTGAGCCTATCGTGGCAGACATACAGAAGGGGCTGCCCGTGTTCGGCACATGCGCAGGACTGATACTCCTTGCCAAGACCGTGGAGGGACAGCCTTTTGGCCGTATATCCACTATGGACATCGAGGTGCGGCGCAACGCCTATGGCCGACAGCTTGGCAGCTTCTATGCAGAGGGCAAGGTTGAGGGCGTGGGCTGCGATGTGCCTATGACCTTTATACGTGCCCCGTACATCAAGAGCGTGTCGGGCGACGCCAAGGTGCTTGCCACCGTAGACGGACATATCGTTGCCGCACAGCAGGGCAAACAGCTCGTTACAGCCTTTCACCCCGAACTTAACGACGACACACGCATACACCAGTACTTTGTCGATATGATGAAGTAACGCACGGTGTATAGAGCAACACACAAAAAATAAGGTGTGCCAAAACTCATTGGTTGTGAGGTTTGGCACACCTTGTTTTTTATAAGCAAGCCCGAAGCCGCCCACCAGCATAGCGGGAGCCGAGAGCACCTGTAGGTTCTATTTATGTTATAACTATATATTAAGCCCAAAAATCGGTCATTAGGATTTGTTCAAGCATGGCTTGACGAACACGCTCCCTGGACTGTTTGCAGCCTGGAAACGTTGGGGATATATCAATGGCGTGCATTATGTGGTTGGCAGAAAACCGCCGAAGTCTTTTTCTAAGCCTATCACCGAACCGGCTGACTATGAGCATGTCATCACGTTCTATAATGGTAGCGTGGCTATCATCATCTGTCAGGACCGCCCGGGCTCCTCCAACTCGCTCACGCTGTCGTGGCTCCTCATCGTTATTAAGGAGCTTGATACAGACAAGTTTTATGAAGATCAGACTATGCTCATAAAGAAGTTTGACGAGGCGAAATAATGTACGTTACAAATTTCTGTAGAAAAATATAATGAAGCGGAACACCGCCTAATCCCCCTAAGTCTTTGTCTTGCGCCCAACCAACGTAGGACAATGGCCTTTCCTTTGTGGGCAGCAGCCATCGGCATCATCTCCTGTTACGCTTCGCTTCATCTGCACCTTTCGGGTGAAAACAACCTGAATCGGAGGAAGACTTCCTCGAACACCGCACCGACGACACCGATGCCTTCGACACGCTCTATATCGGCTGCGAGAAGTTCCCACAGCACGATTTATACCCAATAGCGGTTGGTGGAGTGAGATAACCAATATTTTACGTTAATAAGTCTTTAAACATTTGGAATTTTTGTAAATAAATGCTATTTTTGCAAATCAAATTATAATTTATACCTAATAAAACGAGAATGAATATGAAGAAGATTTTAACAATGCTATTTGCCTTGTTGTTTGCATTTACAATGCAAGCACAGAACATCAAGTTGACACTGAACAATGGTCAAACAGTGAGTGGAAACACTAGATCTTTGTTTATGTACGACAATGGAAGTGAAATCCGTGTTAAAGATAAAAAGAATGGTGAGCATAAAGATTACAAATCGTCTGAGATAAAAGAAGTAAAGTATTTCGACGAGAAAGGAAAAGAATGGATTACATTCGTTCCTCTGATGGCGCAAAAAACTATGCCGAGCGTTTGGGTCAAAAGTCCAAAACCATACAAAGAACCTGTATTTATGATTCCTTTATATGAGGGAAAGAGAGCTACTGCATATATGCATCCAATTACCACTCAGACCAATACCAAGAATTTACAAATAACTGGAGGTGGCTGCATTTATTATTTTAAGGTTAAGGGTGAGGATGTCGCCAGAGCTTTTTGGATGTCATCTGCCATTGGTGTGAAAGCAATGTTGAAAATTGTCTTCAAAGACTTTCCTGAAATGAAGCCTATTATTAAGGAGCTTGATACAGACAAGTTTTATGAAGATCCGACTATGCTCATAAAGAAGTTTGACGATGCGAAATAATGTACGGTACAAATTTCTTTAGAAAAATATAATGAAGCGGAACACCGCCTAATCCCCCTAAGCATTTGTCTTGCGCCCAACCAACGTAGGACATGGGCT
>ULYE01027408.1_pt1 | contig 19010 bp, 13 predicted proteins | sample 1961921 | NCBI WGS metagenome assembly ULYE01 (sample SAMEA4835856, study PRJEB28245) | human gut metagenome | biome: gut microbiome; material: fecal sample | place: Denmark | collected 2008 | reverse complement strand
GCACTCCAACTTACACTTTTTTCAATATGTGTGGGAACACGGAACATTTTTTCAAAAATAATTACTAAAAAAGTTTGGAGTATACAAAAAATGTGATATCTTTGCATCAGTTATCCTGAAAACAATCTTTTTACCTTAAAGAAGAGACTAATACCTATTGAAGATTTGAAGCGGTTGCCTGGGAAGGTTATCGCTTTTTTTTGTACCTTTACACCAAAAATTATTATATGCAAACAGAATTGAAACACCAAATAGCGCAACTTGCCGCTAAATACGAAAACACCCAATTCCTTCCAGCCGACCCAAGCTCGTTTATGCACCGTGTCAACGGAGCCGCCAACCAGGAGTGCATGGCATTTCTTGCATCCTGCCTGAGCTATGGTTCGCGCAAGCAGTTTTTCCCTAAGATACAGTTTCTGCTCGACTCAGCTCACGGCGAACTACACCATTGGGTTGGTTCGGGCGAATGGCGCAACGACATCCCCGACTCTACCGCTTGCTATTATCGCCTTTACACCTTCCACGATATGCACTGCCTTCTTGCCGCATACGAGGAGATGCTTACCCGATATGGCAGCATGAAGGAGTACATACGCCTCAACGCCACCACTGGCATTGAGGCTGTAGCTGCGCTATGCCATTTCTTCGCCGAACGCGGAGCAAGCAAGATAGTGCCCAAGAACACCTCTTCGGCTTGCAAACGCGTGTGCATGTTCCTTAGGTGGATGGTGCGCGAAGGGTCGGATGTAGACCTCGGACTATGGGCAGACATCATCGACCGCCGCACCCTCATAATGCCTCTCGATACCCATGTGGTGCAGGAAGCCTGCCGTATGGGACTGCTCAACAGCCGAACAGCGTCCATGTCGACAGCACGCCGACTGACCGATGCCATGCTTGAAGTATTCCCTGACGACCCACTCAAGGGCGACTTTGCCCTCTTCGGACTTGGTGTAGACGATAGCGCAAAACCCTAACATTGTTCGTTTTATCTTCAATAATATACGATTTTAGCAAACATTATTCATTTACAACAATCGTTATTTTGTGCTTTACGATTAAACAAGTAACTTTGCAACGGTTTAAACTAATTTTATATAATTGATATATCAATAAAAAACAACTATGGAAAAGAAAAAGCTCATTACTGGGATAGTAGCGGGTATAGTAGGTATTGCCCTTGTTGGGACAATCGCATACCTCTACGTAAATCTTGACAACCAGAAGAAGGAAAACAAGGCAATGCAGGAACTCGCCGACCTTGACAAGAAGGAAATGGAGAACGAGTATCAACAGTTTGCACAGCAATACAGCGAGATGAAGACCCAAATAACCAACGACTCTATTGTTGCACAGCTCACTGCGGAGCAGGAAAAGACAGAGCGACTGCTTAAGGAGTTGAAGGAAACCAAGTCCAACGACGCTCGCGAGATAGCCCGACTAAAGAAGGAACTTGCCACCGTACGTGCCGTATTGCGCAGCTACGTCATTGAGATTGACTCGCTTAACCGTCTCAACCAGAACCTTACAGCCGAAAACACACGCATCAAGGGACAATACAGCGAGGCTACACGACAGATTGAAGGCCTCAACACCGAGCGTGCTTCGCTTTCGGAGAAGGTAGCCATTGCCGCACAGCTCGACGCTACCGGCATCTCTATGCAGCTTAAGAACAAGAGAGGCAAGAGCACAGACAAGACATCGAAGACAAAGACAGTACAGGTGAACTTCACCATAGCCAAGAATGTCACTGCACAAAACGGCCACAAGACATTCTATGTGCGCATCACAACACCGTCGGGAACAACACTTGGCGGAGGCGGTTCATTCAATTATCAGAACCGTACACTTGAGGCTACAATGAAGAAGACTGTCGAGTACGATGGTCAGGAGACCAGCATCAGCACCTTCTGGAACGTATCGCAGTCGTTGCTTGAGGGCACTTATCATGTAAGCATCTTTGCCGACGGCAATATGATTGGCTCGCGTAGCTTCACATTCAAGTAATTGACAATTCATAAGATGAAATATAAGCTTTTAATATTGGCCTTGGCTTCATTGGCTCTCGAAAGCCATGCACAGCAAGTGCTGCCTCTTGACAGTTGTCGCGCTTTGGCATTGCGCAACAACAAGACCCTTTCGTCGTCAAGATTGCAGCTCGACATGGCACGCTATACCACCAAGGCAGCAAAGACCAAGTACCTGCCGCATGTCAGTGCGGTAGGTGGCTACGAACTTACAAGTCGCCAAATTTCATTGCTAAGCAAAGACCAGAAGTCGGCTCTCTCTAAAGCCGGCACCAACGCAACGGGCGCTTTGCACGACGATATAGCCAATGCACTGTCTAACCTTGCACAGCAAGGAGTGCTCACACCAGAGCAGGCCACATCGTTCGGCAACCTGTTTGGACAGGTTGGAGGCAAGATTGGCGAAGCCGTAAACCACGTCGGACAGAAGTTTGTAGACGCTCTTAAGACCGACACCCGACAGATGTACGCCATATCGGTTATGGTTACACAGCCTATATACATGGGTGGCGCCATAACTGCAGCCAACAATATGGCTCGCATTGGCGAGGAACTTGCACAGAACAACATAGAGATGTCTACCCAGAAAACCCTGCACGACATCGACCAGGCATATTGGACGGTGGTTTCTGTAAAGCACAAGAAACGCCTTGCCGAGAGCTATCTCGAAGTGGTTAAGAAGCTCGACGATGATGTAAAGAAAATGATTCGCGAGGGAGTGGCTACACGTGCCGACGGACTTAAGGTCGATGTAAAGGTTAATGAGGCCGAGATGGCTCTCACCCAGGCTGAGAACGGACTCGTATTGTCGAAGATGTTGCTGTGCCAGCTGTGCGGACTGGATGTCGACTCGAACATAACTCTTGCCGATGAAGATGCCGAAAACCTTGCAGCTATGGGTGGCGACGAGCCTGCCGACCGCCAAGTGGCTATGGAGAACCGCCCCGAACTGAAGATGCTTCAGAACTCGTTAGACCTCAGCAAGCAGTCGACAAAGGTTGTACGTGCCGCCTTTATGCCACAGGTATTGATGACCGGCGGCTACCTTGCAAGCAACCCCAACGTATACAACGGCTTCGAGCGCAAGCTGTCGGGTGTATGGAACGTAGGCGTTATGGTACGCGTTCCGCTGTGGAACTGGATGGAAGGCACCTACAAGGTGCGCGCCAGCAAGATAGCATCGGCAATGGTAGAGCTTGAGAAGGACGACATAGCCGAGAAGATAGAGCTACAGGTAAGCCAGAGCCAGTTCAAGGTAAAAGAGGCCAACCGCCGTCTTGCCATGGCAACAAAGAATGTGGAGAATGCCGATGAGAATCTGCGTTGTGCCACCCTCGGCTTCAAGGAAGGCGTGATACAAACCACCGACGTCATGGCTGCACAGACAGCATGGTTGCAGGCTCAGTCGCAGAAGATTGATGCAGAGATAGATGTCAAACTAAGTCAGGTAAACTTACGCAAGGCACTTGGTGTATTGCAATAACAACACACACATTATACACAACTATTATGTCAGAAAAATCACAACATAAGAATATACTTATCACTGTTGCATGTTCTACGGCAGTGATAGCAGCAGTGGCTGTAATTGGAGCATTGTCGCTCAAGCAGGAACCAGAGACTATTCAGGGACAGGTAGAAGTGTCTGAGTACCGAGTGTCAAGCAAGGTGCCTGGACGTATTCTTGAGCTGCGTGTAAAAGAGGGCGACTATGTGAACGTGGGCGACACCCTCGCCATTCTCGATGCCCCGGAGGTACGAGCCAAGATGGCTCAGGCCCAGTCGGCAGAGAATGCGGCAAGCGCTATGGACGAGATGGCCAACAACGGAGCACGCAAGGAGCAGGTACGCGCAGCCTTCGCCGTACTTCAGCAGGCAAAGGCAGGTCTTGATATCGCACAGAAGTCGTACACCCGTGTACAGCGCCTGTTCGACGAGGGTGTTATGACAGCGCAGAAACGCGACGAGGCATTTGCCAACTACAAGGCTTTCGAGGCACAGGTCAAGGCAGCACAGAGCCAGTACGACATGGCTGTCAACGGAGCACGCATGGAAGAGAAGAAGGCTGCCGCCGCACAGGTAGGCCGTGCCAAGGGTGCTGTAGCCGAGGTTACAAGCTACATCAACGAGACAATGCAGATAGCGCAGATGGCTGGCGAGGTAAGCGATGTATATCCTAAGGTAGGCGAACTCGTAGGAACAGGCTCGCCAATTATGTCGGTATCGGTAATGAGCGATATGTGGGGAACATTCAATGTACGCGAGGACCAGCTCGACGGAATGAAGATTGGCAGCACCATCACAGCCTTTGTACCTGCCTACAAGCGCGACATCCGCATGAAGGTCTACTACATCAAGGACCAAGGCTCGTATGCCGTATGGAAAGCCACAAAGTCGAACGGCCAATACGACTTAAAGACTTTCGAGGTAAAGGCACGTCCAATAGACAAAATAGAAGGCTTGCGTCCGGGCATGTCGCTTGTTCTTAAGAAGTAGACAAGCCAACGGATTGATGAGCTGACAAGTAAAACTAAGAAATGAACATCATCAAACGAATACAACAAATAGCCATACGCGAGTGTCGCCGATTGAAGGGAAACCGCATCTACCTGTTCTCAATGGTGATTTTCCCGATATTCGTGACATTCTTCTTCACGTCGCTCATGGCAGAGGGTCAGCCTCAGGACATGCCTGTAGGCGTTGTCGACCTCGACAATTCTGCCACGACACGCAAGCTAACACGTATGCTCGACTCGTTTCAGTCGTCCAAGGTGGTGGCCCACTACCCCAACTTCGAGTCGGCCCGACTTGCCATGCAGCACAACGAGATATATGGCTTTCTGTATTTTCCAAAAGGAACAACAGCCAACCTCCTTGCCTCACGCCAACCCACCGTTAGCTTCTACTACAGCTATGCGTCGCTAACGGCAGGCTCATTGGTGTTTAAGGACCTCAAGACAGCAGCCACATTGGCTTCGGCTGGCGTAGGAAAGTCGGTTATGACAGCCAAAGGCTACACCGACAAGCAGATAGCGACATTCCTTCAACCCATAGCCATCGACCTGCATACCGTGGGCAATCCGTGGGTGAACTACAACATATATCTGTCCACAATGCTTGTGCCTACATGCCTGTTGTTGTTCATATTCCTCGTCACAGCCTACTCGATGGGCTCCGAGCTGAAGCAGAACACTGCACGCGAGCTGTATGCCAAGGCAGGCGGCAACCCCTTTATTGCCATCACCGGCAAGATGTTGCCGCAGACTGCAATATGGCTTGTCATCATGCTTGCCTATCTGTACTACACATTCGGCATACTGCAGTTTCCGCATCCGGGAGGCTGGTGGTCTATCATCAGCCTCGGCACGCTCAGCGTTATAGCCGCACAGGGATTCGGCGTGTTTATGTTCGGCCTGTTCCCGTCGATGCGTATGGCTATGAGTATGTGCTCGCTGTGGGGAGTGTTGAGCTTCTCTATGGTTGGTACGGCATACCCCACATTAGCCATGGACCCTGCATTGCAAGCTCTTGCAGCGCTCTTCCCCATGCGCCACTTCTTCATAATATACGAGATTGTGGTGTTTGGCGGCAACCATTGGGTTGACGTTGCCATCAATGTGGCAGCCCTCACCTTCTTTGCCTGCGCACCGGTGTTTGTAATGATGCGCATAAGCAAGGCTCTGAAAGAATATGTATATTTGGAATAAACTATTATGAACAAGATAAGAACATTCTGGGAAGACACAGCCAAGGTGTGGCTGCACGAGATGCGCGATATGTTCAAGGACGAGGGAGCGCTGCTCTTCGTTATCCTTCTGCCGCTTGCCTACCCTCTGCTCTACTCGTGGATATACAACAACGAGGTAGTGAGAGAGGTGCCAGTGGCTATTGTCGACCATTCGCACAGCCAGACAAGCCGCGAGTTTGTACGACACGTTGACGCCTCGCCCGATGTGCGCGTGGCAGCCATGTGCAACAACCTCGAGGAGGCAAGCCGACTCGTAGGACGCCAGGAGGTGTACGGCATAATATTGCTGCCCGAAGACTTTGACCGACAACTTGGACGTATGGATCAGGCTCACGTCAGCGTCTACTGCAACATGGGACTGATGCTTACGTATAAAGCTATATTCCAGACCTGTACAGCCGTGGCAGCCGATATGAACTCGCACATACAGATAGCCTTGTCGGGCAACTATACCAACCGCGACGACCAAATAACGGCAAGCCCGATAAACGTTGCCGACGTTCCGATATTCAACAACACTGGTGGCTACGGCAACTTTATCTTGCCGGGTGTGCTGGTGCTTATCATACAGCAGGTGATGCTGCTTGGCATTGGCATAACCTACGGCACAAGCTACGAGAAACGACGCTTCGGCCGACTGACAGATATGTACGAGCGCCGCTTCGGACTGGCACGAATAATGGTTGGCAGAACGATGGGGTTCCTCGTGCTCTTCCTCCTCATAGCCACTTGGATGTTGCTTGCCGTGCCGCGACTGTTCCACTTTGTGCAGTTGCTGCATGCCTACGACTTCGCCCTGTTTGTATTGCCCTATCTGCTGGCCTGCATCTTCTTCTCAATAACATTCTCGTTCTTTGTACGCCAACGCGAGAATGTGATGCTGTTGGTAGTCTTCACGTCAGTACCCTTCCTTTTTATGTCGGGTGTGTCGTGGCCTAAGAGCAATATACCGGAGATATGGCAGTGGTTTGCCTGCCTCTTCCCGTCCACATACGGCATACAGGGCTTCATAAAGCTCAACACCCTTGGCGGAGTGTTTGGCGACATTACGTCCGAAGTAAGGGCCTTGTGGATGCAAGCCGCAGTGTATGGTGTACTTGCAACATTGGTGACGCGCTGGCAAGTGAGGCGCAAGGAAGAGGGCGTATAATTGACATTAATGATTTATCGTATAGTTGACGTTGATGTTTTGACATATAACTGACGTTAATATAAATGCAAAACGGCGAGCTGCTTGCTCGCCGTTTTGCGTTTACAACGCCTCCTTCACCACCGCCAATATCTCGTCGCCATACTTCTCTGCCTTGACATTTCCGCAGAACGGAATCCTGGCAAGAGCCTCCTTGTCCTGCGGCAGCAGGTTGGCAATGGCTATAATGGCCTTCTGCTGCAATATGCAATAAGTAGGCATGTGAGCTTTCAAAGCCCGTTGGCGTCGCCATTCGGTTAGCGCATCAAGCACCTTGGGGTGCAGCACCTTAAGTTCGGGCACAGCTGCCTCAACCTTAGGCTTTACTGCCGACTTCTCCTTTACAGGCGACTTCTGTCTTGCGACAGTCTTCTTTGCACCCGCATTGTCCTTGCCCATAAACACAACGGCACGCTGATGCTGATATTCGTTAAGGCTGAACCCCTCGTCCTTAACATAGTTAAGCAAGGCACGCTTCTGCATAACAAGCTCCTTAAGCGTTGTCAGCAGCTCTGCCACCTGCTTCTTTACGTCCGGTGTATCGGTCTTTACGTCGGTGTTCTTTACAAGCATCTCTATATCGGATATAGTTCGCGCAAAGTAGGCGGCACCCTTTGTAAGGCGCTCTTGCAGGTGCACATCGTCCTGATAGGAGGCTGTGGATATAACAATCTGGTTGTACTGCAGCTTGAAACGCTCTGCCACATCATACAGTTGGGTCTTTATAATGCCAAGTCTTGCCTTGTATTCGATGATGAGTTTTGGGTACGAACGGCGGAAGTGGCCCATAAGCAAGTCGAGCATACGGTTGAACGCATCCATCAGCGGACGGAAGTCGAACAGCTCGCTAATCACCGACAGGTAGTAGTCGCGTCGCAAGAGGTCTATCTGCCCCTCTGTAGGTGTATGCTCTGCGGCACGGCTCACATAGTCGTCCACCGCTCCGTCGCGTATAATGGCCGACATAGGAAGCGGCGCACTAAGCACCAAACCCTCCAGCGTGCGGCATCTTGACAGCGCCACGTAGGTCTGACCATGTGTAAAGGCACGCTGAACGTCGATGATGGCACGGTCGAAAGTCAGTCCCTGACTCTTATGCACGGTTATTGCCCAAGCCGGTTTTACGGGCAACTGCGTAAAGGTACCCTCCACTTCCTCGGTTATCTCGTTGGTTCGTTCGTTTATCTCATAGCGTGTGTTCTCCCACTGTTCGGGCTCCACCTTTATCACCACCCCCGTATCTTTGGTACGTACAAAGAGGTTCTTGTCGTTTATCTCCGTCACCGTGCCAAGCATACCATTATAGAAAGCCTTGTCTGCCGACGAGTCGTTCTTTACGAACATCACCTGCGCGCCTTCCTTAAGCGTTAGCGTCTGCTCTGTGGGGAACAGCATCTCGGGATACTTGCCCGTGATGGACGCCTCGTATGTGTATGGCTTTCCGGGCAAGAGCGCAAGCTGGCGGTCGTTCTCCTGCTGCGCCTGAAAGTTGTGCGTGGTAAGCCGTATGTACCCCTCCTCTACCGGCGGCTGGAAGTTGGGGATATAACGCGAGTTTAGAGCGGCAAGCACCGAGTCGTCGGCACGGTTGTCGCGCACCCGGTTAAGCAGCTCAACAAAGTGCGAGTCGCTCTGCCTGTACACCGTCTTAAGCTCCACAATGGCATAGCGTGTGCTCTTAAGCGCAAGCGACGAAAAGAAGTATGGCGTGTCATAATAGCGCGACAGCATCTGCCACTCGTCGTCCTTAGCCACCGGCGCAAGCTGCCCCAAGTCGCCTATCATCACCATCTGCACACCGCCAAAGGGCAGATTGTTCTTGCGGAAGCGCCGCAGCACATTGTCCACCGCATCCAAGAGGTCGGCACGCACCATGGAAATCTCGTCGATAACGAGTGTGTCGATAGATTGTATCACACGTATCTTCTGCTTGGAGAAACGGTATTGCTGCTCCTTAAGCTTGTACTGGGCATCAGGGATGAAAGGTGCAAACGACAGCTGGAAGAACGAGTGTATCGTAACACCCTCGGCGTTGATAGCCGCAATGCCTGTTGGCGCCACCACCACAATACGCTTGGACGACTCTTCCTTTAGTCGGCGCAGGAAGGTTGTCTTACCTGTTCCTGCCTTACCCGTAAGGAAGATGTTGGTGTTAGTATTCTCTATGATGTCCCACGCAAGTTGCGCCTGTTGGTTTATGTCCATATATATCGATGTGCTTGTTATTAAAATCAATGGGTACAGCCAATAAAAAGGTTGACCTAAATTAACTTCCTACAAAAGTACTAATTTAATTTCAACCCTCCTAACACAATCGCACGATTTCTGCCTGTTATAATTTTGCCCATTGAATAAATGGTTGTAATTTTGCATACGATAACGCAAGTACTATATTTTATGATAAAAGCACTATTCTTTGATGTTGACGGCACACTTGTAAGTTTCAACACACACACCATTCCCACATCTACAGTTGACGCCCTTAAAGAGGCAAAGAAGCGTGGCGTAAAGCTCTTCATAGCCACAGGCAGACCTATACAGTTGCTCAACAACATACCAGAGGTAGAACATCTTATGGACGGCTACATCCTTGCCACCGGTGCCCTGTGCACTTACGAAGACAAGGTGGTGCGCGAAGACCTTATACCCAAAGCCGAGGTTGAGGCCCTTATCGACTTTTGCAAGCAGCGTAGCCTGCCTGCCGTGGTTGTAGGAAGAGAGGATATACAACTTGTAAACCGCAACGAACAGTTTGAGGACATCTTCCGCAATCTGCTCAACGTTACCTACAACAAGTTTAATGTGCCTATGGACGAGGTTATCAACCAAGGCGTACTACAAATTACACCCTTCATAACCGAAGCCGAGGAAGACATCATAAAGCCCCAACTCAAGAGTTGCGCCACAGCACGCTGGCACCCAGCCTTCTGCGATATCAACAACAGCAGTGCCGACAAAGCCAACGGCATACGCGCCATTGCGCAGCAACTGGGCATCGACATAAGCGAGACAATGGCTTTTGGCGATGGCGGCAACGACATCTCCATGCTTAAGGCAGCCGGCACAAGCGTGGCTATGGGCAATGCGCTCGACAAGGTTAAGGCAAGCGCCACCTACGTCACGACAAGTGTCGACGAGGACGGCATAGCCAATGCGCTAAGACATTTCGGCATTATATAGAATTGAAAATAGTAGAGCATAAATAGCTGTATTACACGCTTTTTTACTAATTTTGCAAGGAATATCCAATTCAAAGCAACGTCAGCAATAAAACAAAGAAAATATATAGAACAAAAACACTTATGGAATTAGCAAGTAAGTACGACCCACAAGCAGTGGAGTCGAAATGGTATCAGTACTGGCTTGACAATAAGCTCTTCAGCAGCAAGCCAGACGGACGCGACCCCTACACCATCGTTATACCGCCGCCAAACGTTACTGGCGTGCTGCACATGGGCCACATGCTCAACAACACTATCCAGGACATCCTCGTGCGCCGCGCACGTATGGAGGGAAAGAACGCTTGTTGGGTACCGGGCACCGACCACGCATCTATCGCTACCGAGGCTAAGGTAGTGAACCGCCTTGCCGAGCAGGGCATCAAGAAGCGCGACCTTACTCGCGAGCAGTTCCTCGAGCATGCGTGGAACTGGACCAACGAGCACGGTGGCATCATTCTCAAGCAGCTCCGTCGACTTGGCGCAAGCTGCGATTGGGACCGCACCGCATTCACTATGGACGAGGAGCGCTCGGAGAGCGTACTCAAGGTGTTTGTCGACTTATACAAGAAGGGCTTGATATACCGTGGCTTGCGTATGGTAAACTGGGACCCTAAGGCACAGACCGTACTTTCTACCGAGGAGGTTATCTACCGCGACGAGAAGAGCCACCTCTTCAACCTGCGCTATTATGTGGCTGATGCCGACACCAACCCTGTTGTGCCTACAGGCTGCGAGGGCGAGGTGCTGCACCAGGATGCCGACGGCCGCTACTATGCCGTTGTTGCCACAACACGTCCTGAGACCATCATGGGCGACACCGCCATGTGTGTCAACCCTAAGGACCCGAAGAACCAGTGGCTGCGCGGCCACAAGGTTATCGTGCCTCTCGTAAACCGCGTTATCCCCGTTATCGAGGACCGCTACGTAGACATCGAGTTTGGTACAGGCTGCTTGAAGGTTACTCCTGCACACGACGTAAACGACTACGCTCTTGGCAAGACACACAACCTTGAGACCATCGACATCTTCAACCCAGACGGCACCATATCTGAGGCTGCCGGCATGTACGTTGGCATGGACCGTATGGACGTGCGCAAGCAGATTGCTGAGGACCTTAAGGCAGCTGGCCTTATGGAGAAGATTGAGGACTATGACAACAAGGTGGGCTATTCGGAGCGTAACCAGGATACGGCTGTTGAGCCACGTCTTTGTAAGCAATGGTTCCTCTCAATGAAGCACTTTGCCGACATAGCTCTGCCTCCAGTGCTCGAGGGCAAGATTAAGTTCCACCCAACCAAATACGTAACAACATACCGCAACTGGCTTGAGAACATCCAGGACTGGTGTATCTCGCGCCAGCTTTGGTGGGGTCACCGCATCCCTGCCTACTTCCTTCCAACAGCCGAGGGCGAAGAGGAGAAGTATGTTGTAGCGCTTACAAAGGAAGAGGCTCTTGAGGAGGCTCGCAAGATAAAGGGTTACGAGAATATCACCATCGACCAGCTCTCGCACGACGAGGACGCTCTCGACACATGGTTCTCGTCATGGCTCTGGCCTATCTCTCTGTTCAACGGCATCAACGACCCGGGCAACGACGAGATTAAGTACTACTATCCAACAAGCGACCTCGTTACTGGTCCGGACATCATCTTCTTCTGGGTAGCCCGTATGATTATGGCTGGCGAGGAGTATATGAAGGACGTGCCTTTCCGCAACGTCTACTTCACCGGTATCGTACGCGACAAGTTGGGCCGCAAGATGTCTAAGAGTCTTGGCAACTCGCCCGACCCTATAGGCCTTATCGAGAAGTATGGCGCCGACGGTGTGCGCATGGGTATGATGCTCTCGGCTCCTGCCGGTAACGACATCCTCTTCGACGAGAGCCTGTGCGAGCAGGGACGCAACTTCAACAACAAGATATGGAACGCCTTCCGCCTTGTCAAGGGATGGCAGGTGGCAGAGGGCGAGCAGCCTGAGGCCAACGCCATTGCAGCCAAGTGGTTCGAGGCCAAGCTTAAGCAGACCAATGCCGAGGTGAACGACCTCTTCTCTAAGTATCGTATATCAGAGGCATTGATGGCTGTATACAAGCTGTTCTGGGACGAGTTCTCAAGCTGGTATCTCGAGATGGTTAAGCCTGCATACGGCTCGCCTATCGACGCTACTACATACAACCAGACTCTCTCGTTCTTCGAGACTCTGCTGAAGATGCTGCACCCATTCATGCCGTTCATCACCGAGGAGTTGTGGCAGCACATCTTCGACCGCAACGAAGGCGAGTCGATTATGCGTGCCGAGCTTAAGCTCGATGCTCCGACAAACGAGGACAACGCTGTGGTAAACGCTATCGAAAGCGTTAAGCAGATTGTTGGTGGTGTGCGCACCGTGCGCAACCAGAAGAACATCCCCAACAAGGATGCTCTCGTGCTGCAGGTTGTAGGTCAGAACAACTTCGAGGCTTACGCTTCTGTCATCAGCAAGATGGCTAACCTCTCTGCCATCAATGTTGTGGCCGAGAAGGACGCCACCGCTTCTGCCTTCATGGTAGGCACCGACGAGTTTGCCGTACCTCTTGGCGATATGATCGATGTTGAGGCTGAGATTGCCAAGCAGGAGGCTCAGCTCAAGCACCTTGAGGGATTCCTCGCAGGCGTTAAGAAGAAGCTATCCAACGAGAAGTTCGTAGCCCACGCCCCAGAGGCTGTTGTGGCAATGGAGCGCAAGAAGCAGAGCGACTCTGAGGAGAAGATTGCCGCGCTGAAGGAATCGCTTGCTGCGTTGAGAAGTAAGTAATATATATAAATAAAAGCCCCACTCGCTCCCCTCCACCATAGGGAGAGGTTGCGGGTGGTGCTTTCAACTTTGTTTTCTATGCTTAAACATTTCTTCCTCCTCCTTTTCTCCATCATCGTCCTTGCATCGTGTGGCGGTAACGACGATCCTGTTAATCCGGTAGAACCATTTGTGCCTACCAAGACCAAGAACACCGTGTTTGTATTTATGCCGTACACTGGATACAGCAGTATATACAGTTTCTTGAATAAAAACCTTGACGATATGGAGCAAGCCATTGTTAAAGAGAAAGGTCTCGGCAACTCGCAAATACTTGTGTTTATTTCGGAGAGCATCAAGACAAGCCACCTTATATATATAGGCTACAGTAAAGGCAAATGCCGACGCGACACCCTTAACACATACACCAGCTACGACTATACAACACCCGACGGCATAGCCTCCCTACTTACAAGCGTTAAGCAGTTGGCGCCTGCCGACAACTACTCGATGATTATAGGTTGCCACGGAGAGGGCTGGATGCCTAAACCTAAAAGTACTCAAACACGCTACTTTGGTGGTACAGCCATACCTATAGATATATCCAACTTTAACGAGGGCATAAAGAACGCAGGAATGAAGATGAACTACATCCTCTTCGACGACTGCTATATGTCGGGCATAGAAGTGGCTTACCAACTGAGGGAAGCAGCCAACTATCTCATAGCCTCTACAAGCGAGATGATGGGATATGGTATGCCTTACCATAAAATACTGAAGTATCTGCTTGCCGACAATCCCGACTACGAGGCGGTGTGCAGCGACTTTACCTCTTTCTATAACAACTACTCTATGCCATACGGCACCATAGCCGTTACCGACCTCGGATATACGGAAGAAATGGCAAGCTTTATGAAGGCCATCAACATCACACACACCTTCGACCTCGACAAGATAGACGATGTGCAAGACCTCGACGTTGAGCACTTCACCCCTACTGTCTACTTCGACTTAGGCAGTTATCTGCGTGTGCTATGCGGCGACGATGCCGCCACATACACCAAGGCAGCCAACTTGCTAAAGAAGCTTGTGCCGTATAAGGGTACAACGGGTATGATATACTCTAACGCAGGACGAAAATCCTTGAAGCTTAAAGAATACTCAGGCCTCACAGTCTCCGACCCCTCGATTAATGCCAAAGCCGTAGAGACGAAGAAGCAAACAGCTTGGTGGAACGCCACACATTAAGCCTAAACGCGCCTCAACTTGGTTGAAATGTCTTAAGGATTGGTAAACAATTACGCATTTAAGTAATTTAAACATAAAAGATACGCAATGGATTTTTTTAGTCTAAAGTAAAGTCGTATCTTTGCAATGTAGTTTTTTCTCATTAATTAGCTATCTGGGTCTCAGCTCTTCGTGATGAAGGGTTGGGACATTTTTTTATTAATCGCCGGTTAATATCTAATAACTACAATTATATATCTAACAAAATACGTTAAAAACGCCATTCCATTAATAGCTTTTGTTTATATCCGCAAACAACGAATACACATTTGCCGTACCTTTGCCAATAGAAAATCTAAATTATTAGATAAACCAATCACCCCAATAATAAACTACAGAAAGGATGAAAGAATTTAATACATTAACACGTGCCGAGATGCAGATAATGAACATTCTGTGGGATAAAGGTTGTGGTATGACTACACACGAGATAATAGACGCTTATCCCGAGCCACGTCCAGCCTACTCCACTATCGCCACGTTTATGAAGATTCTTACGCACAAGCAGTACGTTACATCCTATAAGCGTGACGGCGGAGGCAAGACATACGTGTTTATTCCACTCATAACAAGAGCCGAATACACACGTCATGCAATGAAGGAGGTAAAAAAATCGTTCTTTGGTGGAAGCCTACACTCGCTCATCTCGTTCTTTGTTAAGGAAGAGAATATATCTGACGAGGAACTGGAGGAGATACTAAGCTTGATAGACAAAGGAACGCAGAAAAGAGACAATTCAAAACAGTAAAACCCTATGATACTACATTATATTATAAAAACGGCATTGGTATTGGCTATGCTATACGTTTGCATCATGCCATTGCTTGAGAAGGAGACATTTCACCGGCTTAATAGAATAATAATACTTGGATGTCTAATCCTGTCGTTCGCTGTTCCATTGATACACATTACCAGTGGCACAAATCCTACTGTAGCCATGGTTCGCCAGGCTGTACAGCTTCCAGAAATAATGATAGACGGCAATGGAAGCAAACAGCCTACATGGAATTTGGCCGACATCATAATCGGTATATATACAATAGGTGTCGTGGCAATATTCTTTATTACAGTAGTTCAAACAGCCTCTCTGATACAGCGTTTGCGCAAATGCGAGCACATAGCCGACAACAGAGGCAACACCATAGTTCTTACCGATTATGCAATAAGTCCGTTCTGCTTCTTCCACTACATAGTGATGAGCCGCGACGACTATGCCCAAAACCGCGGTTTCATACTCACACACGAGCAGGAGCACATACGCTTGCACCACTACATCGACCTCGTCGTTCTTCAAGTAGCCACAATTATACAATGGTTCAATCCCTTCGTGTGGCTGATAGGCAAGAATCTTAAAGCCATACACGAGTTTGAGGTGGATGAGGCAGTATTAAACAAAGGCATTGATGCAACACAATATCAAAAATTTCTTGTAGTCAAGGCGGTTGGCAATCGTCTGCAGCCCTTTGCCAACAACCTTAACAAAGAGTCACTAAAACGAAGAATCATTATGATGAACCAGAAGAAATCAAACAGATGGATGATGCTCAAGGCATTGTTCGTTATCCCAGTGGCTACACTGGCAGTAAGCGTATTTGCCAACACTACAGACATGAGAAGTATGGCAAAAGCAGCAAACACCACAGCAAACAGCATATCAACAAACAATATGCAGACAAAACAGTCTGACAAAAAAATCTTTAGAGTTGTTGAGGAGATGCCAAAATTCAAAGGCGGAGATGCTAAACTGATGGAATTTCTTATGATGAATATGAAATATCCAGAGTCTGCAATCAAAGCCAAACAGCAAGGCAGAGCTGTTGTAGGATTTGTTGTTGGAAAAGACGGAACTGTTAGCGACGTCTACATTAAAAGGTCAACCGGATATGATGTGCTTGACAACGAGGCTATGCGTGTGGTTAAGTCAATGCCAGCATGGGAGCCAGGCAAGCAGAAGGGCAAGCCCGTTGATGTGAAGTACTTTGTGCCGATAACTTTCAGACAAAAATAATTGAGAAAAGGGAATGTAAGAATACTGTTGCTGTATTTTTACATTCCCTCTTTTTTGTCGCACAGTATTATTATTGTGCGAGTTCCTTTATTTTCTTCTCATCCAACCCCGTCACTTGCGCTATTTGCGCAATGGGCAGATTTAAGGAAAGCATGCTCTTGGCTATCTCTACGTTGCGTTGGGCAATACCTTCCTGACGACCTTCTTTCAGTCCTTCTGCTCGTCCTTCCTCACGTCCCTCCACATATCCGTCGTCATGGCTTGTGTCGAGAACGCTGCGTTGATAGCGCAGAGCTTCCATGTGGCGGATGTAGGCGCTGCGCTCCGAGGCGCTTAGCGAGTCGACGCGCAGACATTCACGAGCCTCGCTCAGTCCGGGCGCTGTCGACTCCCTGGCTATCTTGCCTGTCTTCAAGAACTCCATCCATTCGTCGAGCGGCGTTGTTGCCACCTTATCAAAATCGTTCACACGCAATACGTAATATTCAGGGAAGAGGTCGCCGGCTTCTTTGCGTTGCAGTATGTCGTTGCTCTTCAGTCCGAAGAAACGCTCGTTCTGACGTACCGAGAGCTTCAGAATGTCGTTCTCGTCATGCAGTCCCTTGAAGAATGTCTTGCCATGATAGACATAGTCGGTGCCCTGTCCAAGTTCGAAATACACGATGTTGATACTATACACCTTGCGCACCTTGCCATAGTCGTTGCCAAGTTCAATATAATCGGTTATGACCTTCGACACGCCATAGAGCATACGGTGGAAATACGTCAGCTCGCGATTGTTCTGTATCTCGACAATGGTAAGTTCGCCGTCTTCGCTCTCAGCAAGAATGTCCACACGGTTAAACTTGTCAAGCTCGCTCTCCTGGTTCGACTCGCTCTCCAAAAACCTGAGTATGGTATACTTGCGACCGAGGAGCGACGTCATCAGTCCTTCAAGCACGGCATGGTTGGCTTTATTGCGAAGCAGGCGCTTCATAGCCCAGTCAAAACGTATGTATATCTCCATAACTTTATATGCATTAATAAGTTAATTGTCTGTTGACACCTACAAAAATAGAAAATTAAATTGGAATGACAAACATTATCAAAGAAAAAAAGAAGCTATGCATCGCATCACGCCAATCGTAGCGTGTCAGCTAATGCATTGCAGACACCAGTTCTTCCTTCAACTTCTCCACTCCCGGAAAGCTTGTCTTTTGATAAGTTATCTTTCCTTCTTTATTTACAACGAAATACGTAGGAATGCCTGAGAACTTATATATTTTGGCAAGAGCGTCAGCCTGTTCTTCAGTCAATCGCACATGCACACCATTTATTGTCTTTATCATCTCGCCCCATTTATCTACGGGCGATGAGGCATCGGCTATATAAACATACACCACATCAGTAAGTTGTTCTTTCAAAGGACGAATGGTAGACATTGCTGCCCTACACGGCATACACCACGTATTCCAGAAATCAATGAGCACAACTTTACCTTTATACCTATCTGTTATCGTGGGCAATATCTGCTGGGCAGACATCTTGGGGTCTATGTCAATAATAGATAAGTATGAAGAAGAGGTATTGGCTGTCTTTTTAATCTCTGCCATTTTTTCTTCGGCAGCCGACAGTTGCGACTTCAAGTCTTCGTTGTTGGCCAAAAGCAATTCGCGCACCATGTCGTTGGCTATGCTGTCATGAGCCGCTGCCATCTGTTGCTCGGCGAGAGGACGCTTGCGGTTGAACGAACGACTTAGACGCTTGCCCACAGCGATATCGTCAAGCAATGGGTCGGCAGATATATATTTACGACGAAGAGCAGACGTGAAGTCACTGAGATAAGAATAATACCGTTGATTCTTGGAGTGAAGTACAGCGAGTTTTTCCAGCGGCTTGAAGTAAGACACGGTGTCAATACTCATGTCGGCACGTGGCACTCCCCTTTTACCAATTATCATTGGAGCCATAGATATATTGTTCTTAAAGCCAAACAAAGCCGAGGCATAATTCATAGACAGGATGCTCTGCGCTAATGTTCGGGTGGCTGTGCCAATAGCAGCATTGGAATTGATGGCTGTCAATAGTCGTTCATAACTCTGCTGCACATAATCGCGGTATTGCAATGGAGTCATTCCACAGATATCATCAAAGAATGTAACGCCAAATACATCAATCTTTGTCTTTACGCTCTGCAATTCGGTATCTATAGCAGCGTGTTTACCTTCAAACCACACATATTTCTTTACCTCAGAATCATTTGCAAAAAGATGTGTAGCGGCAAGGGTAAGTGTTGTCAGGTCGATGGTCACGGTTGTCGTGTCATTAGGTACGGCAAGGAATGGTATCTCCATTCTGTTTACGCGTATCGTTGCTACAGTTGGCAATATCGCATTGGCGCTGACTCGACAAGTGCCATCAACGCTTATAGAGTCATGTTCGAATGGCATGCGTTGTGGCGAGAACCAATTATCCACAATAATATCAAGCGTGGTCTTGTATTCAGGTTTATATCCAAGCAAGCGCACGACTACAACTGTCTTGCCAAGATTAAGGTCGGTTGATGGCAACTTGCTGTTCTTATCAGGTGCTTGCTGCAATAAGTGTTGCGGAATGTCGGCCTGCGGACGCTTGCCATCGAGACGCACACCATAAATGTTCCAACCAGAATTGTCGGCTATTTCACGAAAGTCAAACTCTGTCGTTGTCTCGGGCATTGGTTTAAAGCGCAATGTAGCTGCAACATATCCACATTCGGGCACTTTCACAAATACACCTT
>ULYE01017971.1_pt1 | contig 19050 bp, 20 predicted proteins | sample 1961921 | NCBI WGS metagenome assembly ULYE01 (sample SAMEA4835856, study PRJEB28245) | human gut metagenome | biome: gut microbiome; material: fecal sample | place: Denmark | collected 2008 | reverse complement strand
TTACAGTCTGCCCCATTTGGCCACTCTGGTAACCACCCTTCCATAAAATAAATTAATCGCTCCAAAAAGTAAGGTTAGCGAGAAGAAAAACTGCGTTCAGTAATTCCGTTTGTCTTTGAGCCTCTTGTCGGATTCGAACCAACGACCCCGAGATTACAAATCACGTGCTCTGGCCAACTGAGCTAAAGAGGCAAAATCCTTGCAGCCGTTAAGCCGCTATTTAGGACCTGTTCTAAAACGGCTGCAAAGATACGACTTATTTTTTATTCACCAAAACTTTTCGGTATTTTTTTTATTTATTCCTTGTTTTTTCTTTAAATTTTGTCAGTTGAACCTTCATTGCATCCACACAGAGGTCTACCCCCTCCTCAAATGTGTCGCATGTCTTCTCTACAAAAAGCGTCTGTCCAGGAACGCCCACCGTGAGGCTCGTTTCCTTATTGTTGGATGTCGCAGGCTTTACAACCTTAAGCTGTACCTCTGCGGTCTTGATGTCTTCGAATGTCTTCTCAAGTTTTGCCACTTTCTTCTCGATGAATTCCTGCAGCTTCTCTGTTGCGTCAAAATGGATTGACTGAATCTTGATCTCCATAGTGTCCTCCTTTTCTTTGTTAAGGTTTTTACTAATGTTTATTTCTTTTTTTATATATAATAAGGTATAGTAGATTTGGCATCGGGGATGTTTTCACTCCCTTGGATGTGCCTTATTATAAATCTGTTTTAGTTGTTCGAATGTTGTATGTGTATATATTTCCGTGGTCGACAGACTATTGTGCCCGAGCAGCTTCTGCACACTCTCAAGGTCGGCCCCATTGTTGAGCATTGCTGTTGCAAACGAGTGGCGAAGCACGTGCGGCGAGCGTTTGTTGATGTTCTGCACCCCCGAGAGCTGGTTTTTCACCAGCAATCGCACCTGGGCGTATGTCATACGCTTGCCCTTGTCATTCACAAGGAAGGCGGGCGCATCGAGATATTGTCCTTTTGCGTCGCGCATCCGCATATATGCTTGCATCTGCTGACGCAACTTTTCGCCAAACGGGACGATACGCTCCTTGTTGCCTTTACCCGTGACGCGCAGTTCGCAACGTTCAAAGTCGATGGCAGTATCGTCAAGACCGGTAAGCTCGCTCACTCGCAATCCCGTTTCATAGAACATTGCAAGCACTGTGCGTGTGCGCTGACTCTTATAGTCGTCGCCCCACTCCACGTCGTCGAGCAGTCTGTCCATATCGTCCTCGCCTACAAACTGCGGCAGGCGCCTATGCTTCTTGGGAGCATGTACAGCGTGAGCCGGGTCGTGGTCTATCATCCCACGCGACAGGGCGAAGCGGTACATCGACTTCACAGCACTAAGCCTACGGCATATCGACGTGGCTGTATTGCCTTGGTCCATCATCTCCTCCATCCATGCCCGAATGATATCGCTGTCAACCGTATCGAAGGTTATGCCTCCTTCCAGACTTTCGATGTATCTCTCAAACTTGCCTATATCCTTGCGGTATCCGTCCACGGTCTCGTCGGAGCGGTTGCGCTCGTATCGCATATAGTCCAAGAAGCTGTCTAAATTCAACATTGCCGTCGATTGTTTATTTCGATTACGAATGTACGTATTTTATTCCGTATCTCCAAATTTCCACGTGATTATTTTACATTTTTTGCAGAAAAGGGAGATTGTAGCAACCTTTTAACAAGCCAACGGCTATGCTATGGGTTTACTTTTGTGCCTCTTCTGCCGACTTAAACCTGTCCTGACGCTCCAAAAACTTTATCAGTCCCCAACGCACAGAACGCAAGCCAAACTGCTCTGTATGTATATCCTCCGGCTTAAGCCACATACACTCGGCAGCGTCGTCGCCTGCCGCAAGAGCCGCAGCATCCTCCACCTCACAGAGATAGAACATATCGAGCGTATGTATATCTATGCCGCTAAAGCGATACACATTGGGCAGAGAGAAGAGATACTGTGTCGACACAACCTTCAGTCCGGCCTCTTCCATCACCTCACGGCACACACCTTCCTCGGATGTCTCGCCAATCTGTGTGAATCCGCCAGGCAAGTCGAGTGTTCCTTTGGCAGGCTCCTGCTTGCGTCGCTCTACAAGAATCTCGCCCTTAGCGTTCTTGATTATCGCCACGTTTGCCGCGCTTGGATTCATAAAATACTCGAACCCGCAATTCTCGCACTTCTTGCTCGTTGCGCCATTGGCCTCGAAGTGATGACTGCCACACAATGGGCAATACTCAAACTTTTCTAATGGATGCATCTTGATAATGTTTAAATATTAATGATTAATGTTTAATTATTGGGGTATTGCTTTAAACATGGTGCAATATTACAAAAAAAAGGCTACCTTTGCAAGAAATATCACAAAAAAGATAACATCAACAAAAATAAGAAACAAATAAGAACACGATGAAAAAAACGAACCTCTTTCTTTCGCTTCTACTTCTATTCCTTGCGCTGCCCGCATTTGCCCAGCGCTCGTTCGACATAAATCTATGGCAGGCAAAGGCGCCCAACAAGAACGGTCTGCAAGACACTGCATATATTAAGGTGTACCTACCCGACGAGAAACGTGCCACTGGCCGTGCCATCGTTATATGTCCGGGTGGCGGCTACGAGCATCTTGCCATGCAGCACGAAGGCACCGACTGGGCTCCGTTCTTCAACAATATGGGCATTGCCGCTATCGTTTTGCACTATCGTATGCCCAACAGCAACGAGAAGGTGCCTATCAGCGATGCCGAGGAGGCTATGCGGTTGGTACGCCGCAACGCAAAGTCGTGGCACATCAACGCCAACAACGTGGGCATTATGGGATTCTCGGCTGGCGGCCATTTGGCATCAACCATTGCCACACAGTCGAAGGGAGAGGCAAAGCCCAACTTCCAGATTCTCTTCTACCCCGTTATCACAATGCTTCAGGGATATACCCATCAGGGATCGCACGATGCCCTGTTAGGCAAGAACGCCCACAAGAAGGAGGAGCAGAAGTTTAGCTCTGACATGCAGGTCTCGCGTGTAACGCCACGCGCTTGCATCCTTCTATCCGACGACGACCATGTGGTTATGCCTGCCAACAGCGTGAGCTACTACTCCGAGTTGTTCCGCCACGATGTTCCAGCTTCGCTGTACATATACCCAAGTGGCGGCCACGGATGGGGCATGAATACGTCGTTTAGATATCATGCTGAGATGATGATGAATCTCAAGGCTTGGCTTGAGAGTTTCTAAACAAGCTAAACCGCAACACCACGATACCGCCTATTGCCGCCAACGTCACACCAATGGAGTTGGCGGCAAAGTCGAGCCATTCGCCCGAACGGCGTCCGCCTGTGCATGTTGCCTGCAAAATCTCTATCAATCCACTCATTGCCACTGGTGCAAGCCATGCAAGCAAAAACAGTTTTAGGGGGTTGATGTCGTAGCGATAGCCTCCACCTATGTCGCACTTCACGCGGTGCTGGTGCAGATACTCGTACCATATTGTGCCACACGTGCCAAGATACATGGCGGTGTGCACCCACTTATCTATAAGCGTAACGTTGTCGAGCGGTGTATGGGGCACCGTCGCAAAACACAACACCCATATTATAAAGATGTAAAACGACGACACGGGGTACCTCTTAAGAAGATGACGGATGTATTGCATATTTGTTTTTATTGAATTTGCTGTATTATATTGTATCACTAAAGGATAGTTGCAAAGTTACGAAAAAACTATAACATTAGAAAGCTGAGCTGCAAATATCCATAGGACACGTATTCAAAGAAACAACCCAATACTGGCTTTTACTTACAGATTGTTTTCTTTTCTCGATTTATTTTTATACTTTTGCAACTTAATTAATAACAATAGCATTAAATCATTAAATATCCCGTAAGTATTATAGGATAACATAAATCACAAAAAGAGATGTCAAAAGAAAGAGTAAACTTCGGAAGCAAACTTGGAATGGTGCTCGCCACTGCCGGCTCGGCGGTAGGTCTTGGCAATGTATGGCGATTCCCGTATATGACGGGGCAGAACGGCGGTGCCGTATTTATTATGGTATATATCGGCTGTGTCGTACTGCTCGGACTGCCGTGCATGATGAGCGAGTTTATCATTGGCCGACACGGAGCAGCCAACACCGGACGCGCATACGGCAAGATGGGCGCACATAGCATGTGGCGCATTGTGGGCTGTATGAGTGTGCTTACCGGATTTCTTATAACCGGCTATTATGCCGTAGTATCGGGATGGTGCTTGCAGTACATCTTCTCATCGGCATTTGGCGAGCTTAACGGCAACCCAACCTACATAACCGAGTACTTCAAGGATTTCTCTTCGGCTCCACTACAACCTGTAATATGGACCATAGCCATTCTTGCCATGACCCACTTCGTCATTATCCACGGCGTGCGCAGCGGCATAGAGCGCGCCTCTAAGATAATGATGCCCCTGCTCTTTATCCTGCTGCTCGTTGTGGTTGTAGGCTCGTGTATGCTGCCTGGAGCGGGCAAAGGCATCCAGTTTCTTTTCCGTCCCGACTTCTCCAAGCTCAACTCCAATATGTTTCTTGCAGCAATGGGCCAGTCGTTCTACTCGCTGTCCATCGGCATGGGTTGCATCTGCACCTTTGCGAGCTACTTCTCACGCAACGCCAACCTCACAAAGTCGGCTATCAACATCGTTGTTATCGACTCGCTTATAGCCATTCTTGCCGGACTGATGATTTTCCCGGCAGCCTTCTCCGTTGGCGTAAACCCCGACTCGGGTCCGTCGCTCATCTTCATCACCCTGCCCAATGTGTTCCGCGAGGCGTTCGCCTCCATGCCTATCATCGGCACCATCATAGCCACAGGCTTCTACATACTGCTGTCGCTCGCTGCCCTCACGTCGCTCATATCGCTGCACGAGGTGTCTACAGCCTTCTTCTACGAGGAGTTGCACACCACACGCAAGAAGGCGGCTACTATAGTAACCGTGTCGTGCTGCATCATGGGAGCCTTCTGCTCGCTGTCCATAGGCGGTAGAGACTGGCTTATGTTTGGCGGCCGTTCGCTCTTCGACATATTCGACTTCGTAACGGGTCAAATTTTCCTGCCCGTCGTTGGTTTCCTCACCTGCCTGTTCTTGGGCTGGGTAGTGCCGCGAAAGACGGTCAAGGACGAGTTTACCAACTGGGGCACGCTGCGCTCTACCCTCTTCGGCGTCTATATGGTGCTTATAAGATATGTATGCCCTGTGTGTATAGTGGCTATATTCTTGAATCAGCTTGGAGTGATATAACAACAATAGACAGATACATATAAAGAATTGCGAATGAATCAATCTGGTAGAACAAGTTTCGCCACCAAGTTTGGTGCGGTGCTCGCCACGGCTGGCTCTGCCGTCGGACTGGGCAACGTTTGGCGATTTCCGTATATGACTGGCGAGGATGGTGGCGCTGCCTTCATCCTCGTATATCTTGTGTGTGTACTGATGCTCGGCATTCCCGGCATGATAAGCGAGTTTATCATCGGACGCCATGCCGGCTCCAATGCCGCACGTGCCTACCGCCGACTGGCTGCCGGAAAGGCTTGGATGCTTATCGGTGTGATGGGCGTACTGACGTCTATGATAATTCTCGGCTTCTACGCCGTAGTGGCTGGATGGTGCATGCAATATCTTTATGCGTCGCTGGCAGGTCAGCTGTCGGGCTCCCCCGATTATGTTACAGCCTACTTCAACGACTTCACACACAATCCGGTAATGCCGGCTTTCTGGGCTGTGGCTTTTATCTTCATAACCCACTTTGTTGTAGTGCACGGCATCCGCAGTGGCATAGAGAAGGTGTCCAATCTGCTCATGCCTACCCTCTTCGTCCTGCTTGTGGTGCTTGTTGGTGCTTCGTGCATGCTGCCAGGAGCATGGCGGGGCGTCGACTTCCTGCTCAACCCCGACTTCTCGAAGGTTAGCAGCTCGGTGTTTCTTGACGCCTTGGGACAGGCTTTCTTCTCGCTGTCGTTGGGCACGGCATGCCTTTGCACCTACGCATCCTACTTCTCACGACGCACTAACCTTGCCAAGACGGCTTGCCAGATAGCTATTATCGACATGTTTGTAGCCATACTTGCCGGACTGATGATATTCCCGGCAGCCTTCTCTGTGGGCATCAGCCCCGATTCGGGTCCGGCTCTGATATTCATCACCTTGCCCAACGTGTTCCGCGAGGCGTTTGCCTCAATGCCCGTTGTAGGTTATATAATGTCGGTACTCTTCTATATGCTTTTGGCTCTTGCCGCCCTTACATCCACTATCTCTATGCACGAGATTGGCACTGCCTTTTTTCACGAGGAGCTGCATTGCTCGCGTCGCATCGGTGCCACAATCGAGACAACGGCTTGCTGCATCATAGCAATATTATGCGCTCTGTCGTGCGGTGCATGCGAGGGCTTGTCGGTGGCAGGCCGTTCATTGCTCGACTTCTGCGACTTCCTTACCGCACAGATACTGATGCCCTTCGGAGCACTCGCCACCTGCTTGCTCATAGGATGGTTTGTGCCCAAACGTATTGTGCGAGACGAGTTCACCAACCGTGGCACAACATGGGTCAGGGTCTACAGCGTGTACCTGTTCATCGTAAGGTTTGTGTGTCCGGTGTGCATAGTGGCGGTGTTCTTGCACCAGGCTGGAGTGGTATAGACATATACGACAAAAGGGTTAAGAAACTGAAAACCAGCGTCTTAACCCTTTTATGTCGGGATGACAAGATTCGAACTTGCGACCCCTACGTCCCGAACGTAGTGCGCTACCAACTGCGCTACATCCCGATTGCGTGATGAGAATAAACCCCAAAAGCGAGTGCAAAGGTACAGGTTTTTTCTGATATACGTGCAAGTTTTCATTGTTTTTTTTGTTTGGTGATATTTTATGAAAAAATCTTTGGCAAAAACTTGCAAGTATCAAATAATAGTTGTACCTTTGCACCCGCAATTAAGCAACATAGTGTTGGTGCCATAGCTCAGTTGGTAGAGCAAAGGACTGAAAATCCTTGTGTCCCCGGTTCGATTCCTGGTGGCACCACAACAAAAGAAGGAGTTACTCGTTAGAGTAGCTCCTTCTTTTGTGTTTATTGTCATAGCTCAGTTGGTAGAGCAAAGGACTGACAGTGCCTATAATTGGCCTTGTGTCCCTGGTTCGATTCCTGGTGGCACCACAACAAAAGAAGGAGTTACTCGTTAGAGTAGCTCCTTTTTTGTGTTTATTGTCATAGCTCAGCTGGTAGAGCAAAGGACTGACAGTGTCTATAATTGGCCTTGTGTCCCCGGTTCGATTCCTGGTGGCCAATTTACACTTGCTTTATCAGCAGCCGCAAGCCCTCCACTTTAATCATCAGCCAACGTAAAGTCGAGCTGCTTCTTTTCGAGGTTTGCCTGCGCCACCTTGATGCGCACCGGGTCGCCAAGCTGGTATTTGTTGTGATGACGTCTGCCCACAAGGCAGTAGTTGCGCTCATCGAAGTCGTAGTAGTCGTCGTCGAGGTCGCGCATCGGCACCAAACCCTCGCAGTGGTTCTCATCTATCTCGCAGTAGATGCCATACGACTGGATGCCTGAGATATGGGCGTCGTATACATTGCCTATACGCTCCGACATAAACTCTACCGCCTTGTACTTGATAGAGTCGCGCTCGGCATTGGCAGCCACCTGCTCCATCTCCGACGAATGTTCGCACAACTCCTCGTAGTGCTCCTTATTGGCAGAGCGTCCACCTTGCTGATAACGTGTTATCAAACGGTGAACCATAGTGTCGGGATAACGACGGATAGGCGATGTGAAGTGCGTGTAGTAGTCGAAAGCCAATCCAAAGTGGCCTATATTGTGTATCGAGTACTTTGCCTTCATCATGGCACGCAGCGCCACCGTCTGTATAAGGTTCTGCTCGCGCTTACCCTCACAGTCGGACATAAGCGTGTTGAGCGACTTTGCAAGCGCGCCCTTCGTGCCGTCCGTCTTCATCTTGTAACCAAACTTCACCACAAACTCTCTCAGCGTCTCGAGCTTCGTTGGGTCCGGATTGTCGTGCACACGATACGGCAGCGTCTTAGGCTTCTTGCCCTTAGCCACCTTACCCACCGACTCGGCTACGGTGCGGTTGGCAAGCAACATAAACTCCTCGATAAGCTTGTTGGCGTCCTTCGAGCGCTTGAAGTAGCAGCGTATAGGCTTGCCCTTCTCGTCCACGTCGAAGTGAAGCTCCTCACGATCAAACTTTACGGCGCCGTTCTTGAATCGGGCGGCACGCAACTTCTTAGCCAGTCGGTCGAGCGTGATAAGCTGGTCGGCATTCTCGCCCTTGTATCCTCCCTTAGGAGCTGGCGGTGCCGGTTCGCCCTTGCCGTCCACTACACCATTGTCCTCAAGCAGCTGCTGCACCTCCTCGTAGGCATAGCGGCGGTTCGACTTGATAACGGTATGCACAATGCGGTAAGCCTTGACGTTGGCATCGTCGTCGAGATTGAATATTACAGAGAAGGCAAGCTTCTCCTCGTCAGGCCTCAACGAGCAGATGAAGTTGCACAGACGCTCGGGCAGCATCGGTATGGTGCGGTCTACAAGATATATACTTGTGGCACGCTTCACAGCCTCCTTGTCTATCACCGAGCCTTCCTTTACGTAGTGGCTCACGTCGGCGATGTGCACACCAACCTCCCACAGACCATCCTTAAGCTTCTTTATAGACAGAGCGTCGTCAAAGTCCTTGGCGTCCTTCGGGTCGATAGTGCAGGTAAAAGTGCCGCGGAAGTCCTCGCGCTCGGCATAATCCTCTGGTGTTATCTCTGCCGAAATCTTCTCGGCAGCCTCCTCCACATTCTTAGGATACTTATACGGCAAGCCATACTGCGCCAAGATAGTGTTCATCTCGACGTCGTTGTCGCCAGCCTTGCCCAGCACATCCACCACCTCGCCTATCATGTTGCGGTGGTCCTGGTCGGGCCATTCTATGATTTTTACCACAGCGTTGTCGCCCTCCTTGCCGCCCTTAAGCTTGCGGCGCGGGATGATGATGCTGTTGGCAAGCACGTTAGATGGCGATATCAGTGTGCAGATGTCGTGGTCGAATGTCAGTCTGCCCACAAACGTGTCCTTTGCACGCTCCAGTATCTCTATAACCTGCGCCTCCTTGATATGGTTCTTGCGACGCGCCATGTACGAGAAGCGCACGCGGTCGCCGGTAAGCGCCCACATCGAGTTGCGCTCTGCCACGAATATAGGCTTGTCCGAACCGTCTGGCGTAACCGTATTCTTGCCGTTGGTCTTGCGCTGGAACACACCCTCCTGCACCTGTCCGTTAAGGTTCAGCTTGTACGAGTTGTCGGAAACCTTAGATATGAAGTCGTCCCATGCCATCTCCTCCATAATGTCGATAGCGAGCATCTTCAGGGGGTGCGTGTCGAGATGCAGCGTGCGGAATATTTCCTTAAACGATAGCGTCTTGCCGGGATTGGATACGAATAGTTCCTCAAGCTTCGGGGCAAGCTGTTTCTTTGTCATGCGTTTGCCGCCTTTTTTCCCTTTTCCCATATTATTATTGTTTTAGATTGTTCGTGCTTTGATTATTACAATGCAAATAAACAAAAAAAGTTTGAAACGAGCAATATCAAGGCGGTATTATTTTGTATTGTCTACTATTTGCACTAACTTTGCAACCGATTATGTACCAATACTCATAATGACAAGCAAGATATTGATAACCGGAGCCAGCGGTTTTATTGGCAGTTTCATCGTCGAGGAGGCACTCAACAAAGGTATGGAAGTGTGGGCGGCGGTGAGACATACGAGTTCTAAAAAGTATCTCACGGACAATCGTATAAACTTCATAGAGCTTGACTTCTCCTCTAAGGAGAGGCTCAAGGAGCAGCTCGACGGTATGCACTTCGACTACGTGGTGCACGCTGCCGGTGTGACCAAGTGTATCGACAAGGCCGACTTCCGGCGTATAAACACCGACGGAACACGCCATCTGGTCGACGCGCTTATCGAGATGCAGATGCCCTTGAAGCGATTTGTCTTCCTCAGTTCGCTCAGCGTATACGGAGCCATACACGAGAAGCAGCCCTACCAGGACATCACCGAGAACGATTGCCCACGCCCCAACACCGCCTACGGCAAAAGCAAACTGGAGGCAGAGCGATATCTCGACTCAATAGGCAACGACTTTCCATACATCATCCTGCGCCCGACGGGTGTATACGGACCGCGCGAGCGCGACTACTTCCTTATGGCAGAGAGCATTAAGAAGCACGTCGACTTTGCCGTCGGATTCACACAGCAAGACATCACCTTCGTGTATGTGCTCGATGTGGTGCAGGCAGTGTTCCTCGCGCTCGACCGCGGAATGAGCGGACGCAAGTACTTCCTTAGCGACGGCGAGGTGTATCGCTCTACCGAATTCAGCGACCTGCTGAAGAAGGAGATGGGCGTAAAGTGGATGCTGCGCATCATCGCCCCCGTGTGGGTGCTACGCATCGTAACCTTCTTTGGCGAGAAGATTGGCCGACTTACCCACAAGCCTATAGCCCTAAACAACGACAAGTACAACATCCTTAAGCAACGCAACTGGCGCTGCGACATAGAGCCAACTATGGACGAGCTTGGCTATCACCCTCACTACAAACTTGCGAAGGGCGTGAAGCTCGCCGTACAGTGGTACAAGGAGAACGGATGGCTATAACTTTATTACAAGCAGACAACAATACAAGATGAACTTTATTAAACAACTATTCGCCATCGAGAGCAAGCCCAAGCGCGGACTCCTCACTCTCGAATGGGTGGTGTTGGCATACACCCTGCTCACGCTGTGCGTGGCGCTGTTCGCCTTCACCGATTTGCAAAACCCCGACGCTATGATCTGGGGGCGTGTGCGCGTTGTGGCTATGACCGCTGCCCTATGGGTGGTCTACCGACTCGTGCCGTGCCGACTGACACGCTTGGTGCGCGTAGTGGCACAGATGTCGCTGCTCGCATGGTGGTACCCCGACACTTACGAGCTCAACCGTATGTTCAGCAACCTCGACCACGTGTTCTGCGGTTGGGAGCAAAGCCTCTTTGGATGCCAGCCAGCCCTCACCTTTGTCAAGACAATGCCGTGGCCGGTGGTGTCCGAGCTTATGAGCATGGGCTACACCAGCTACTATCCAATGATCGTGCTTACGGTGATGTTCTACTTCTGCTGCCGATACAACGAGTTCGAAAGGGCTGCCCTCGTGGTGCTCGCATCGTTCTTCATCTACTACATAGTGTTTATCTTCGTGCCCGTGGCAGGACCTACGTTCTACTACAAGGCAGTGGGCATGGACAACATCGTGCAGGGCGTATTCCCCGCAGTGGGCAACTACTTCAACACACACACCGAGTGTCTGCCTACCCCAGGCTACGAGCAGGGCTTTTTCTACGAACTTGTAGAGGAAGCCAAGGCAGCGGGCGAGCGTCCTACAGCAGCCTTCCCGTCATCGCACGTAGGCATCGCAACCGTATGTATGCTCTTGGCGGCACACACACGCCAGCGCCGACTGGTGCTCCTCATGCTGCCGTTCTACATCTTACTATGCTTCTCGACGGTGTACATCCAGGCACATTACGCCGTCGACGCATTGGCAGGATTGGCATCGGGATGCTTGCTTTATGCCGTCTTGATGTGGTCAAGCAAGGGCGAAGTGAAAAAAAATAGATAAAAAGAAGAAAAAAGTTAGCAAAAGTTTTGGAGTTTACAAAATTCTTGCTAACTTTGCACCCGCAATCACGAAACAGCGCGAAAGCAACCTGTTTGCTTCAATAGCTCAGTTGGTTAGAGCACCTGACTGTTAATCAGGGGGTCGTTGGTTCAAGTCCATCTTGAAGCGCTCGAAACAATCGTTCAGCACAAGTTTCAAACGCTCAACGCTTTCGATGATTGCTATGCTTCAATAGCTCAGTTGGTTAGAGCACCTGACTGTTAATCAGGGGGTCGTTGGTTCAAGTCCATCTTGAAGCGCTTTACACAAAGCCTCGCAAGCAAACGCTTGCGGGGCTTTATTCGTTTATAGGCATAGCGGTCTGGTTATACACAAAAGTTACGTATTACACGTCGCCGGGGGCGGCGACGCCCCCACTATTGCCTCAATTACCGGCATGGCTAAAGACGAGGTGGAGCTATTGTGTAAGCAATAAATAATAGGATGGTGCAAACTTTTTCCCAAAACCGCTTGCCGAATCAAAAATAATTCACTAAATTTGCACTTGTCAAACCCTTGCCGGCTTAAAGCCGACATAACGGAATGAGTAATCAACCGTGCTGAAAGCCCCGTGGGGCTCAAGGTGGGACAGACATATATACATAAAAGGCGTTACTGACGCTTTGGTTTTGACGCTCTATGAACTTCGCAACTTCAAACTGTAAGTCAAAAACAAAGCAACGGGAACGCCCCAAGAGGTGTTTATTATATTATGCACTTGATGTCGCCATACGCATTTGCGAATGACGCATTAAGTTGTGGTATATACATACATCGGCGTGGGGCTTTCAGCGTTGCTCGTTTCGACTTACAGGGCAATGCGAAGGCCTATAGAGCGTGGAACGGGCAGAAGACTGACTCCACGCTTTTATTGTATGTACATGATTAACTAAACTAACAATTACTGGTATTTTCTTGGGAGTCGGAAGATCCGAACTATAAATTCTTTTATTATGGAAAAGAATAAGAACGAAGAACTTCAGTCGCGCAGAGATTTCTTCAAGAAGGCGGCTAAGGGTGTATTACCTATTTTAGGTGCTGTGGTACTTGCCAATGCTCCTCAAATTCTGAACGCTACAGAAAAAACACCGATGGGCTGTAATTATGGCTGTACAGCAGTATGCTCTACATCAGCTTGCCAGGGAACATGTGCAGGTGGCTGTAGATTCACATGTACTCACACTTGCAAGAACTATGGTTGTAAAGGTGTAAACAAGGCTTAAGTTCTTTTGTGTCTGTCATTTTGCATTATATGTATTTTGACAGACACATTTTATTATTAAATAAATATGGTATGGAGATAAAGAGTCAGAGTTCTGTATGGAAAGATGGCATAGCTAAAGAAATTACTTTTATTGTTACAAAGGATTGTCAGTTGGCATGCAAGTACTGCTATCTCGTTGGTAAAAACTCAAAAGAAGAGATGTCTTTTGATGTTGCCAAAGAGTCGGTTGACTATATACTCAAACATGAATATGACGATTTCTTTGCAACTGAATCTGTTGTTTGGGACTTTATTGGAGGTGAACCATTCTTACGTATAGACCTAATAGATAAAATATGCGACTACATAAAACAAGAAATGTATCGTTTGAATCATCATTGGTTTAATTCTTATAGATTCAACTTTACTACAAACGGCATCAACTATAACAGCGAAAAAATTCGCCGATTTATAGAAAAGAACAGTTCGCATATTACAATCACAATAACTATAGATGGCACTAAGCGTAAACATGATTTGAATAGAGTTTATAAAAACTCAAATAAAGGATCGTACGATGACGTCGTTAAGAACATTCCGCTTTGGCTTAAGGATTTCCCTGGTGCGGCAACAAAGGTTACAATAAGCAGTGCCGACATCCCTTATATAAAGGAGAGTGTTCTGCATCTATTCGAACTTGGCATACATGAAGTGAATATAAATTGCGTCTTTGAAAACGTATGGAAAGAAGGCGACGATAAGCTACTTGAACAACAACTATTGGCACTGGCCGATTATATGATTGACAATGAACTGTACAAAAACTTCAACTGTTCGTTTTTCGATGATACAATAGGCAAACCCTTAGACGTTGCATTATCAAACGTAAATTGGTGCGGTGCAGGCCAGATGCTATCTATAGATTCTGCCGGTCAGTTCTATCCATGTACCCGATTCGCCCAATATTCATTACGTGAAAAGAAAGCGTGGAAAATAGGAAATGTTAAAGACGGAATAGACAATAACAAATTGCGTCCGTTCTATACATTAACACGCTCATTGCAATCCTCGCAAGAATGTATGACGTGTGATGTAGCCTCTGGTTGCGCATGGTGTCAAGGCGAGAATTATGATGCAGCCGATACTCCCACTTTATATCAGCGTAGCACAGCAATTTGTTTGATGCACAAGGCACGTGTGCGAGCTAATAATTACTATTGGAACAAACTGTTTAGGAAACTCGAGAAAGAGGGTGTTATAGAAGAGGGAAAGACTGAAATATACAAACCATTACGAATAAACAAACCATGTTAATATGCTACAGTATTTAGTTATAAACTTGGATGACACAAGTACATCCTATTGTCATTATGAGATAAATTGTGGCTCGCCTAACTTGATAAGTTTAGACAAATTGCAAAAGGGAATACGTTTTGCAATGAAGGAAAATCTATCTGTTCAAGTTGTATATCCCGACTATCTCATACCAAATGAGTATAAGGAAGCAATAGACGCTGTAGACCATTATGATATTGTATCATCTCTATGTGAGGATAGGGAGTTGCGCGAACATGCAGATGTTACAATTCTACATGACTGTATAGCACTTGACAGTTATCCTTTTGATATGAACAAGACTTATGTATTGCGTATTACAATACATGATTTCTTAGATCGATATTTGTTCATAAAACATGCTTTGCATAAGGTAGGACGATTAAACATCATTTTCACAGACATAGAGAACTTCTGTGACGAAGACATACGGAAGTACAATGAAGCGCTGTCCGTTCTTTCTTCTACTATTGAGGATTGTTATGATAAAGGTAGATTTGTTCAACTGAATTTGCTTACCGACAGATTAACATTAGCAACAATGAGAAATTGTAATGCAGGTGTTGATAGTGTTACATTGGCACCCGATGGCAATTTCTATATTTGCCCTGCTTTCTATCATGCAAATGAAGATGAAGATTATGGATTAGGAAAGTCGAAAACGAATGTAGGAGACTTGGAGAATGGACTGAACATTAAAAATGCAAGATTGTATACTCTTGAGAATGCCCATCTATGTAGTCTTTGCGATGCCTATCATTGTCAACGTTGTGTATGGCTAAACAGAAAACTCACTTATGAGGTCAATACACCAAGCCATGAACAATGCGTTATGGCTCATTTGGAAAGAAATCAGACAAAAGATCTGATGAAACGACTGAAAGACAAAGGGTTCTGCTTTGACCAGGAGATAAAAGATATAGATTATTTAGATCCGTTCGTTATAAGACGCGAATGGTAGTAAAACAAAAACAATTATGAGAAATCTATTTATTTTGTTTTTGTTGAGCTTGTTAAGCTTAACATTTACCTCATGTGAGGAAGAAACAGGTGAAATATGCTATAAATGCGACGGTTTAGGATTGTGTGATGAATGTGTAGGAACTAAACTTTGTATGGTTTGTTACGGAGGCACAGACTTATATTGTTCTTATTGCAGAAACACAGGCAAATGCCCTAATTGTAAAGGTTCGGGCAAATGTCCCGTTTGTAAAGGAAAAGGAACTAACTAATATATAACAAATATGGCAACAAGAAAAATAGTTGGGCAGGTTCTGCCCGAAGAACGCGACGAGATACAGCAGCTCTTTGAGCGACGCAACGGACTGAATGAGCTTGCGCGTATAGTGACTGCCGACAACACCGAGCTTTACGAGAAACTCGTTAAGGACCTTGGCGAAACGGGTACACGTTTCCAGCAGTGGTGGGACCGCATGGCGCAGAAATACCAATGGGAGAGTTGCGACGGCTGCAACTGGGAGATAAACTTTAACACATGTGACATATATCTTGTTGGAGGACAGTGTGATGAATGTAATGCTTAATGTTATGGTGTTGCCTATGATGATAGGCACATCCGAGCTATTGCTCATAGGAGCCTTGGTGCTCCTTCTGTTTGGCGGCAAGAAGTTGCCCGAGATGATGCGTGGCCTTGGACAGGGTGTGCGCAGCTTTAAGGACGGAATGAAGGAAGGAGCCGACCATCAAGTCGATGCCGCCAACCCTAATGACGCACAACAGCAAGCTGCACCGCAACAGCAGACAGCTTCTACAGAAAAGAAAAACGAGCAGACCGATGACAAATAACGACAACGGACTGATGACATTCGGAGGGCATCTTGAGGTATTGCGCAAGATGCTCTTCCGCATTATAGGGGTGGCATTGGTATTTGCCATCCTGATATTCTGTGCCAAGGACACCACGTTTAGCCTGTTGCTTGCCCCGTGCGACAACAACTTTATAACCTATCGTTGGATAGAGAGCATAGCCCACGACATGGGTATAAACTTCAGCTTTGCCCCCTTCCACGTACAGCTTATCAACACCGAGCTGGCGAGCCAGTTTATGACACACATGTCCACGGCAGTGTATCTTGCCTTGCTCTTTACCTCGCCTTATGTCGTTATAGAGCTTTACCGCTTCATAGCACCAGCACTCTACTACAATGAGCGCCGCTATTCGGTTGTGGTGTCGGTGGCTATCTATGTGTTGTTTATGCTCGGAGTGTTGATGAGCTATTATGTCCTGTTTCCATTTGCCCTGCGTTTCTTAGGCACTTATCAGGTAACGCCCGATGTAGTGAACCAGATAAACCTCTCGTCGTACATCTCCACGTTTACAACGTTGACGTTGCTTATGGGTCTTGTGTTCCAAATACCGGTTCTCTCGTTTTTCCTTGCCAAGATGGGTATACTCGAGCCTGGCTTCATGAAGTGCTATCGCCGTCATGCCTTTATCCTTATAGCTGTTATCGCCGCTTTCATCACCCCACCCGACATCTTCACGTGTTGTCTTGTTACGGTGCCTATGTATGCGCTGTACGAGATTAGCATACTGATTGTGGAGCGGGTTGCAAGATAGAGGGTGAACAAGAGTGTAAGCAATAAAACAATTGTATCTGCCAATCTGCCATTTCGTGCTTCATATTCTCGTAAACTACTGATTATCAACAAAATAATAGGCTGGCACATTGCTTCTATGGAAGCCAATGTACCAGCCTATCTGACATTTTAGAGGAACCGATGTACCAGGTAGGAACGTCCTACCCAATCCTCTTAACCCAGTATTTAGCGCACACTTCAAATCTCTTTCGGCGCATGCCATCCATATTGGCAAGCTTACGTCCGAAGGACATGAGGCTCGTAACCTTGAGCGACGTGCCAACCTTTTGCTTGATGACATCAAAAATCTCCGCTGCCGACAGCCATTCGGCTGCCTTGTCGTCGTAGTTGTCCACAGGCGTGAAGAACATTCGGAAGTATTGCTCGGCAGGTTCCAGAATCTCATAGCGTCGGTTCCACTGCATTATCTGCTGCGTCTCCGCCTTATTGAACCACGAGCGCTCGCCATGTCGCAGCATCTGCAGAGCCTGGGCGAATATCTGCCGGTGGTTGGGCATCCGGCTCACGTCGATAGGCTCCGTCAGCTCTATGCCGATAAAGCGTCGGTTGCCAGAAGGATCGGCAAGGATGTCGGTCATGTTGCTTGTGGCAATGAAGGAAGCCCGGCGCGGCAGGTCTTCCTGATGGTCGCCATACGGACGCTTCGCCTTGACAGTGGGCAACTGGATGATGTTCTTGAGGAATCCTTGCTGCAGACGTGGCGAAATCTGGTTGAACTCGTCGATGTTTATCAGCAGTTGCTGCGTCATGGCGAGCATCACCTGTCGGCGTTGTCCGAGGTCGAGACTGTCGGTGTAGCCCCACTTCAGTTCTTCGGGCAGCAGACGGCGGCAGAAAGTACTCTTGTTGAATCCCTGCGGCGATATAAGCAGAGGTGCCACGCTGTTGCCGTACACTCGTCCAGGCGTGTTCTGCCACTGGCTCACCATGGCAAGCAGCCACGTTTTAAACCACTGCTTCCACAGCGGAGCGTCGGTGTGCACGGTAGCGGCGAGGTCGGCAATGTGGTCGTGCCCGTCCCATACGCCTTCGCACTGGGCAAGATAGTTGCCTATAGGGTCGAAGGAGCGTATGTAGTCGGAGTCGATATAGTTGGCTATATCGTTCTTGCTCACCTCTATGCCCTCGCGCTGCACCTCAAGTGTGATGCGTCGTCGTGAGCGCGGATCGAGCGGAACGAACGATTCGGCAGCACTTGCGGTGGCGCGATACTCCGTACAACTGGTGATGCAGTTGTAGCGGAAGGCATAGTGGGAGTTGAGATAGTCAATCATTCGTACTATTGGATTGACTGTGCTTGTGTGTTTTTCATTCATAGCATTAAATTTTTAGTTGTTTTGTAATGATGTTATCTGTACTTTATAATAAGGTTACGGCTGCTTTGTAATTGTGTTGTAGGGTCTTGGCAACGAATAATGTACGGCTTCGGCTTATAGGAGGTCGATTTCTTCTTGCGAGAAGTCGAACTCGGCATTAGTGTACCCAAACCTTTTGAAGAGTTGCTTGATCCACTCTTGTTGTTCGGGCGAAAGGTGCCGCCTGCCGTGATGGTAGTTGTAGTAGCTGCCGTTGCCTCCGAGGTAGTGCTTGATGAGCGAGCGCAAGAGGGGTGCGTCCTTCGCCTTAACCTCGTCGAACATTGTGCCGAATCCCCATGCCGTGTGTATCATCTGCAGTTGCTTGAAGTGTGGGCAGGTGGCGTCCTGCCTTAGCGCTGTGGGGTATACTGTATAGCCTGTGGTCTGTCCTTTCTGTATTGCGCAGGTTGAGCGATAGCGCACACAATCGTCCTTGCGCGGACAGTTGGCATTGAAGCAGTATAGCCACGAGCTTGGGATGGGACTGCCGCTGATGGCGGCATTAAGTATTAGAGTATTGTCCATTGGTTATTATTAATTTGAAGTAAAACTTTTTCTGGGTGCAAAATTACAATGTTGCGCAGCGGATGTCAATAGTTTGGCGGATTTTTTTATTGTAGGTTGTATAGATTATGGCGGATAGGCTGGCACATAAGGCCGATTTCGCGGCGATGTAACAGCCACGCTTTGTATTGAAAATCAAGCACTTGCAGCATTAAAAAGGCAGCAAATGCCACTTTGCCACTTGAATACAAAAAATAAATCAATAGTGATGTATATATAAAAAAC
>ULYE01001879.1_pt1 | contig 19146 bp, 19 predicted proteins | sample 1961921 | NCBI WGS metagenome assembly ULYE01 (sample SAMEA4835856, study PRJEB28245) | human gut metagenome | biome: gut microbiome; material: fecal sample | place: Denmark | collected 2008 | reverse complement strand
GATGAAATTAGAAAAACCGGAATTTAGTTTAAGAATTCACGCTATTCTTATGAAAATGCCCAAAAACCGAACTTTTTTGTTGCGATAAAATACTTCCACATTTATAATCTTTTTTGCCTGTTAAGGGCAACAATGGAGGAATACCCAAGTGGTCGAAGGGGCGGGCTTGGAAAGCTCGTAGGCGGGTAACACTGCGCTAGGGTTCGAATCCCTATTCCTCCGCCATCTGATTTGTATCCGAACCCTGTATATTCACCATTATGGGTTCGGTGTTACCATCAAACTTGACAAGTGGAATAAAATTCCTCAAGAGTTGGAAGGTAAATAACGAAATGATCACCTCAGAAATGGGGTGATTTTTTGATTCAAATAGTAAACTTGTGTGAAAGTTTTTAGGCTCAAAAATGATAAAATAGTTATGGGGATTTAAAATGTCCAAATACAAAAGTATTGATTTATTTGCAGGCATCGGAGGAATCCGTCTTGGATTTGAGCAAGCGTTTAAAAAGGAAATAGAGACTGACTTTGTTTCCGAATGGGATGAATACTCGCCAAAAAACATATCGAGCTAATTTCAAGGATTCTTTTTCCATAGCTGGCGATATTACTAAAATTAATGAGAAGGATATTCCTGATTTTGACATTTGTCTAGCTGGTTTCCCGTGTCAGGCTTTCTCATTAGCTGGAAAGCGAAAAGGTTTTGAAGATGATTACAAAGGAATGTGTCGAGGAACGTTATTTCTCGATGTAGCTAGAATATGTGAATTTCATAAGCCAAAAGTCATCTTTTGTGAGAACGTAAAAGGTTTTACGATTCATGACCATGGTAAGACTTTTCAAATAATCACTCATACTTTCGAGAGTCTTGGATACAAAGCCTTTTTTAAGATTTTGAATTCTAAAGATTTTGGTGTTCCACAGAATAGAGAACGTATTTATATTGTTTGTTTTAGAAATGATATCGCACCTGAAAAGTTTGATTTTCCTGAGCCATTAAAAAAGAAGACGTGTCTTCGTGATATTCTTGAGGAGGCACCAATACCCTCCAAATATTATCTAAGTGATGTATATGTAGAAACCTTGAAAAGACATAAAGCACACCACCAGTCTTTGGGTCATGGCTTTGGCAAAGAATCCCGAGCATCCGAAATGGACGGTATTGAAATTCATGATATGCTGCCAAAACAGATTCGACGAGATGGTAAATACGTTGCGGAAGATGGAAAACACCGCAAATAGCATCGGATGCTTTTTGCATGCAACAGAAATGGCCTCAGTGGCCGAATTCCGGGGAATCCATACATCAGGACGCTGTTTTTTCAAAGAGAAATATTCTTGCGATTGCCCTAAAAAGCATCCTAGGGCAATCGCAAGAAAGGGGAAATGCTGTTGATTAGGGCATTTCCTTTTTTCTTGAAGATATTGTATTGTATGCTGTATACTATACACGTGAGAAAAACAGCATACCCGGAATTCATCCGCAGGTTTCGGCCCAAAGGCACCTGCCTGAAGAAAGCAGGTGATATTTATAATGTCTATCAGGTCACTTCGAAAAGAATGCCCGGGAAAAAGTATCCGGTTCCGCAGACCGGCCCGCTTCTCGGCTATATTGACGGACAGGGCTTCCACGAAAAGAAAAAGCAGGTCTTTGATGTAGAAGGCCTGACTTCCTATGAATACGGCTATACTGCTTTCCTATTGCTCCATGAGGATGACTTCGCGTCTCATTTCAAGAAGAGCCATGGAAAACTGCTTGCAAAGGAAATAAAAGAAGTCTTCAGAAACATTATCCTGATTCTTTCCCCCTATTCTGTTTTGGCTACGGACACTTCCTTCCAGAAGAGATCGGCGGAGGAACTGCATGCCCTTTATGATGTCTCGGTCTGTGCGACGAAATCGCTGATCAACAAGATCATGCCGATCGACGAAAGCATCGAGACCGGCTTGAAGTGCCTTGGCTGCATCAAGACAGGCAGAAAGCTGATCCTGTCGAAACCATGCGGAGCGCTGAAGAAACATCTTGACGATATCGGAATCACGGAAGAGGATTTGAAGAATGCCAGATCGAAAATCGCTTCTTGAAATCATCAAGGTGATTCCGGATTACCGGAACGCAAGAGGAAGAATATATACGATAGAATCCATCCGGTTCTGCATCATCTGCGGTTTCATGTGCGGCTGCTACAACGCGGTCGATATTTCCGACTATATCGACTTGAATTTTGATTTTTTCAAGGAACTGCTGGATCTCAGATCCGTACCGTCGCATGATACTTTATCGTTATGCCTGAGAAAGACAGACTGGTGCACTTTATCGGACGAACTGAGCGTTTGGCTGGATAACAACTTTCCAGAGGTGGTAAAGAAGTACGGCGGATATGAAATGACGTCGATTGACGGGAAAGCGATAAAAGGAATGACGGAACGGGTGAACGGCGGGAAGCCGCGCTATTTTATGAATGCGCAGAAATCAGGCGGCACGATTTCCCTTGCCAGCAGAGAAGTAGGCGAAAAGAAAAACGAAATCTCCGAACTGCCCGGATTCATCTCTTCCCTGAGCATCGAAAACAATGTCATAACGATCGATGCGATAGGAACACAGCAGGCAGTCATCGATATGATCCTTAAAAAGAAGGCACATTATCTTCTGCCGGTGAAGTCCAACCAGGAGAGCCTGTCGGAGATAATCAAGGCCGAAGTGGCAAGAAAAAGATACGACGGTTCTTTTGAGAAACTGCCTTACTGTTCCCTTGTCAAAAAGGGCCATGGGAGAATCGAGGAATACAAATGCCGTACTTTGATCGATACGACTTTCCTGGCAGATTCCCTTCCCAGATGCAGTTCGTTCAATACCATCGGGACTGTCGCCGTCATCGAAAAGACGACGCGTGCAAAAGAAGACGGCGGATGGAAGGCGGCAGACACGGAAACGATGTATTACATCACCGATCTGACAAACTGCAATCCATTGACACTGCTCGAATGCAAGATCGATCATTGGTGCATCGAATCCTCCCATTGGAAACTGGATGTCATCATGAGAGAGGATTATCAGACGGCAAGAAAAGAAAATGCCGGAATCAATATGACAATCATAAGAAGACTGGTGATGCGGCTGGCACAGGCTTCTGATAATCCGAAAGATAAGAAACTGAAATATTTCACAGCCCATTGCTACAAGGACAACGACTTCATGCTGAAGTGTCTTTTGATGAGCGAGTGATAGACTTTTTTCTCTTTTAAGAAGCCGGAAATTCCCGGAAGAGGTCTTTCATGTCCGCTTTTTTAGGATTCCATCCTATCGCAAACAAAATCCCGGCATATTCTTGCGATTGCCCTAAAAGCATCCTATGATATTGAGACTTGTCAATAGTTTGTGATAAAATGATTTCTACAGGAAAAACTATGAAAATAAGAACTATTTCTTGTCTATTACTCGCGCCTTTGATGTTACTTGCTTCTTGTGCCATGAATGAAAACCAAGGTGGCAATTCCAAGACTGAAGAACACGATTCTTCGGCTTGGTTTACTGATGCAGAACTTGAAAAAATCGGTTTAAGTGGCTTAAAGTGCCCTACTAATATTGGAAATGATATTAGTACTTCATTAACTTGGTTTAACCAAGGTTATGCTTTTTCAGCTTCTTGCGAAAGTGAAGATGTTTTAAAAGAAAATGCCACTACAATATTTAACTATTTAGAAACCAATTACCAAGATAGTTTTGGACAACCTAGACTTAAAGCGATTTCTATGGATTATGAAGAACAATTCTTTAGAATTGAAAATAAAACTGATATGGAAGAATATAAAGACACTAATCCTTCCCCTTTATATAAGTTCTATTACGTAACAGATACCACTTTAGCGGAAGATGGCTATTTTAAAGATGACGCTGTATATTCCATTGATATCCGTTATGAATTATCTACTGACAAAGATGCTTATTTATTAAAGATTTTCTTTGAAAATGCCTCAAAATCTACTAATGGGATGTATACCTTTAAATATCAATTTTAAACAAAAACCCCCGGTAAAATAAACCGAAGGCGTGTTTTAATCGTGGTGCCGGAGACAGGAATCGAACCTGCACGGGTGTTCCCATGGCGTTCCTAGCTCTTTCATTCTTTTCCATATTGTTTCTAATGTAATCTGAGACTTGTTAATTTGTTTTGCCAAACTTCTGCTTTAAATATTCTTTTAGGTTCTTGTCGCAGCAATAGATATATGTTCCCTTCATTCCTCTGGTCAGAAGAACGAGATAGGAATTGATGATGTCCTCAATCGTTTTGTTGACATCCGTCCCTACTTTGCCATGCTTATCATAATAGGAACTTGGAACGCATTCGATGACGCCTTTTTCTTTGTTAAACCGGATATCGTTTGAAAAGATGACGCCTGCATAATTCAGATCATATCCTTGGCAGGTGAAAACCGAGCCGATAAGCGATACCGAGTTCTTGTCGGTTGCGAAGTTTTCGTTGATTCCATTCCAACTGTATTTCTTTCCGTCAATCATGAAGTCATAGTCCTGGGTGGAATGGATTCCTTTCTTATCTCGCATGGATTTGGTGAATGGGAAACCATAGCCGGAGACGACTCGGCATAATCCGTCGTATTCCTTGTCTTTTTCTTTTATCGCATCCATCATTTCGGCACAGTCGTCGAATATCTTGAAATCGTATCCTGTAGAACGAAAGTCGGGTGCATTTTCATTTATCTGGTTTCTCAGCAGCTTCGACCAATAGGAGATGTAGTCCTCTCCGGCAATGAGCCGAATCTGATGGTTAATCGGATACCAGTTGTTCTTTTTTTCATCCTTCATGGCAAGAAAACCCTTCTCCGGTACATCGGCACCGGAGGTAGACTGCTTTCTATCATAGGAGAATATGGCGACATGTTTCGCCTGTTTTTTGATCCAATCCAGCTGGGAAGTGTGATTGTTTGCTCTCGCCTCTAGCAAGGACCTTGAAGTTGCTTATATCAAAAAGCTCTAGGCTGACCTCATCGTTGATGGTTATTCGGTCCTTTTCGTCAATCTTGTTATATAACGACTTTGTCTCCTCGCTGAGGCTACTAAGCTTTTCCTCTAGTTTTTCTAATGACATAATTCATGTTTCCTCGTGTATTTACAGCACTCTTTGAGGCGGTTATATCAAGTCAAATAGATACTAAGTTTTCAAAAAAGAAAAGAGCCCATTTTCAGGGCTCCCTTATCAAACTAATTATATTCAACTACAAAATTATTTAAACAAATTCTGCCTTTATTTCTATCACCGCTTGGATTTTGGCATGAGGCGTAAAATCTAATTCTATTAGTATCCTTAGGAAATAGTGTAATAAAGCTATCAGGATATTCTTTAAGAGTACTTAATTCATAAGGTTCAATAATGATATGATCTTTCCACCCACTGTCATAATATTGAATTTTGAAATCTTCGTTTATTGTTCCTTCTAAACTGCCCCACATAGAAGTAGTAAATGAAAGTTTAGAAACGCTATTAGGAAAAGTAATATCCAAATATGCAGTACCAGCACCTTCTCTGTTAGGCGACATGACAAGATATTCATTCTCAATATAACTCGTTCTTAATCTAGTGGTTTGTAGAGTTTTGCCGTTTGACAAGTAAACAGGCTCACTTATAGAGTAATAGAAATATTGACCACCGCCAGCATCATTAATAAATTCATTCGCAAAATCGTAATCATAAAATGAATAAGAATTTGCATATTTTACATCGTAAGTTATTATGCCTAATTGACCACAATTCAAAATGTCTGCATCACAATAGTATTCAGAATTTTTACCCCAATTAAGTCTTGCCTTGATGAAAGTTTTGGTTAATCTATCGCCTCCATCATTTGGAATGCCTATCCAAGTTTCATAACCATAAATATTTGTGTAGTGTTGAGAAAAATCACCATCGCCACAAGTCATACCGGTAAACATAGTAACAGGAAGTCCATTATCGATATTTTCTACAATTTGATTCCAGTAATTCGTTTGCTCTCCACCAAATAAAGACCATTGATCAGTTGCGTTAATAATATTGGAAAGGTTGTGGTTAGACATAACCTCATTAAAACATTTGCTGTAATCCCAAGGCCAAACGAGTGTATTATCAACACCACCAAATATAGAAAAACAAGTATGAGTTAAAACCTCTGTTGCCAATGACACTCTTTTATCTGAATTCGTAGGATCATCAATAATTTCATCGTAACCTAAATAACGGGCAAAATAATCCATTATTCCCATTGCAGCAATAGGCCCACAACCACCATACGATGTCTTATCCTCGACATCCGCGTCTATTATGGCTTTATCTATATCAGATTCGGGAAAATAAGAAGATTGCATTTCAATAGGAATATGATTAGATACATCACTAGTGAGAGCACAATTTTCATCATCGCGTATCCAATAATAATCAGAATAATTCTTATTGAGATAATCATTAACGTTCGGAATGGAATCACTTATCGAACCATCATTACCATCCCCTTTACTTTTTAGTGATTCGCAATTTCTTTGTTCTGCTTGCAATTTCAAATAATCTTTGTAACCATCCCAATTAACAATATTGTTTTCATAGGCAAAAGAGATGTCTGAAGATGAACCATGATTAAGCAACACTGAAAATTGAATTGTTGGACTAGAAGAGATAATAGATACAAGATTAAGCAAAGCCAATAAATTTGTCATAATTTAACCCTCCTGGAAATATAAATATGCAAACAAATCAAAATCATACGAATTCAAATTGATGGAATAATAACAGTCTTGACTAGAAAGAGGTTCACCATTCATAGAGGTGAACGGAGTTAACCAATTATCATTATCATCAACATAAGAAATCGGAGTGCCTGTAGCACTATCGTGCGCATCTTTTAAATGGATAAAATCGATAAATTTTACATCATTGTTTGGAAGTCTAACAATACAATTAAGCGAATAAAATATCCCATTAATTCCATCATCGACTACATTAATACCATTTGCATTCCAAAAATCATCTTCTGGAATTTTACTAATAAAAAGTTCACAGGAAATCGTTGAATCTCGTGAATCTACGCCAAAATAGTAACCAGTTGCAATTACATTATTTCTTTTTGAATCACAAGAAAATAACAGGCAGATAGCAATAGACGTGACAAAGAAGCTAATTAATTTTTTTGGCATTTTACCACCTCATTGAGAGTATAGCACACAGGCAATGGGTTGTCTATGCATATTGTTGTGAATTTGTCAATATATATGTAACCGCTTTTATGAAAAAGCCGAGAATGTGAATTGTAAAAAAGGATAGTACCAGTTAAGTGTTGATAAAGGAAAAGAGCGATAGAACCCGCTAAGCATGAAGACTTCCGGAGTCACGTATGGTTTTTGCTTATCCCAAGTATTCGGCGATGGGACGGGAAGAGGAAAGGAAGAAGGAGTTCCTGGCTATAGGGCCTTTGTTCGACGTCAGGCCGGATGAATGCCCTTGCTGCCATGGACGCCATATCGTCCGGTACGGCCATGCCTCCTCCAACGGCAGAGGGAGATACCTCTGCAAGGACTGCCATAAGACCTTCTGCGGTTCCGCAGGGACCCTGTATTACAGAGGACGGATCGGACAGCACGGAATCATCTCGTTCGCAGGTTCCCTTGTCCTAAACAGGACCGTCCGGGATTCCGCCAAAGCGGCAGGCGTAAGCAAGAACACGGCAGGGAGATACCGGAGAATCCTTCTCCTGAGGCTGCGGAAAAGGCGGAAAAAGCCTGTCCTTTCGGGCCCTTCCGTCCAGATTGACGAGACTTACCGCACTTTGTGCGGAAGGGTCCGGGGAAGGAAGAAGCTCCGCGGGATATCCTGCCAGAAGGAAGCCATAGCTATAGGGACGGACGAAACAGGGAAAGCGGTCCTGAAGGACATCGGCTGCGGGTATCCAAGCCGAATAAAGCTGAGAAAGGCGTGGGACGGAATAATAGACAAGGGCAGCACGGTCACCCATGACTCTCTGCACGGCTATAAGGGAACGCTGGACGTATCGAAGGAAATAACTGTGAACTCGAAGATACCGGAACAGGAAGCCAGGCTCGGCCCGGTCAACCATCTCTGCTCGGGCGTCAAATGGTTCCTCAGAAAGCATAACGGAATACGGAAGGAGAACCTGGACGCCTACCTTTGCCTCTACGAGATCATCCACAACGAGGGTCCGGCCGTAAAGGCGTTCACAGGCTGGCTGCTGGAAGGGCTCGTAACCGGATCTGGAAAGCTTATCAACACTTAACTGGTACTATCCTATGAGCGAAAAATATCCACTCTATTGTTGGACATGTTTACGGGTATGCGTTTGGCCACCAATTGGGATGGACATTCTAGCGTTAATGGTGGATATATCGTTTTAAAATCAGATGGTGAAGTAGTAACGTATCACTCAACAATTGCAGATCAATTCAAAGAATACTTGATTGACTCTCTTGCTTTCGATTCTCCATCAGCGAGTAGACATGACTATATGAAAATTTACAAAGAGGGCAATAAATATTTGACTAAATTTAATATGCAAATTCGGTTCCGTAAAAAATAAGCTTTTATTCTTGAAACGTAACAGAATTTCACCCATATCTGATAGAATACTATCGATATGAGACAGGAAAACCCATCAGTAATCAGAGATTACGACAAGCCTAAGAACCATCACGGCTTCGTGTATGTGAGAGCCGGCAAGGACGGCAGAGTTCCTTTGTGGGAGATGCGAAAGCCCACTCCCGATGAACGCCTCTCCATCATTGCCAATTGGATCAGAATGCATGGGAAAGAAGGACCGATAAAGGTCTCCTTCTTTTCGGAGAAGCTTAGCGTGAGCGATAGAACTGTGCAATCCATCTTGAGATTGCTCGAGGAAAAGCAGGCGATAACGACAGAGCCTGTCTTTGACGCCAACGGAAAACAGCAGGGCAACCTCTACCATTGGACCGGAAACGTGGATTCCGTAATCGGAGGCCCAACCATGGAGATGCTCTATAAGAGATACGATTCCTATGGCTTCCGTTCCTTCACCTGGGACGACTACAAGATGAAGACGGACCCTTCCGGAAACCTCACATGTGATGATTATTACCGCTATGCGGAGCTCATGGACGAGAAAAGAAAGCTAAAGCGGAAGAAGGCGAAGACCTATAAGTCGCATCTGAAGAAGCTCAAGAAGCTGCATGTCCGCAGCGAAGACGACGAACCGATCTGATTTTTCGCTTTCCTCTTCCTGTCAAGAAAACTGAGGAAAATCATATGCCCGTTTCTTCCCATGGAATCGGGCTTTTTCGGTCATCGTAAAAATATTTTGAAAATTTTTGGCAAGTACATGGGTGAAATTCGGTATTTCTAGTGGGTAGACATTCCAACAGTCACAGTGTCCAAGAAGTGTGGTAATAGTGTGCAACTATCTGTGTCAGTTGAATATCTACAAGGGTAAGGAGGAATCATATTGACAGAAGCAATCACCCAGCAGACAGGAAGCAATCCGTTCGTTCTATGCAACATCAAACCTGTGTCTAATCCGTATCCGTATTCTGAGGAGGAAAAGTCGAGGAAAGGGGCCCCTTCTGCACAACAGGATAAGGGACTGGTGCAATCTGCGTCAGTCCCTCCTTCCGAGTGCCTCGGACAGTGGAAAACCCACGTGGCGGAAAAGAAGGAAAAGCGGAGTCTGACACGTGCTCAAAGAGATGAGCTGAGATGCGTCTCATGGGCTCTGAAAGACACCATCCTATCGAAGCTGGCAAATGATGAGCCTTTCCGCTACAGAGTCCAAAGCAGTGTGTTCATGGAACGGCATTGGAATCTGCTTTCTAAGGACCGGGATGAAAGAAATGCACTCGTGCCAGAGGTCCTCCATGACAGCTATGGATACGTGAGGAATATGGCCGAGACCGTTGCCGGTTATTGCGGAATCAGGCTTTCCAAGGAAACGGAGGAGAAGATCATGCGCGGGCTATTCTGGCTGCTCCTTGTCGGAGGGCATGCCTATGTCAAGGATTCCTTCGCTTCTGAAGCATAGGAGGTTTTAAAGATGATGAACAAGATGAAGGTCGTGCAGGATCCAAGGCTGAAGGACAAGGCGGTGCTCTATCTCCGCTACTCCTCCGAGAGCCAGACCGAGAACTCGATCGAGGGCCAGAGACGGGAATGCATGGAATTCGCCAAGAAAAACGGGATGGCGGTCCTGTCGGAGTACATCGACAGAGCCATGACGGGCACGAACGACAACCGCCCCGAGTTCCGGCGGATGATACGGGACTCTTCGAAAAACGCCTTCGGGAACGTTATCGTGTGGAAGAGCGACCGCTTCTCCAGAGACATGCTCGATGCCGTCAGATACGAGCGTGAATTAGGGAAGAACGGGGTAAAACTTTTATCCGCCACGGAAGCCAATCTCGACACGCCTGAAGGTACTCTGCTGAAATCTGTTTCTTTGGGATACAACCAGTTCTATTCCGAGGAACTTTCGGTCAAGGTCAAACGTGGGCAAAGAGAGAACGTCATCAACGGGAAGACTCTTGGAGGACATCTTCCCTTTGGCTATAAGAAAGACGGAGACCGTTACGTCATCGACGAGAAGGAAGGCCCGATAGCTCAGGAGGCTTTCCATCTTTACGGAGAAAGAAGCTGTTCCATCAAATCCATCGTGGAGAAATTCGCAAGGGAAGGCAAGACGAGAAACGACGGAAGAGCGATAACCCATTGCTGCCTGGAGAAGGTGCTCGCCTCCGAGAAATACATCGGGGTATTGAAATGCGAGGGTGCAAGAAACGAGAATGCGATGCCGCCATTGGTCTCCAAGGAGCTCTTCAATCTCTGCCAGAAGAAGAGAACCAAGAGAAAGCACAAGAACTTCAAGCTGAAGGGAAAGGAGGAATACTACCTTTCCGGAAAGGTTTTCTGCTCGTCCTGCGGAGAACAGTATCTCGGGGAATCTGGAACCGGCCACTCCGGGCGCTTCTACACCTATTACAAATGCCACGGAGCCAAGAGACATACGTGCAAGGCAAGAGCGATAAAGAAGGATATCCTGGAGACGATTGTCCTTTCCGTGCTTCTTAAGATTCTTTCTGATGACGAGACGGGAAGATACATCGCCGATTGTATCTACTCCGAGCAGAAGAAAGAGGCCCCTGAGATAACGTCGATGAAGAAGAGAAGAAGCGAGGTCGAAAAGAAAATCGGAAATTTCGTCAAGGCAATAGGCATGGGAATCGTAACCGAGTCCACGAAGTCGGCATTGCTCTCCCTTGAATCCGAGAGAAGCCGGCTGGATGAGGAGCTTTCCAAACTATCTCTTAATTCCAAAAGCTTCTCGAAAGATGAAATCAGAGGGGCCATGAACGAGCTCTCCGCTTACGATATCAAAGATCCTAAGGCGAAAACCGCGCTCCTCGACTGCTTCGTCAAGAGAGTCGAGATAGGAACGGAAGGGAATATAACCGTAGAATACGACCTATTCGGGTACGAAACGGGCTTCACGATGGGCTCGGAGGCCTTCAAGGAGGTTCGGAAAAATCCTGCATTGCTCCGCCATTGAAAATTGACACGGAGAGATCCGTGTTTTTCTTTGCTATTTTTATATATTCGCAAAAAACATAGAATTCTATAATTTTTGCAATTATCTTGAATGCTTGATACAATCAGAATCGCAAAAAGCATAGATTTCTATAAAAGGAGACTTTCTATGATTCAAAGAAAACATTACCTAGATCTATTGATTCAGGCAAAAGGAAATGGATTTCCAAAAGTCATCACGGGCATTAGGCGTTGTGGAAAATCTTTTTTACTAAATAAGATTTATCATGATTATTTGATTTCACAAGGTGTTATGGATTCTGATATCATCCAAATTGAATTGGATGATATCAATAACGCTTCTTATAGAAATCCTTTGAAATTGACTTCTTATGTGAAAGAGAAAGTGAAAGATTCCAATCGATATTACTATGTATTTATTGATGAAATTCAATTAGTGACCAAAATAATCAACCCGGCATTTACGAATGGAAAAATTATTGTTGCAAAGGAAACCGATGAAAATTCCCTCTCTTTTGTCGATGTAGTGTTGGGGCTTTCCAGATTGAAAAATGTAGATTTATATGTAACAGGAAGTAATTCAAAGCTCTTATCGAAGGACGTTGTAACAGAATTCAGAGATAAGGCCACCAATATACATTTATACCCTTTGTCTTTTCAAGAATACTATGGATATGTGGGCGGAGATAAGTATGCCGCTTTTTATGAATACGCTCGATATGGTGGCATGCCTTTATGCGTATTAAAAAACAGCGCAGTCGAAAAAGAGAACTATTTGAAGCAATTGTTTGAAACCACCTATTTAAAAGATATCATTGAGCACAATAAATTCCGAAAAAGCGAATCATTGGATGAAATTTGTAATCTTATCGCCTCTTGTTCTGGACAACTTTTAAATGCGCAAAGAGTTTCTAATATTTTTATAAGTCGTAAAAAAGAAAAATTAAGCCGCGAAACAATTGACAAATATTTAGAGGCGTTTGAAGATGCTTATTTAATTAAAGAAGCCAAAAGATACGATATCAAAGGATGTTCTTATATCGGAGCGACAAAGAAATATTATTTTTCTGACATTGGTCTGAGAAATGCGAGATTAGATTTCGCTTCTTTGGACATGGGGCAAATGATTGAAAATATCGTTTATAACGAATTGCTCGTGAAAGGCTATCAAGTGAAAATTGGCGCTTTTGACCAAGTGGAGAAAAACAAAGAGAATAAAAGCGTTCTCAAAAGCTATGAAGTTGATTTTATTGCCCGCAAAGGAATTGATGATTTCTATTTGCAAGTTTCTGATAATATCGACCTAGAAATAACAAAGAAAAGGGAGCTGGCACCTTTTAAGTTAATTAGAGATGCAAATCGAAAATATCTCATCATCAACAAACCTATCTCACCAATGAAACTAGAAGGAGGGATTATTCTAGATGGGGTTGTTGATTTCATTCTAAATTTACATTAGTTTCTTATTCTACAAAATTATCTCGCTGTATCGAATCCTATTGCAAAAATTAAATGGCTGATTTTGAATTTCGGAGAATAAATTTGCACTGGAATCGCTCCTATAGAGAAATTTTAAGAAGCACATGTTTATCGGTAAAAGAGTGATTACTTTTAAGAACGGAAAGAGCTAACCATTAGTGTTCGTACCGAGAAACCACTGCTCCGCTATTAACAAAATAGACACGGAGAGATCCGTGTTTTTTTCTTATCCATGAAACGTACTTCCCTCCTTTTTATGTAATTTCAAAAGGAGAAGGATATATACTAGCGGCAAACACTACTGAGTTAAAAAAGCTTGTTCAACACCATTCTTTTTAAATGTCCCCAAAGCTTTTATCCAAAGGGTTTTCATTTATATGGAATATAAAAGTAATCTAAATATGTCTTGACCTTCTCTTGGCCATCCAAACAAGTATCAATAAGCCATCCTCGTTCTTGGTTCCACTTCTTAAGGCCTTGATAATAGAACATTTTTTTATTATCAAAAATAATGAAAGGCACGACATTATTAGCTAAGCATTCTTTTAATGCTATTAATCGTCCAACTCTACCATTTCCATCTTGGAAGGGGTGTATTCTTTCAAATTTAACATGAAACTCCACTATTTCCTCAAATGAATGGCTTTCTTTTTGATTATAATCATCAAGAAGTTTTTTCATTTCAAATGGGGCCAATCTCGGTTGGGTAGTCTCTAAACCTCCAACTTCATTTGCAACTTTTTTATAATCTCCAACAGCAAAATAAGGAAGCCTTGAATCGTTTGTATTCGATTTTAGTATTTTATGCAATTTCTTAATAAACGTCTCACTCAACTTGTAGTTAGCGAAATCAATCACGTGGTCAATCGCCGTAAAGTGGTTAATTGTTTCAATAATATCGTCTACTTTTTTACTAGTGTTTTTATCGACCCAAATGGTTCTGGTTTCAAAAATATATCTCGTTTCATCATGAGTGAGTTCGTTTCCCTCGATATGATTCGAGTTATATGTAAGATCGACCATTAGCTTATGATAAATGCCTCCTTTGATCTGATTGTTTTTCTCAAAGCGAAGTCTTTCTAATAGATAATTTTTATTTTCCTTCCCATTACTTCTAATAGGTTTTTTAGCATCTTCAGGAATCATCCAAGTTTTTCCAACCAAAACTGCGTCTTTTACTCTGCCTAAGGCACAGTAATTTCGGACACTTCTTTCCGATATATTCCATTTAATTGATGCTTCTTTGATACCTATGAATTTATTCATAACTTTATTATACATTTATCGGCAAAAAACGCATTAGTTTATAATGTTTTTGATTTTTTGCCGATTAATTTCAAGAACAATTCGTCCTTATTGCTATGCGTTCTTTGATTTTTGGAAATATCTAAAACCAACAGGGAAAATCCGTTTTTTTGTAGATTTGGGCATATCTTGTGTTCCGTAAAACACGAAAAAAGCGTCCATAACGGACGCTTATTCTTCTTTTTGTTTCTTTATTTTCGAATGTTTTTATAAAGAGGACCGTAGGTTTCGCAAGCACGATAATCTGCGCCTTCTTTATCCATTCCAAACGCATTCCAGGCAGCTGGACGATAGATATCTTCTTCTGGAACGTTATGCATGCAAACAGGGATTCTTAACATCGAGCATAAAGTGATGAGATCCGCTCCAATATGTCCATAGCAAATGGCGCCATGGTTCGCTCCCCAGGCATTCATAACATCATATGCCGTAGAGAAGACGCCTTTTCCCGTACAACGTGGGGCAAACCAAGTGCAAGGCCAAGTATAGTCGGTACGTTTCCATAAAATATCACTTACGGCATCTGGAAGACGAACGGTCCAACCTTCGCAAATTTGAAGCACTGGTCCCAATCCTTTAATCAAATTTAAACGAATCATCGTTGCTGGCATTTCAGCGCGCGTAAGATAACGAGAAGAGAAACCTCCTCCACGGAAATATCCTAAATCCGCATATGGCCAGGTTGTAGCGTCCATCGTTTTTTGAATGTCTTCTTCCGTTACATCCCACCATTGCTTCATTAAACGCGCCCCTTCTTTGTTTGTCATTTCTCCAGCTGCATCTAGGCATTGAGCACCGGAATTGATCAAATGAAGGAAGCCATCAGCTTCTTTAGCGTGTCCGATTAAATCGTATCCTGTAACACGTTTAACAGAAGAAGCAGACCAATAGGTTCTAACGTCCGCAAAAATAGAGGCTCTTCCGGTAAGAAGTTTTTCAAAGAGCATGCTTGTAGCGTTTAAAGTATCGTTTTCAGTTCCTAAAACATAAGTTTCTCTCGGACCATTCCAGTCGAAAGAAGTGTTTAAAATGGATTCTGGGAAATCGCAGTTTGGATAATAATCCGTCCATTGTCTTTGCCCTTGGAAGCCACCCACAATGGCGTTATGTCCATTGCTTTCTTCTTCGTTTCCTTCTGGAAGATTTGGATTTCCGTTAAACAAGTCTTTGATGATAAGACACATCTTGACGGTGAATTCCCAATCTTTTTCTTTTTGCTCTTTGCTCTTTTGAAGCTCAGCTGGATTTTTATCAAAGCCTTCATGGCAATTCTTTTTCACCCAGGCTAAGGCTTTTTCGTATTCTTTGTGGTCATAAATGCCTTCGTTCATGCGACGGATGATTTCCACTTCATCAACGGATTCGACGCGCATGCCTAAGTAATCTTCAAAGAAAGAATGGTCGATAATCGAACCACCAATACCCATCGTCACTGAGCCAATTTGAAGGTAGCTCTTATTGCGCATGGTTTTTGCTGCAACAGCTGCTCTCATGAAACGAAGGATCTTTTCTTTGACGTCTTCCGGTATTGAATTGTCATCTTTTTCTTGAACTTCATGGCCGTAAATGCCAAAAGCAGGTAAGCCTTTTTGAGCGTGTGTGGCTAAAACGCTTGCTAAATAAACAGCACCTGGACGTTCTGTTCCGTTAAATCCCCAAACAGCCTTGATTGTTAGAGGGTTCATGTCCATTGTTTCAGCGCCATAGCACCAGCAAGGAGTCACGGTTAAAGTGATTTCCACGCCTTCCTTACGGAATTCTTCCTCACAAGAGGCAGCTTCTCTTACTCCACCAATGGTTTCTTTTGCAATAACGACTCTGGCTTTTTCGCCATCGCTGTAGCGAATATTTTCTTCAATAAGCGCTTTTGCGGCTCTTGCCATCGCCATGGTTTGTTCTTCTAAGGACTCTCTTACTTTGAGTTTTCCTCTTCTTCCATCAATGGTTGGGCGAATTCCAATGACAGGATAGGATCCGACTAGTCTAGATTTAAATTCCATCACTTTTCTCCTTTTAAGGTATGTGTTGTTTGTAAGAAAAGTATATCAAGGTTTCTTTTGCTTTATTGTTTCATTTTCAAAAAAAGCAAAAAATAGGAATGTTTTGCAAAAAAATCATAATGAAAAGAGGCTCTAGTGAGCCTCCTATAAGCTTAGTTGTCTTATTTCGTAACGGGGGTAATCAAGCTAACATGCAGGAAATCATCAAGAGTGTCTCCAATGGTTAGGCGGATATTGTCCTCACTCTTTTCGAAGACCTTATTATCCTTGCTGACATAACCTAAAGTCTTAATGTATTCCTTATAAGATTGAATATAGCCTTTATCATCGGTTACAGTTGCTGAAATAAAGACTTCAGAGGCTGCGCCTTCTTCTCCATTCCAGTAACCATCAAAGACCTGATTTCTTTCAAATTTAGGTTCTAGGAATGGAACTTTGTTGGCGATATCTTCCTGGAAAGCGGCAACGAGTTCGCTATAAATGCTATCGTTGACGTAATTCTTCCAGGTTTTATTTCCTGAAGTAAGTGCCATATCGAAATTGGTCTTTAAGGTAAGAGGCAAAGATGTTTCTTGATAGGTAAATTGAATCGTTTCATTGCCAGTAAAGCCATCTCCACCATAAACATAATATAAAGAGGATAATTTCTCGTTTTCGACTGTCATTTTTAAGGAAGCGGGATCAATCGTTTCTGGATATTGAATAAAGCCAAGGGACTCCCCTATGTTGATAATGTCTGAGGTGGTCGTTAAAACGTTATCTTTTAAAGAAAGAATCTCACTAGAAATAGAGAAATTGATGTTTTCTTCTAAAGAACGATCGTTTTGACCAAGGCATTTCGCATTGTATTGATAATCGTAATTGAAAGAGTATGTCTTTCCATCTACGAAATAGTAGGCCTTGCCCATTAAAAGGTCGCCAACTTTCTCACCATCATATTGGTGTGTTTCATTCAAGAAGAAATTCTCTCCTTTCGTAAGCACTCATATTTCCGAAGAAGCAAGGCCAGAAAGAGAGGCGGTTGCAACATATTTGCCTTCCTTCACTTGATTCAAATAGTTTTTAATCTTTGCATCATCTTCAGAAGGTGTTTTCTTATTGTTTTCACTAATTATATTTGCTGTGGCTAAAACTTGCGTATCAATACGATAGTAGAAGAAATCTCCCGTGCTCACATCTTGCATGATGCCCGTATAGAAATGAAGATAATCAATTTTGCCATCCGTAACGCTTGCTTGGATTTTTAAGCATTTAAAACGAGAGAAGACTGCGGATTGAGTAACGGAATAGGCGAGTTTTTGAGCATCTGATCCAAGATAAAGGTAATAGTTATCTTCTGCGTTTATCTTAGCAAATTGATTTAATTCAAAGCCCTCTTTACCGACCAAAGCAAAATCCGAATATTTCTTTGTCGTATTTTGAGAAACAACTTCGTTATGGCCATCAACCCCAATAATCTTTAAAGAATCCCCTTCTCCTTTTTTATAAGTGGTGACATAAGAAACATCGTCAGAATTAATTGTTTCCACTCTTAAATAAGAATCATAGATATCAAAATTGATCGAACTTTCAGGGAAATAACGTTGGGCGGCATAGTCAAAATAATTCACCGAGGAAGAGAAAGAGACATTCCCAAAGATATTATCTCCCTTGCCTTCAAGGGTTTCAGTCGGCTTCTTCCAAGAAGAAAGGAAGGAATCCATCGCATCGATTTTGCTTGTTCCGACGTTTTCGATTTTTACCTTTCCGCCTTGAGGAGTTTGATAAATACCGCTTTGTTTTTGTTGAAGTTCGAAGGTCAAAACATTATTTTCCTTATAAAAAACAGCACGTTCGAGACCATCGCTAAAATCAAGCTGAGCGGATAAGGCTTTCACGACGTTTTCGTTATACGTAACAATCTCGTTTCCTTGAGCAACAAATGGAATATTTGAGAAATCAAAAGAAGAAAGACGGTTCATATAGGAAAGAGAAGTAAGACCTTGAGCGGTTTGCTCTTCATTAAAAGTCTGTCCTTTTAAATTGATTTTTCCGTCAATAATTTCGTAATCGTAGGCAATCTTTGTATCACTTATAGCACTCAAAAGAACGGATCCATTATTCAAATAACCGGTATAGAAATAATTCGGAGTGACAATATCCGTAAGATCTGCATCCGCAAAACGATAGGTCAATGTAAAATTGCCTTTTTTCATTTCGTTTAACGTTTGAAGAACCTCTTCCTTCAACAAAGAAACAACATCAGCCGAAGAAGTCACGGAATTCGATGAACTTGGAAGGGAATCCTCGCTAGAAGAATCGTTCTTCTTTTCTTGGCACGAAAACAATAATGCTGGTGCAAGCAATAGGATAAGACATTTCTTTGGTTTCATGGTTTTCCTCCTTAATGTAAGCCGGGTTATTTTAACGGCAAACATCATACATGAAAAGAGAAATACTTTATAATGAGAATGATGGATAGCATTAAACGTCTTAGAAGAAAAATCGTCGGTGTCACAATAACCTCCCTTTCTGGGGTTCTTATTATCATGACCGCTTCCGTTAACGCATATAGTTTTGCCCGAACTACCAAAGAAGCCGATAACGCCCTTAATATCATCGCCAATAATCGTGGTATATACCCCGAAAAAGACTTTTTTGATTCAGAGGAAAGCACAAAACCCGTCGAGCTTTCTCATGGAATAGGATATTGTACCTATTATTTTAAAAACAATTCGCCTGAGGAAGTGGTTTATCAAATTCCTTTTTTATCGAGAATAAAAATCCGCGTCTTCAAGGCGCGGTTTTTCGATCTGGCC
>ULYE01018424.1_pt1 | contig 19231 bp, 18 predicted proteins | sample 1961921 | NCBI WGS metagenome assembly ULYE01 (sample SAMEA4835856, study PRJEB28245) | human gut metagenome | biome: gut microbiome; material: fecal sample | place: Denmark | collected 2008 | reverse complement strand
CATATAGAACCCTCCTTTCTCATTAACCCCAAAAGCCGTTGGCGTTGGCGTTGGCGTAAAGGCCGTACTGAGCTGCGACACAGTTGGGGACAGTAACAAACGGCTGATAAGGTACTGTCACGGTGTTAGGCTGGGCACACTTGATTGCATTTACCTCCTTCTGCAAGCCAGCAAGAACAGAATTGACGGGAGCGAGAGCCTGACCGACAATCTGCGAAGTCATTGCAGACGACTTGAACGTAGAGTTCTCTTCGCGAAGCGAGTCAATCTTGTTCTGAAGCTCGCGCATGACAGCCTGCTGCTGACCGTTGACAATGGTCTGTGTGCTGTCCTTGATAGCGTTGTGCAAGTCACAAGTCTGACGCTGGGTCTCGTAAGCCACGTTAGCAAAGCCACGCTCCTGTCCGTTAGCCACGTTGTTGATAGAACTCTGGAGAGCGTTAGTCTGCTGACAGATGGCAAGACGATTCTCGCAGCAACAGTTAGCAAGCTGCTGAGCAATCTGCATATTGCCCTGCTGTAGAGCGTTGATAGTCTGCATACCCGACATACCCACCTGGTTGCCTACAGACTGAACCTGTGAGGTGAGAGCCGAAATAGCCGACTGAATCTGTCCTTCGGTGCAGTTGAGCTGAGTAGCGAGATTAGACAGAGCGTTGCGGTTGCCACCGATGGCATCCATAAGAAGAGAACGCCCGTAGTCGTTGTTAATTTCGTTGGCAATGTTTCCACGACCGTTGCCTCCGAAGCCGAATCCGTTACCACCCCAGCCACAGAAGCAAAGGATAAACAAGAGCCAAATGAACCAAGAGCCTTCGCCGTTACCGAAGCCTCCACCACGATTCATTGCCAACAGAAGATTAGGGTCGAGACCTCGCTGTTGAAGAAGAGGAGCTAACATGCTCATCATGCTGCCACCACCACACTGTCCGTCATTGCCGAAGACGTAAGTTTTTGTTTCAGACATAATAGTAAGATTTAAATTTCGCCCCAATGTCGGGACTTGATGCAAATTTACTTGTTATATGGAGAGTAGCCTAACAATGCTCAAATGAGGAGAACGATGCTCACGGAAACAAAAAACCGCCCTGTTTCACAACAGAACGGCTCAAAGATATATGAAAAATCTTATATAAAAAACAATAATATTATGTAATCTTACAACAATCGAGTTCAGACAGACTCCATGAAAGTTCCTTAAACCCGGCTGTCTTTCGTCCGCGCGGGATACGTCCATCAGCAACATAACGGTCGAACTTGGCGCGTGACATATTGAGATAACGGCAAGCCTCGTATTTGGAGACACGGCGGTCCTTGTCGGCAATCATCGTGCAGAGGTCGAGGAACATGCGTTCCTGCTCGTCAGTAGTGGCACATTCGCCACTGTCAATACGGTCGATAAGTTCGACGAGTATTTTGCGGATGGACTTTAAGAGGACTCCCATAGGTTATATTTTACGGTGGTATAGCCATATCATAACAACTATATATATTAAAGACACCAAAATTGCCAACACGTATACACCCTTAAGAATGTGAATCCATAACGGGACAGTCCTCTCTTGCGGAACAGGAATATCGACGCTTTTCTCACGGACAGCATAGACAGTGTCGTGCTTGATAGAAACACGGTCACGCCAACGGGTGATTTCCTTGGTGCGGTATACGGTGTCGCCTTTGATGATGGACTCGAAGTAGATGGAGTCGTGCTGAAAGATGCTGTCAAGGCGAATATTGTTGATATGTACCGTGTCGTGATAGGTGCGTTCGAGGACTACGGGACGAGGTGATGAGCAGCTGGTGCAGGAGACAATAATACCTATCCAGATGGTCATTATCACTACAAACCAATAGAAGTCGCTGAGTATTGAGCGCAACCATTCGCGCTGCCCGTTATCGTTTATATTCATAGCTTTTAATTTTTAAGAAGGACACTCTTTGCCTTATCAAGGAAAGCACGTCGTTGTTCGAGTCCGTTGGTGCCTCCGTTGACGGCCTTCGTTATCTTGACGAGGTCGTCCTTGTCGGCATACTTATTGAGATTATGTGAGTCGAAGAACCACATAGAGGATTTGACAGCACCGAGAGGCTTGGAGAGAAGGTCTGGATTGTTGACAACGTCACCCTTGCAGTATTTAGAATTATTGTATGCGGTATAATTCGCGCGTCCTGTGATTTGGATAAGTCCACGGCCCCGGTACTTGTATCCGTCACCATCCTTTTTGGGTGTATTGCCGAGCATCTTAGCAAGTCGGCCTGTATCGTACTTGTCGAAGTAATGAGTAGGACCTTGCTCTTCGGTGTGCTTTAGGCAGGCGGATTCGTGGAGAATCTGTGCGAGGTAATGACACATACGAAGAGGGGTAGTGATGCCGAATACGTCAGCATAGCCATTGATGTAGTTGATGTACTTGTCGACGTATGGCTCGGCAGATGGAGATATCTGTATAAACTGTTGTCGGGTTATCTTCATTTTGTATTTTCTTTAGGCTCGGGCGAAAGATGTTTGAATATCTCGAATTTTTCTACGAACTTGACTGTAAGTATGTAGTAGAGAAGTGATGTGAGTTTATGCCATGTTGAACCAGGAGTACAGAGGCTTCGCCAGTTGCGCACGATGTTGGTGCCAAAAAGATAAATGGCAGCGAAACAAACGTATTTGACACAAACAAGAGCCTGTTCTTCGGTGTGCATGAAGTGTCCGACAATGAACATCGATGCAGCCGTAGCAAAGAAGATAAGGCAATAAATGAAACACATGCCAGCCTTTCGCCATGACCATTTCTCGCCGTTGAATATAGCAGCGAGCAGACCGAAGACGAAGTTGACGGCAAAAAGGATGAGCATACCAGCCATAAAGTCCTGAATAGGACTCAGTAAGGCGAAAAACGCCCCGGTAACTGCTATTATAACGCTTCTTATTTCGTTCATAATGAATATTTTTATTCGCAAATTTAATGCTAAAAGGTATAGATTTTTCGGTAATTCGTCTTTTGTAGAAATAAAAATAGGTAGCGACAATTAAGCCGCTACCTAATTATATTAGATTTTGTCCTCAAGAGCGTCGAAGGCAGAACGAACGTCACGGTTAAGAGTGCGTGCATAGCGTTGGGTCTGACGGAGATTAGTATGACCGAGAACTTTGGAGACAATGTTGATAGGCATGCCCTTGGAGAGGAACATGGTGGCAGCTGTGGCACGTCCCATGTGGGAATGGAGGCTATCAACACCTATCATTGAACCTATAACCTTAAGATAGTCGTTGTACTTCTGATTGCTTACCCGAGGAAGCTTGTTGTTATACTTATTGAGTATCTCCACTGCTTGCGGAAGTAGCTGAAGGACGAAGTCTACATCTGTCTTGACACGACGGTCGTGATAAAAATACTTTCCGTCTATGAGGTCACATGCGCTGAAATCAAACGCCATAAGGTCGGAATATGCGAGTCCGGTGTAACACTGGAACAAGAAGAGGTCGCGTGCCTTGACGAGGTGAGGATTGGTGACGGTAACAGAACGGATAGACTCGAACTGCTCAATGGTGAGACAATCGACATACTGCTTGTCGCCACGCGATATTTTAAAGCTAAGACGACGATATGGGTTTTCTTGCACAAGGTTGTCAATAACAGCATCGTTGATAAAAAGCTTCAGATACTTGTGGTAGTTGTAGATAGAGGCCTGTCCCATCGCTCGAGTATGCAAGTATTCATCCATTGCCCGAACCTTGGCCACTGTAAGGTCCGAGAAGGATATTATCTTACCCCATGAACGTAAGAAGCGAGTGAAGACACGATAGCGAGCCTTTGTACTATCGGATACACGACGTGCTACTGTGCGCTGTTCGCAATACGTGGGGAAATCTATCACCTTGTCAGTAGATTCACCTTGGAACATGCGTGTTAGCAGGTTAAAGTCAAAGCCATCTTCTTCGTCGTAGGCTTTGTTCACGATTTTATTAGCCTTTACTCTGATAGCTGTCAGACGCTGATTCAACTCCTTTCTGTCGGGATGGTGAATAATCTTACACTCACGGCTATCCCATTCGTCGGCAGACACCTTAATACCAGTGGTAAAGTATTTCTGCTTGCGGTTCATGCTAAATCGAATTTCAACAGAACCTTGCTTTCCGCTCCGTGTGGCGTGCTTTCTGTCATAAACAATGTTAAATTTCAAAATTGCCATAATACACAAAAAATTTTAAAACGTTTACGATGTTTCGGGAAACAAACACGCATTTGGTAATACACTTTTGGCGGTTGGTAATACATTGGTAATACATTTCAACCAAAATATGCGTCCAAGTGCGCGAGAAAGCTGATAAATACTGGTGTACCCGAGCGTTGCAGAGTAAAACAGTTTGCGAACGAGTTTACGTTATAACTTGTTTACTTACAGCAACTTACACAAAGCAAAATATCGCTAATAGCTTGGTAAAGAAGCTATTAGCGATACAATCAAATTTGAAGCAATTTTGTTTATTTGTGATCCGCATGGGGCTCGAACCCATGACCCCAACATTAAAAGTGTTGTGCTCTACCAGCTGAGCTAGCGGATCTCCGTGTTTACCTTATGTCTTAAAGCGAGTGCAAAGGTACTACTATTTTTTTGATTGTGCAAGTGTTTTGCCGTTTTTTTGACAACTTTATTCAATCGTTTGTATATCTCGTAAAAATGCAGTAATTTTGCAGTAACTTTTACACAGGATAACATTGTTAATTTTAAAAGATATATGTCTGCTAATAATACAACAGCTTCTACAACCCCTGCCTGGACAGAGGTTGAATATTCGGCTCGCTGTATGAGCCCTTACATCAGCACTCCTATTTATATACCAGAGGAAACTTCTTATTATCTTTGTCGTGAAGGTGGCGTTCGTGAGCAGCACAAGCTTACGTTTGTGGTGTTCCGTGCCGAAGGTGCCGACCCTGACGATTGGGAAGATTCGCCTATGATGGGACGCTTGGATATATGCGTTTTGGGTGAGGGCGACGAGGAGGTAGAGCCTGTTGAGGCTGTATACCTTGGTGTGCCTACCGAGCAGTTCGTCAGTGTGGTGCGCGAAGACGACAACGAGATAGTGTTCGACTTTACCTGGCGATATGGCTCTATCAGCATCGACCGTGCCAACAAGACAGACGAGGGCTGGGTGGTAAAGAAGGACGACTTTGGCGAGGAGGGCATTGCGATGCACCTTACTCCACGCAAGGGCAACGCTTTCACACTGCGATTGGTTATGCCTTACGTCGGTTTCTCGCTCACAGACGCAGATGGCAATCGTGTAAGTGGGGATGTAGAGATTAAGCATGAGGATGTTGCCAACTACAATTATTGCTTCGTTGGCAATCCTTCTAACGACCGATTCCAGATTTCGCTCGACGACAACAAGCTCAATTATATGTGTGTTCTCACCGAGGACAATCGTCTGTCGGTTCGTGATATGCGTGAGCGCCTTGCTCTTGTCGACGAGATTGAGACGGAGGGAACACTCGACCAACTGCTTATGGGTGCCCATTCTATACTGATTAAGAATAAGTCGTCGCGTTGGCGCATACAGCTCACGGGTGAGGATGTAGACGGTGCAAGCGATGTGGAGATTAACGGTGTGGCATTGGCTCGCTTTGCCTTTGAGCGTTTTGCCGACGATAATGGGGTAGACGAGGACCAGCTTGCACAGCGCCTTATGCACATGGAGCAGCGTTATGCCTTCCAGTGGTACTGGATGAACGAGGCCGACTGGAGCCATGAGAACCTTGAAGGTCTTATGGATATGGACGGACTGGATGCCGACCCTGAGAAGATGATGCGCCAAGCCCTGCTCTTCAACCGCTACGAGACGTTTATGAAGCGCCTTACTGCCTTCTCGTACATATCGCAGCGCGCCATTCAGGGCGACCAACTTCAGGCTCGCAACAACAAGCGCAAGATTGCGCGTTGTGTGCGTCATCTGCTTGCACACCGTGCCGGTGAGGAGAGTGTATGGAATCTTGATGAAGAAGCACGCAAGGAGATACAGCACTTCCACGGAACCTTCCACCGCGAGTTTGTTGCGGCATTGGAAGAATAATATACCCACAATAAAGCGTCCTGCAAGGGCAAGAGCATTGATTTTTCAACGCTTTTGCCTTTGCAGGACGCTTAGTTTATTTATAAAGAGCGTACCCTTACAATATCTGCAGCACCTCTTTTATGTCTTCAATCTTACGCAGCTCGTCCATTATAACCTTAACCTCGCTGCGGTCGTGCACCCTTATCTCGATCTGTCCGTCGAATATACCCTCATTGCTCTCGATGGTGACACGGTGTATGTTGACGTCGAGCTTGTCCGATATAACCTCCGACACGTCGTGCAGCATGCGCTTGCGGTCGATGCCTCGTATCTCTATAGTAGCGTCGAAGAACATCACCTTGTGCATATCCCACTTGGCATCCAGTATGCGCTTGCCGTATGTAGCCTTCAGTTTGGAAGCCACCTCGCAGTCGCGGCGGTGTATCTCGATGCGGTTCTTGTTGTCGATAAAGCCCAGTATGTCGTCGCCCGGAATAGGGTGGCAGCATGTAGGGAATACATACTGGCTGATATTCTCCTCGTTGATATATACCGGTTTCTTCTTGTTGAAACCTTCGCCAACGGTGAAAAAGTTGTTTTTCTTGTCCTCCTTCTCCTCCTTTTTGCCGAAGAAAGGCACAAACTTGCGCCATCCGCCGCCATTGTCCGACTTCTTCTCGTGCAGCTCTTCAAGGTCTTTGTCGCCAAGAATAACGGTGCGCTTGCCTATAGCAAGGAAGAGGTCGTCGTTCTTCTGGTAGTCGTGAAACTCGCATAGCTTTGTCAGCACCGGAGTGGTCATGTCCAGATTGTTCTTGCGCAACCAGTCGTCCAGTATCTGTTCGCCCTTCTTTTGGGTCTCGCGGTTGTCTCTGCGCAGTATGGCAAGAATCTTTCCCTTTGCCTTGGCGGTAGACACAAAGTTGATCCACGACTGCTGCACGTGCTGCGACTTTGAAGACAGAATCTCCACCTGGTCGCCGCTCTGCAGTTGATGACTAAGTGGAACAAGCTTGTGGTTTACCTTGGCGCCAATACAATGGCTGCCGAGGAAGGTATGTATCTGGAAGGCAAAGTCGAGAGCGGTACATCCTGCGGGCATAGTCTTGATTTCGCCCTTCGGTGTAAACACGAATATCTCGCTTGCAAAGAGGTTTAGCTTTACGGTGTCGAGGAAGTCCATTGCGTCTGGCTGCGGGTCGTCAAGAATCTCCTTGATGGTCGACAGCCAGTTGTTAAGCTCGGTGTCGTCGTTAAGCTCGGCCACCTCGCCGTCCTTGTATTTCCAGTGGGCCGCAAATCCCTGCTCAGCCACCTCGTCCATGTGGTCGGAGCGAATCTGCACCTCAATCCACTTGCCCTGGTTAGACATCAGCGTAACGTGCAGAGCCTGATAGCCGTTGGCCTTAGGATGATTTACCCAGTCGCGCAGACGGTCGGGGTGCGACTTGTATATCTGGTTGATAGCCACGTATATGCGGAAGCACTCGTTAATCTCCTCCGAGCGAAGCTTCGGAGTGTAGATTATGCGCACGGCGAGGATGTCGTATATCTCGTCGAACGTAACGTGCTTGTTCTGCATCTTGTTCCATATAGAGTAGGGGCTCTTTACGCGGGCCTTAATCTCGTACTGTATGCCCATACGGTCGAGCGCCTCGCGTATGGGTTTGGTAAAGGAGGCGAATATCTGGTCGCGCTGGGCTTGTGTGTCAGCCAGCCTTGTCTTGATATACTGATACTCCTCCGGATGCTCGTAGCGGAACGAAAGGTCCTCGAGTTCGGTCTTAATCTTGTTCAAACCAAGACGGTTTGCAAGTGGAGCATATATATATAATGTCTCGCCGGCAATCTTGTATTGCTTGTTGGCAGGCTGCGATTCGAGCGTGCGCATATTGTGCAAGCGGTCGCAAATCTTGATGAGGATTACGCGAATGTCGTCGCTCATCATCAAGAGCAGCTTCTTGAAGTTCTCAGCCTGTGCCGAAGCCTTGTCGCCGAATATGCCACCCGAAATCTTGGTGAGTCCGTCGACAATCTGTGCTATTTTCGGACCAAAGATGTTCTCGATATCCTCCACCGTATAGTCGGTGTCTTCGACGACGTCGTGCAGCAGTGCCGCGCAGATGCTCGTCGATCCCAACCCCATCTCCTCGGCAGCTATGCGTGCCACGGCTATAGGGTGCATTATATATGGTTCGCCCGATAGTCGGCGCACGCCTTTGTGCGCCTGTCGAGCGAAGTTGAAGGCTTTAGTAATGATATCCACCTTTCTGCGGTGTCTTGACGCAAGGTAGATGTCGAGCACTTGCTTGAAGGCTCCTTCGATGAGCTTGTCATCCGCAGCCTCCCTTTGCTGGTCTTTCAGTTTCTGGTCGTCCATAGTACAGGTCTCCTATATATAGGTATATGGGTAAGTAGTTATTTTATGCGTAACTTCTTGCCTGCGCGTATGCTGCTGCCGCTAATCTTGTTGAGCTTCTTAAGCTTTTTAACGGTAGTGCCGTTGCGCTTGGCAATCTCAGATAGAGTGTCGCCCTGACGAATTGTTACGTTGCGTCCTCCCTTGTTCTTCTTGCCCTTTTTGCCCTTATGGCGCGAGTTGCGGCTTGACGAGCTCTTGCTTCTTGACGAGCTTGAGCTGCGTCTCGAGTACGAGGGCGCATCCTCGTTGACGTCCACCTCTGTGCGCTTTGCAAGCAGCACGTCCGGTCGGTAGGCGTATATCGAGTCCTCGTTGTCGATGAACTTGCCCACAAGTGTGGCAGGAAGTCGCAGCGCCATTGGTCGTGTAGAGCCGTTGACGATGTTGCGTCTATACTGCGGGTTGAGCTGTTGAATTTGTCCAATCTCCATGCCCAGTACCTTAGCCACCTGCTCGAAGTGAACATCGCGGCTTACAACCACGGTGTCGGTCTTGCCCGGCAGGTCGGCCTGCATAGGGCAGATGTTGTGGTCGCAGTAGTAGTTCATTATATAGTTGGCGGCGATAAACGCCGGAACATATCCTCTTGTCTCCTTTGGCAGGTATGGATATATCTGCCAATAGTCGGTAGCACCGTTCGATCGGTGTATTGCTTTGTTTATGTTGTCTGGTCCGCAGTTGTATGCTGCGATAACGAGATTCCAGTCGCCGAATATCTTGTACAGGTCGCGCAGGTAGTGTGCTGCTGCATACGATGCGCGCACCGGGTCGCGACGCTCGTCCACAAGCGAGTTTACCTCCAGTCCGTATTGCTTGCCAGTGGAAAGCATAAACTGCCAAAGACCCGTTGCGCCCACGCGCGATACGGCGTTTGGGTTGAGAGCCGACTCGATAACCGGCAGATACTTCAGTTCTAATGGCAGTCCGTACGATTCGAGAGCCTCCTCGAATGTAGGCATATAGAAGTTTTGCGCGCCAAGCATAATGCTTACCGAGCGGCGCAGACGGCCGCTGTATCGGTCGATAAACTTCTGCACAACATCATTGTACGGCAATTCGATAACCGACGGTATGCGCGCCAGTCGTTCCTTGTACACTTCCTTGCTGTATACCGGGTTCACATCAGGCATATTGCAGTCGGTGTTAATTTTAAGATATGTACGGCTGTTGTATACCGACAGCAGCGAGTCGTACTCGCTTGTCATAGCTTCTGGCAGGTCGATTATCTCCTTCTTGCCCTCGGCATTGGTTACGGTAATTTCGGTCTCGTTGTCGTCGCTCTGCGCGAGGACTGGGGTAGAGAAGCCTATTATTGCTGCGGCTATCAATACTAATGTCTGTTTCATCAATCTTTTAAAGTTTATTCTTTCTACCTTAGAAATTCAGGCTAAAGCTCATGCCCAGGTTGTTTGCCTTTATCGGGTTGCGCTCTCGCTCATTGTTTATAATAGTAGGCTCAACCCTCAGGCTGAGGTCCTTTGATATGTCAAATTCGGACAGCGACGCATCTACGTATGCGTCAATGATGCTCAGGGCATAAACGCCCACGATGCAGAAGAAGCTAAGGTCGCGCCATCTGCGGAATCGGTCCTTACGGTTTTTGAACAGCGTTTGGTATCGCTGTATGTTCGATTCGTCTATCTTGGCACCGAGATGCAGAAACTGGTTGTAGCTCTGCGTGTTGGGGTCGTCGTCCATAAGGTCCATGTATGCCTGCGAGTAGTCGTGGTACATCTGGTTGTTCCAGCGCATGGCGTATGCGCATCCCACGAATCCTCCGTATACAATGGGCAGTTTCCAGTATTTGCGGTTGTATATCTGTCCGGCTCCGGGCAGCACAATAGCCAGCCACATGGCACGCTTGGCGTTGGGTCGCCATGTGCTCCAGTCGCGCTTTTTAGGCAGCTTTATGGAGTCGGCAGCCATGGTGGTAAGCTTCAGTGTGTCCTGCATTGTCGATACGGCTGCTATCGAGTCGGCCTTCTGTTGTGCTGCAGCAGATGCAGGCATCAGCGCCATGACAGTTGCTATAAGCAATGCGGGCAGTATATTCAGCAAGATATTCTTCACTGTAATCATTTCATTATCAACCAGAAATCTATTGTCTCATTTTGTCGAACACGCTCATGATGCGTTCCAGCTCGCCCTCGTTGTCGAAGGGTATGGTTATCTTGCCCTTGCCTTTAGGCGAGCAAGTCATCTGCACCTTGGTTTGCAGAAAGTCTGACAGGCTGTTGCGCAGCACGTTGAATTCTTCGGGCAGCTTGGCTTTAGCCACTATTTTCTTGCGTCCGCTCTCAACGTCCTCGCCGTTCTTCAGCATCTTTGCCATCTCTTCCACCTTGCGTACCGAGTAGCCGTGCTTAACAACCTCGTTGAACAGTTTTATCTGCAACGACGGCGAGTCGACGGCAAGCAGTGCGCGTGCGTGTCCCATGTCTATCTCCTTCTTCTGCAGTGCTATCTGCACTTGAGCCGGCAGACGCAGCAGTCGCAGATAGTTGGTTATGGCTGTGCGGCTCTTGCCCACACGCTCGGACACCTTCTCCTGTGTCATGCCCTCAGCGTCGAGCAGGTGCTCGTATGCCAAGGCTATCTCTATGGCGTTGAGGTCTTCGCGCTGTATGTTCTCCACCAGAGCCATCTCCATGATGCTCTCGTCGTTGATGGTGCGTATGTATGCAGGTATGGCTGTCAGTCCAGCCATCTGCGAGGCACGCCAGCGGCGCTCTCCGGCAATAATCTGGTAGCGGTCTTCGGCGGTTTGTCTCAGCGTTATAGGCTGTATGATGCCTATCTGCTCGATGCTTGTGGCAAGCTCTTGCATAGCCTCCTCGTCAAAATCGCGTCGTGGCTGGTTTGGGTTAGCCTCGATTTGGTCGAGTGGTATCTCGCTTATAGTCGACGACCCCTGCGTCCTTACGCTTCCGGTGTCGATAAGCGCGTCAAGTCCCTTGCCTCCCTCGATGTCGTCGAGACCGCGTCCGAGCACGCTTCTGTTGTATTTCTTGTGTACAGCCATTATTTATCGTTCTTATTGATTATTTCCTTGGCAAGAGCCAAGTGGTTTTTCGAGCCAGCCGAGTCGGCGTCGTACAGAATCACGGGCAGTCCGTGGCTTGGACTTTCGCTCAGCTTCACGTTGCGTTGTATGACCGTCTTGAACACCAGTTCCTGGAAGTGTCTCTTCACCTCGTCGTATATCTGGTTGGCAAGGCGCAGGCGGCTGTCGTACATAGTGAGCAAGAATCCCTCTATCTCCAGGCTCGGGTTGAGCTTGCTCTTGATTATCTTTATAGTGTTGAGCAGTTTTGTTATGCCCTCCAGTGCAAAGTATTCGCATTGTACTGGTATTATCACCGAGTCGGCTGCGGTAAGTGCGTTTACCGTGATAAGTCCGAGCGACGGGCTGCAGTCTATTAGGATGTAGTCGTAGTCGTCGCGAATCTTGTCGAGCATGTTCTTGATTATGCGCTCGCGGTTCTTGAGGTTGAGCATCTCTATCTCGGCTCCCACGAGGTCGATGTGGCTTGGTATGATGTCAAGCCCGTTGATGTCTGTGGTGTAGACGGCGTCGCGCACGTCGGCTTGGTCGATAATACATTCGTAGAGTGAGCAGTCGATTTCTTGTATGTCTACTCCGAGTCCGCTTGAGGCGTTAGCCTGCGGGTCGGCATCCACTACGAGCACAGTCTTCTCAAAAGTAGCGAGAGATGCCGCGAGATTAATCGTTGTTGTTGTCTTGCCAACTCCACCTTTTTGGTTGGCCAATGCTATTATCTTTCCCATTTGCGTCAAAATTATTCGGCAAAGTTACATATTTTATGCGAGATACTGCCCGTTTAAACCTTTTTTCGTACATTTGCAAATGAAAATAAAGACAAATTTATGAATATTAAAAGACCATTAATACTAATTTCGAACGACGACGGCTATCATGCCAAGGGTATCAACCAGCTCATCGACATGCTTCGCGACCTTGCCGACATTGTGGTTTGCGCTCCCGAGTCGGCTCGTTCGGGTTTTGCCACAGCCTTCTCCGCCACCGTTCCGCTGCGCCTTAAGCTGCGCCGTAAGGATGGCGACGGCTACGAGATGTGGTCGTGCAACGGCACACCGGTCGACTGTGTGAAGCTTGCCCTGCACGAGCTGCTTGCCAACCGCAAGCCCGACCTTGTCGTGGGCGGCATCAACCACGGCGACAACGCGTCGGTCAATGTGCACTACAGCGGCACAATGGGTGTGACGTTGGAGGGTTGCATGAAGTACATCCCGTCTATAGGCTTCTCGCTTTGCGACTTTGCCGACGATGCCAACTTCGAGCCTTTGCGTCCATACGTGCGCCAGATTGTGCAGAAGGTGCTGGCAGAGGGGCTGCCTAAGGGCGTTTGCCTTAACGTAAACTTCCCCAAGCTCGACACCTTCAAGGGTGTGCGTGTATGCCGTATGGCTTTCGGCACATGGTACAACGAGTGTGTCAAGATGCGCCATCCGCACGGTTACGACTACTTCTGGATGACCGGCTCCTACCGCAACGACGAGCCTGAAGCCACCGACACCGACAACTGGGCGCTTACGCACGGCTATGTAGCCATAACGCCCACACGCATAGACGTTACGGATTATGACACTCTGAAAAACTGGAAATTATGAAGTACTACCTGATAGTTGGCGAAGCATCGGGCGATTTGCACGCTTCGCACCTTATGGCGGCGCTGCGTCGGGTTGACGACAGTGCCGAGTTTCGCTTCTTCGGCGGCGACCTTATGTTGGCTGTCGGCGGCAAGCGTGTGCGCCATTACCGCGAGCTTGCCTACATGGGCTTTATCCCGGTGCTCTTGCACCTACGCACCATCTTCAAGAATATGGCTATGTGCAAGCGCGATATAGTGGAGTGGCAGCCCGACGCCCTTATCCTTGTCGACTATCCGGGCTTCAATCTTGACATTGCCAAGTATGTGCATGCCAATACCAACATACCCGTCTACTACTACATATCGCCTAAGATATGGGCGTGGAAGGAGTGGCGCATCAAGAGTATAAAGCGCGATGTGGACGAGATGTTCTCCATCCTGCCGTTCGAGGTGCCCTTCTTCGAGCAGAAGCACCATTATCCCATACACTATGTGGGCAACCCAACTGCCGAGGAGGTGCGCCAGTTTCAAGGCTCGTACCACGAGACGGCAGCCGACTTCTGCCGCCGCCATGGCTTGCCCAACAAGCCTATAATAGCCCTCTTGGCTGGCAGCCGACGCCAGGAGATAAAGGACAATTTGCCTGCGATGATTAAGGCGGCAAGCCGTTTTGCCGATTATCAGCTTGTGCTTGCCGGTGCGCCAAGTATACCGAGCGAATACTACGCCCAGTTCTTGGCTGGAGGGGATGTCGCAATAGTAGACAACGACACCTATCCGTTGCTCTCGCATGCTGTCGCGGCTGTGGTAACGAGTGGTACCGCCACGCTTGAGACGGCTCTCTTCCGTGTGCCACAGGTTGTGTGCTACGAGACACCGCTGCCCAAGCTCATAGCCTTCTTGCGCCGCCACGTGCTCAAGGTAAGGTACATATCATTGGTAAACCTTATAGACGACAGCGAGGTGGTGCCCGAGCTTGTAGCCGATACCTTCTCGGTAGACAATATAGCGCACGAGCTTTCGTGCATCCTGCCTGGCACCACGGGGCGCGACAGGATGCTCGAAGGCTACGAGCGCATTTGGCAGAAGATAGGTGCCGACAGTCCGTCGCAGAGCGCGGCGCACATTATCTACTCGCTTGTACGGCAGTAGAGTGGGGTGTTGTATCGGTTTACAAATGCCTCCACCTTGCGTATATACTCCTTGCGGTGGTCGCGATAGGCAAAGGCGTGGCCACTGCCGGGTGCTATCCACAGCTCCTTGGGTTGTGGCTTGGCGTCGTATAGAGGATATACCATACTTGTTGGCACAAAGGTGTCTTTGCTGCCGTGTATAAAGAGCATAGGCTTCTTACACTTTGCCACCTGCTTAAGGGGCGATGCCTCCTTAAACGACCATCCATACTTAATCTTTGTAAGCCAAGAGGCGGTGTACAGCAGCGGAAAGGCTGGGAGCGAATAGCGTCCGCGCAGCTCGTGCTCAAACTCGTCCCAGGCGCTTGTGTATCCGCAGTCCTCTACGAAGCAACGCACATATTTGGGCGTTTCCTCGCCGCTGACGCACATTGTTGTAGCGGCACCCATTGATATGCCGTGTACCACAAGGCGCATCGAGTCGGCGCTTATGCCGAACGTCTTAGGCGCCATCTCTATCCACTTAAGCACGTCTATGCGGTCCTTCCATCCCATCTGTATGTCGTTGCCGCCCGTCAGTCCGTGTCCGTGCAGGTCGGGCAGCACGATGTTGTAGTGCATCTCCTTATTGTATATACGTGCAATGTGCAGCATGTCGATAGAGTTGTTGGTGTAGCCATGCACCACAACAGCCGTCCTGCCGTTGGCTTTTGTAGAGCGTATAAGCACGGCGTGGGCGCGTGTGCCGTCGGGCATAAGGGCAAAGGTGTCGCTCCATGCGCGCTCGGCACGTATGCTGTCGAGCCACGGGCGCAGCTCGGGATACCATGCGTAAGCCTTGCCCCAGTTCTTGCTGTGCGATTGTGGCTTGCTTGCCAAGGCATAGTCGACGAGGTAGAACGAGCCGTACGTTGTAACGCCAACTATCGCTGCCAGTATCAGGGTAGCCACGGCGGCTACCCATCTCTTTGTTGTTTTCTTCATATCTTTATTGGTTTAATTTATTGTTTGGGTACACCTTGCCTAAAACTCAACCTTGTACACCTTGCCCTTTTGTGTCTTAAGCACCTTGGTATCGTCGTCATAGCGCACCTTGCACTCGCCACCCGAGCCCGAGTGGATGTCGGCATGGCATAGCTTGCCGTCCTTCCAGTAGACGTCTACCGTAAAGTTGCCACGTGCTCGCAGACCCTTTACCGCTCCGCTGCGCCAAGCGTCGGGCAGGGCAGGCAGCAGATGTACAAAGCCCATGTGGCTCTGCATAAGCATCTCGGTTACGCCGGCAGTACCGCCGAAGTTGCCGTCTATCTGGAATGGGGCATGCGTGTCCCACAGGTTGTCCAATGTTCCGTTCTTCAGAAGGTTGCCGTAGAGCATGTAGGCATGGTTGCCGTCGTGCAGGCGCGCCCACTGGTTGAGCTTCCATCCCATCGACCATCCCGTCGCTCCGTCGCCTCGGTGTTCGAGGACGATGCGTGCAGCCTTTGCCAGGTGTGGTGTGGTTACGGGCGATATGGTGTGTCCCGGATGCAGACCAAACAGGTGGTTGACGTGTCGGTGCTCGTCCTTGGGGTCGTCTATATCCTTCGACCACTCCATAAGCTGTCCGTATCTGCCCGTCTTGTAGGGAGCAATATGCTTAAGGGCGTCCTCCCACGAGCGGCGTTCCTTTGCGCTGCGTCCAAGCACCTTGCTGGCGTCGATGGCGTCGAGCAATATCTCGCGTATTACGGCATGGGCAAATGTGGCACCCTCGTCTATAGGTCCGTGCTCGGGCGAGGTAGACGGTGCGGCTGTGTACACGCCGTCGGGGCGGTGCCACAGATAGTCGGCTGCAAAGTCGGCAGCACCCTTTATGATGTCGTAGGCTTCGTTGGCAAGCCATTTGCGGTCGCGTGTGTAGTCGTAGTAGTTCCACAGGTGGGTGGCGAGCCAGGGTCCGGCAAAGGGCGAGAAGTTCCACGACATATCCTCGCTGCTTAGCGGGGTGGTGAATCCGAAGGGATTGCCCGATATTGATGTGGTCCATCCACGTGTGCCGAAGTACGACTTAGCCGTAACCTCGCCCGGCTTTATAAGCGAGCGTATGAAGTTGAACAGAGGCAGCTCACACTCCGTAAGGTTGGTCTGGCATGCCGGCCAGTAGTTCATCTGCATGTTGATGTTGTTGTGATAGTCCACACGCCACGGACCATCGACATTGTTGTGCCATACGCCTTGTAGGTTGGCAGGCAGGTTGCCTGGTCGTGATGAGGCTATAAGCAGGTATCTTCCAAACTGGTAATACAGCTGTTCGAGGTACGGGTCGGCTTTGCCGCGGCGATAGTCGGCAAGTCGTTGGTTTATGGGGCGGTCGTTCTTTACAGCCGAAGCGTCGTTCAGTTGCAGGCTGACACGGCTGAACAACCGTGTATAATCGGCATAATGCTCGTCCAGCAACAGGTCGTAATCCTTAGCCGAAGCCAGCCCAATCCATTTGCCGGTGTTAGCCACAGGGTCGGTACCCACGTATGCCTTAGGGTCGTTGAAGTCGGGGTCGAAGTTCTCCTTGTAGTCGGTGTCGGCAGTAAGCAGAATGAGCACCTCGTCGGCATCCTTCACCGTTAGGCGTCCGTCTTGGTTGCTAATGCTTCCTCCCTTGTTGATAGCCTTTATGCGTACGGCATACTGCATGTCGTTGTTGTCGAGACGTGCGTTCCACAGCAGCTCGTTGTTGCCCTCGGCAGAGAGCTTTCCCTCCGACACGGGGTTGGGGGCGTAGGATATCACGAGGTTCTGCTTGCCTTGCTTGGATGCTGCAAAGCGCACGGCAATGATGTTGGCGGGATAACTTGCAAAGTAGTCGCGGCGGTACACTACGCCGTCCTTGCAGAACTGGACGTGCGCCAAAGCCGAATCCAGCGACAGTTCGCGGCGATAGCCCGTCATACCAATGCCGCTAAGTCCGGTCTCCACGTACAGCTCGCCGGCTGTGGTGAAGCTTCCGAAGCGCGACGGTGTTTCGTCCTTCGAGCCGTAAGGCACCTCGCTGTTGAAGTTCTTGCGTGTCAGCACGTCCGCCTTCTTCCAGTCGTTGTCGGCAAACGCCTGACGTATATCCTTGAGCACATGTGCCGACTGCTTGTTGACGTTCCAGTAGTAGGCAGCCCCCTTCTTGGTGTTAGGTCCGCCACGCCAGAGCGTTTTCTCGTTGAGTGTCAGTCGTTCAGCCTCCACCGAACCCATGATGTTGGCGCCTATAGAGCCGTTGCCAATAGGCAGCGACTGCGACTCCCATTCGGTGTCGGGGTTGCGCATAGCGTCGCCAGCCGCAATGGGCTTGTTGCCGTTGTTCCATCTCTCGGGATGTCCGCCATACCACACGGCGGCACCACGCACACTTGTAGGGCGGTCGAACCAGTAGCGCAGCTGTTGCGCGTTCTGGGCATTGGCTGTCTGGGATAGAGCAGCAAGTAGCATTATTGCCGAAATACTCTTCTTCATTGTCATGTAGATTGTTGCTTTGTTTAGGTTCGGCAAAGTTAGTGTTTATCTTTGTATTATCGGTAGGTTAAGGCGGATAAATGCAAAAAAAAGGATGGGAACCCCATCCTTTTTTTAGCTGCTTTTTCTGTCCTTACGCTCACAGTACCTTTCACATTGAGCGCATATATCATATCCAAGCATAGCCCCGAGCATAAAGTCCTCCTCAGGCGTGAGCAGGTTGAGAGGCCGTGTTACAATCATGCGTATAGCGTTAAGACACTCCTCTCTACCGAAATACAAGTTAAGGCGGTCGCTGCCAACCGGTTGGATAACGTATTTGATGTTTTGGCTTTCCAGTCGGCGGATTGCAAAGTCCTCGTATTGCTTGTTGAAAGTGAAGAGTACCATACGGCGCACTCCCTTTTTATATTCGTAGATATGGTTCATCAGAACCTTCATGTCTACTGGTACTGCTGTGGATTGCTGCATGATTGAAACCTTGGTTTTATGTGTTAATACTAACTGTTGTGTATGTTGATTAGAGGCTTGGCTTTATTTCGGCTACCCAATCGTCTATACGCTCGTCGGTCTTGCTGTCCTCGTTCACCTCGTCGAGAGCCAGCCCCACGAACTTGCCGTCAACAACCGATTCGGAGTCGTCGAATGTATAGCCATCCGTAGTAACAGCACCTATAACGTTGGCGCCAGCCTGCTTTACGGCATTGTATATCTCTGCCATTCCGCCTACGAAGGTATCAGGATACGACTCGGAGTCGCCGCAGCCAAAGAGAGCTACAGTCTTGCCGCCAAGGTCGGCGTTCTTGATAACCTTCAAACCGTCATACCAGTCGTCCTGCACCTCGCCGGCACCCCATGTGGATGTACCGAGAATAAGGTTGTCGTTGTCGGCGATAACGCTGTCGTCAAGGTCGGTGACGTTGATAACGTTGTCTACACCCAATTTTGCTCCAATTCTGCCAGCGAGATCTTCACAAGTGCCTGTGCTTGTGCCATAGATGATAACCGTCTTTTTCATAATCTTTAGTTGTTTTTATTTATGTAAGTGTATGGTTAAAGCCGTTGGTTTTAACTGTTGCAAAGTTAGCTTGGTTTCAACATCTACACAATACCTAAATACGATGATTATTTATATGGTTATCATTATTAATGTTTTTATTTTTCAACCACTCATTCTATCACTATTTGGGTGGCGGATATCTGTAACGTATTGATATTCCTTAAGATACAAGAGTGTTAGGTGGTGGATTGCGGCTGCCATCTATCATTGATCTAACACTAAAGGCTCACACACAATATGGAGTGGCGTATGTGTAGGTTGGCACAACACTCGCAGCTTGCGTTATGCCCTCTTATGGAACGGCGAGCTCCTGCTCGCCGAGCAAGCAAGGTTTAAGATATAGTAGGAGAGGGTGTATCAAAACTCAAACAATGCGTGCTGAAAGCCCAAATTGCGCCTAGCCCAGAGCATCGCCCTGGGTAAACGGACGTTATAAATAATACGCCCTGT
>ULYE01034322.1_pt1 | contig 19397 bp, 13 predicted proteins | sample 1961921 | NCBI WGS metagenome assembly ULYE01 (sample SAMEA4835856, study PRJEB28245) | human gut metagenome | biome: gut microbiome; material: fecal sample | place: Denmark | collected 2008 | reverse complement strand
TTTAAATGTTAAAACCGTGTAAAGTAAATCTGTATTAAGTCAAACTACCGTAACATACAAAAAAGAATGGCTTCCTTGCTTTGGCAAACAACCAAAACAAGAAAGCCATTTATTGTCAATCAAAAGCTTAAAGTATTTCTGATTAGAAATAATAAGCCAAACCAATCTGCCATGCGTTAGTGCGACCGTTCTTGCTGAACAAGTTCTGACCAGTCTCGCCCAATGCCTTAGACACAGTCATGTCGCCAGTCTTGCCACAAGCGATGTTGTAGTTGGCTGAGAGCTGGAGATGGCTGAGGAGCATTGCACCTACACCAACGTTGACGCTGAATGTAGATGACTTAAGGCGCCACTCGCCCATGTCCTTGAAGATTGACTGGTTCTTGTCGCCCACGTTGAAGCCGAACTGCGGACCGGCAAACAGGAAGATGCTTGCTGTGCTGCCCAAACCGAAGCCGTAGCGAACGTTGATAGGAATGTTGACAGACTGAGTCTTGAAGTTGCTCTCAACCTCTGCGCCCTCAACCTCAGCCTTGGCCTTTGCCTCGCGCTGGTCGTAGAGAGCCGAAGCGTCAATGCCCAAACCTACAACGGGAAGGGTGAACTTCAATGTAGGACCAATGAAGAAACCTGCGCGGTTTTCAGCATCCAACACTTTTGAGTCGAGACTCATGCTTGTAACGTTAAGACCGCCCTTAATACCAAACTTAACCTGCGCCTCTGCACTGTTGGCAGAGAACAGCATTGCAGCGGCAAGCACTGCAGTAGTAAAAATCTTTTTCATACCTTTTTGTTCTTTGTATTATTGATTAATGACGCTAAATATTTATTGATTAATGACGCTGACGACGCACCGTTACACGAGCAGAGCCTGACGAAGAGCCGCTTGAAGAGCTCGACGGACGCGACTTCTTCACCTTTGCTGCTGATGATGAAGAGCCACGTGCACGGCGGTTCTTCTTGGCAAGAGCCTTAGCCGCCTTCTTGTCGATACGGGCTATGCTGTCGAGAGAGTCCTTAGGCTCGGGCTTGCCCCAAAGGTTCTGCTCGAAGTCGGCAAGCTCCTTCTCGATGCGCTTCTGCTCCTTAGCCATGGCAGAGTCGGTGGGACAGTACTGGGCGAGAGTCTTGCCAAGCATGTTTGTGGTCTTGTAGATCTTGCCCTTGTACATATTCTTGGTGAAGTAATCGTCCATCGACATCACGGCAGCGTTGTTGAGATTGCTGGTCATGATAGTCTGCTTGGTGAGATATGGAGCAAGGTCGTCGTATTTCACCCAGAAAAGAGGATAGCTTGTACCCCCGTCGCCAAAGTCGTCGTCACGCTTAAGGATAGGACAGATGGCAAGCACCTTGGTGTGGAAGGCAGCGTTGCGGTCGTCGAAATAGGTAGACTCCTTGATGTAGTAGGCTGTCACCTCGCGCGATGGGATGTCGCTGTCGTCGATGCGTATACCACGGTCGGTGCGCTCGTAGAAGATGTGGTAGTTGTCGAGAAACGACTTAAGGTTAATCTTAGAGTCGTCGCTGAACACCTCGTTGCCGTCCAAGCGATACTCATAGGCTGTGACCGAACGGCGCAGCACGAGTTTGAAGATATACGTGAAAAGGTTCATCTGCGAGCCTACCGGCTCTACTGGATAGTAGAGTCCGGCATTAGCCTCATCGGTGAGCGTTATCTCACGATAGATGTCACGGCGCCACACCACATCCTCATCCATAGCCTTCTGCGTGGGGAAGGATATCTGGGCACGCACACTCAAGCCCTGCTCCTTCTGCTGTTGCTGCTGTGCCTGCTCTCGACGACGTGCCGCTGGCTGAGCCGAAGCGATGTCGGCACAGAAGAGTGCGGCCAGCAATATTGTAAGCAATTTCTTCATTTGTATTCTTGGTTGAATTAATAATCTTTACTTCACTATCACCTCCATCGACCCTGTCAACTGGCGTGTGATGCCATCAGGACCCACAGCCTTGATGCGCGAGATATAGAAACGCTTGCCACGCGAGAGCTTGCGGAATGTACCGCGCTGACGGTCGGAGAAGTTGGCTCCATTGCTTGCCATTGGCACTGCGTTGCCCATATTGTCGAAGAACACTGCCTCGAAGCTCACCACCTTGAACTGAATGTCGAGAATGCCGTCGTCGATGGCTGCCTTTATGCCTTGCACATCCATGAGCGAAGCCTTGGAGAGTCCGCCACCACGGAAGCGGTCGGTGCCTACAGAGATATAAGCAGCTGGGTCGGGAAGCTTGCGCACATGGAATATGAACTTGCCCATCTGGCGCGACTTGCCATTGTCGTTGCTTGCAACGCTAATGGTGACATCGCTGCCCACAGCCGAGGGGCGTGCTATATAGCGTCCCATGCCTATACTGCGGAACGAACCGCCCGACATAGATGCCTGTACGACATTGAGAGGCACACCTGGTATGCTTACGCTGATTGGGTTGTCGTAGCCTGCATAAAGCACATTCATAAGGTCGGCGGACACTGTGGCGCTGGGAGCAACAACAGTGTACTTCTGAGTGAAGTCGCGACGTATGACGTTGCCTGCTCCATCGCGCATGGTGATATATCCGCCAAACTGATGCTCGCCCACTGCTCCTGCCGTGAAGCGATAGAGACCATTGTTCACACGCTGACCGCCTACATATATCTCGGGCTGCTGAGTGGTGTCGACGGCAGCCATTACTATCTGAGCGGCAAACTGGTCGCCACTGATGACAGTACGCGATTCGGGGATGACGAAAGCCGAGAGTTTGTTCACGCGTATGTCCTTCATGTCGATGTTCGACACAAGAGTGTGGAGCACTTCGCCCTCGGCATAACGCACATCGCTCTGTAACTTCGACAAGAGGGTTACGGCTCCTGCCACAGGCATATCCTCAAACATATACTCCTGCCAGTTCTTGCCCATGGTGTGAGCGTTCTTGGGGAGTTTTGTAGTAAGGTTGCTCTCGATGATGCTGCGCTGATGGGCATCGCTCACCATAGCGAGAATGCGCTCGCGGAATGAATTGATAGCATTGTATAGACGGCGTCCCTGACCGGTGCCTGGAGCAAGCATCACATGGCTTGCAGCCTCAAGATTGTCCTTATTCTTAATGTCGAACACGTTGGCATCCTTACCGTCGGCCTCGCGCACAATCTCAAGCTTGAGCTGTTGGGCGTAGTTGTAGAGCGAGTCGCTCATACGCTTCACCGCCGTAGCCTTGTCAAACCACTCCTTCACCTTGGCAGGATTTGCCTTCATCTGCTCCGCAAACCCATCGTAGAGCACTTGGTTCTCCTTCGACGAGTTGGCTGTGGTGCGGTTAAGGCTCTCCTCCACAACGGAGAATCCGTTGAGCACCTCAGAGGAGATGTTCAACGCAAGCATCGCCATGAGCACCACATACATGAGGTTGATCATCTTCTGGCGAGGAGAAACCGGTCTTTTCTTTATTGCCATTTACTCTTTCACCTTTAAGTTCATGTTTACAGTCATAGCCTCAATCATGCGGGCATAGATGCTGTTGAGCTGCTCTATCTGCTGAGCCATCTTGCGACTCTGGTCGTTGATTTGGTCGATAGTGCCAATCTGCTGGCTTGCTCCCTTAAGCTGCATCTCGTATACCTTGCAGATACCGGTGAGGGTGCGGTTGAGGTTTTCCATCTCCTCGCTGTCACGGGTGAGGCGCACACTCTGCTCCGACACCTTCTGAAGGGTCTCTGTAAGATTCTTCAGCTGCTCGAGATAAGCCGATTGGGCATCGGCAAGCTGAGCGACAATCTCCTGGTTGGCTGCTATCTCGGCAGCGGCAGCTGCTGTATCAACAGCGGCGGCATTAGATGCTGTAGCGGCATTGGATACTGTAGCGGCATTGGATGCTGTTGTTGATGTTGACACACCACCTATAATTATAGTGCCACCACCATGCACATTGCCCGGAGCGTAATTGCCATTGCGCTCTGCCTCATATTCAGCCTCAGCCTCTTCCTCCTCGCGGTCGATTTCCTCCTCGTCAATATGTGTAGGCAGGTCCTTGCCATCTTGGGTCTTGTCGAACGGACGGTCGAAAGCCGAGAGGAAGAACACCAGCACCTCGGTGCCCATACCGGCAAACAACATGAAGTTGGCACCCGGAAGGTGGGTGAGTTTGAAGAGTGTACCGAGAATTACGACCGACGCACCCCAGCTATAGGCATAGTTGAGGAATGTCTGTCCGGGAACGCTATCCATCCACTTCTGCAGATGATAAACTATATTGAACTTACTGTAAACTGTCATTGTCTCCTTGTTTTTTATTTCTTGTTCTTTTTGCCCTTACTCTTCACGCTTGATGTGCTTGCCAAACTGCGCACACAACGGAAGCCGATATAACTGCGCGGTTGGTTTTGATACTCCCATGTGCGCCATGCCGAGCGGATGAACGACTCGGGGTCTTTCCATGAACCTCCACGCACACTCTTCTTCTTAAGTCGGTAGGGGTCTTCCTTGGCTGCGTTGTACTGCAATGTAGGGTTGAGGTCGTTCATTGCCTCTACGCCTGCCTCGGTGTAGATGGTGCTTGTCCATTCAGCCACGTTGCCTGCCATATCGAAGAGTCCGTTGCTGTTGGCTCCATATATTCCCACCTTCGATGTGATTAGGTTGCCGTCCTTGGTGTAGTTGCCGCGGTCGGGCTTGAAGTTGGCAAAGAAACATCCGTCGCCACTCTTCACGCTTGGGTCTTCCCACGGGAACTCAGCTCCCGACTTGCCACGTGCGGCATACTCCCATTCTGCCTCGGTGGGCAGACGATAGCGTTGCACATAACGTGCCTCCGGGCCAAGACCCTTGAGCAGATAATCGGTGCGCCAAGCACAGAAGGCGTTGGCCTGCTCCCATGTAACTCCCACTACGGGATAGTCGTTGTAGGCAGGGTTGGAATAATAGTTGCGCAGATACACCTCGTTTTCGGCATTCTGGAAATCGTTCACCCAAACGGTTGTGTCGGGATAGACATTCACGATGTAGGTGTTAAGGAAGTCCCACGGACCGCTGAGCTGGCGGTTGATAGTCTCGCGCACGATGCGTCCCTCATCGTCTACATAGGCGGTGTCCTTGGATATCATCACCACCTCGTCGGGATTGACAGTGACATCGGTATTGAGATTTCGCTCCTCGGGATTAAGTCGGTTGCGGCGCAAGGCAGCAGCCGTATAGTCGTACACCTCGTAGCGATAGTTCATCTGACGGTAGTCGAGCATCTTCTCGCCCGTAATAGGATTGCGTGTATATACGCTCTCTATGGCGCGAAGCTCGTCCTCGTTGGGTTTGCGAGGCAAGGGTTTCTTCCAGTTGAGGTGCGGAGTGACGGGGTCGCCATTCTTATCCTCGGTTATCATGTACGTCTCATCGCCACCATACTGCGGGTCGGCAAGGCGTGTGCGGATGATACTGTCGCGCACCCAAGCCACAAACTGCTTGTATTTGGAATTGGACACTTCGGTCTCGTCCATCCAAAATCCGTCGACCGACACATCCTTCACTGGAGTCTTCTTGCCCCACAGCGAGTCTTGCTTGTCGATACCCATGTGCAGATAGCCACGGTTCACCTTCACCATGCCATAGGGAGTAGGCTCAACGAAGGAGCGTCCGCCTATTCCCACAACCTCGCCTCCACGTCCAGAGGAAGAGGCTGCCCTGCCGCCGAAGCAGCCGGTGAGAATCATGGAGAAAGCCATGATGCCTAATAGTAATATGCTTTTTCTTGTTTTCATCTATGATTGATTTTATTATTCTGAATTTTACAATCAGTCTTTCTTTTTACCTAATGCTACAGGGTTCTCACACTCTTGTGCAGGTTTTTGCCTTTCTTCACAAGGTTGAGGTCCATCTGGTAGCCCACGTAAATCTCGTGGCTGCCGTTGCCGGGGTTTATGGCAGAAGTGTACATCTCGTAGGAATATCCCATAACAATGCCGTGTACATTGCCGCCGATGAGCACCGTAACTGAGTTGGTGGGCGAATAGCTTGCTCCAAGATACATCATCTTCTTGTCGTTGGTGTAAACAAGCCGACCGCTTATGTCGCCTCGCCAAGCCACACCATCGGTGCGCACAAGGAAGGATGGTTTGAGTGTGAGATAGGGGTTGCGCAAGCGGATGTCGTAGCCGCCCGTGGCATAATAGGTGGCATCCACCTGAAGCTCGTTGCGCTCGCCGAGGTTTACAAGGGGTGAGTTGAGGTGCTGTGCCGAGAGACCTACATACCAGTTGCGGTGGGTGTAGTATAGTCCCAAGGCGAGGTCGATGGCGTTGCCGTCGAGCTTTGTCGAAGAGAAAGCGGGGTCGTTGGAGTCCTCAAGGTCGACTTTTGTTCCGTCGAAACTCTCGCTTAGCAGTCCTGCCGACACACCCATTGACAGCTGACCTCCAAAGAGCTTTGTCTTGTAGGCGTATTGCAGGGCAAGACGCTTGTGTGTGAACAGACCAATCTTGTCGTTCATAAACTGCACTCCGGCTCCGTGGTATGACTTCATGAAGATGAAGGGCATATCGGCTCCGGCATACATTGTCTGCGGATTGTTCTTGAATCCGGCAAGGTCCATGGCGTAGGCAGCCGACACATTGAGCTTTGACTGTTTACCCACGGCAGCTGCATTGAACGACGGCTCCATGTCGAAGTAATGGGCGAAGGACACGTCGTACTGCGCATGGCTCCTGACGGAGACAAGCGTAAGCAGCATGATGATTATTATTTGATAGCGTTTAAACACGTTAGTATAACGCCAGTTTCACACTAATATTGTAAAAATAAAAAGAAAAGTGGCGGAAAACGGGCTATTTTAGTTTTTGGTTTTTAGTTTTTAGTTTTGAATTGTGCACTTTGCACATTAGGAATTGTTCTATTATGAGTTGAGAATTATCGTTATATATAGTAGGGGATATGGCATCCCTGCCATACCCCCTACTGATTGCCGTTCATATATAAAATAAATATGATGAGCATACTTAAGTCTATTATTTCACAACCTTCTTGCCATTGACAACATACATACCCTTGGCGAGTCCGTCAAGAGCCTTGGCTGTCTCGACACTACTGTTGAATCGGCGCACGGTTCTGCCGTCGATAGTGCTTACGACAGTAGGACGGTTGAGAGCCGACGCATTGTCGTGGATGGAGATTATGGCTGTGGTATTCTCCTTGGTGACATCCTTCACGAGATAATGTCCTTGGCCGTCGACATCTTTCAACACCTCGAAATAGGATGTTGCAGTAACGTTGCTCACGTCGGCAGTCTGAGTGCTCTTGTCCTTGGCAAACACAAAGCTCACATAGTCGGTGGGCGTGTTGATGCTGAACGACTTGGCAAACCATTTCTTGCCATTATGCTCGGTGGCTGTAGCGACTTTATCGCCAGGCCAATCCTTATTGGCTGGTCCGTGAGTTTCGTCGCCTCCCCATGTCCAGAAGTAGGCATGGTCCCAACCCACATTTTCTGTATTGACATACACAGAGATTGGGTAAGGCTTGAAACTCTTCACCTCGTAGGAGCGTGTCTCCACTCCACTCACGTTTCCACCTACGAGCAATCCCACCTTGAGCGTAATGTTGCCCTCGGGCAATGTGATTGCAGTGCCATTAGCCACAACATTGCTCTTGGCTGTTGGCTCGGAGCCATCGAGAGTATAGGCAATCTTGGCATCGGCATTGGCAGAAATGGCACGCAGAGTGACCGTAGGCTCATTGTAGTAAGTTCCCGACGGCAGCGACGGCCATGCTGTCTCCAGCGATGTCTCAAGGAAGTAGCGCCAGTGGTAGCCCTCGGCAGCAAGCGCATAGCCATTGCCCGGCTCATAGCTGTCAGCTGTTTTACCCACAGCAACACGCAGCTTTCCATTCTCACCAGTTGTGGTGAACACGAATCGAGCTGATGTGCTTTCCTCGCTGTTGTACTTGCTCTCGTTGTTGATGCCTGCACGGTTTCGCAAGAGAATCATGTTCTTGAGGTCCTGCTTGCAGTCAATCCAATGCTTGTAGAACACGCATGGAGTGCCTGGCATAGCCAATAAGTAAGCGTTGGCGGCGAGAGTGTCCTTACGTAAAGGGTCGTTCTCGTTGTCGGCACGTTTCTCTGTGTCGTGGTTCTCCACAAAGGTCACGGCATAACGCTTGTAGGTGTCGTTTGTGGCAAGACCGCCTGTTGAGAGTTTTGCCCAGTTGCCATTGTTGGCGGCATCGCGCACAGTGTAGCGGATGGTGAAGTCGAATGTGGCCGACTGAATCTTGTCATCCACCTTGGTAGCCTGAAGCCACTTCATAAGCACCGACTTGTTGCCGTCCCAATACTCTCCTACCGAGAATTCGGGATTGACAGTAGAGTTGTACATGCCAGTGAACTTACCGTCGTAACCCTTGGTCATGTCGTAGCGGAATCCGGTATAACCGAAGTCGTCGATAAGCATACGCAGATAGTCGATGACTGTGTTCTGCACATTCTCGGAGTTATGGTCGAGATCGCGCATTCCGCCCCAATCCTCGCCCGAGTCGTTGTTAGCGCTAAGGCTTACGCCTTTTTGCTTGGCAGCCGTGGCAGCCTTGCCTTTGTCGTCGTTGGCACAGACATCGGTAGAGGTCATGGTGTAGGTCTTGCCGTTGTAGGTCTCGGTGGGGAAGTCGAACCAATCCTTTATTGTTCCACGGTGATTGATTACGACATCGGCTATGGTGCCAATGCCCTTCTTCTTGAATGTCTTGATCATTGAGCGGAGCTGAGCCTCCGAGCCGAACGACGAATTGTAGTTGCTGAACCAGTAAAGGTCGTTGTAGCCCATCGACTTTCCGCCACAATATGCACTCTGCGGAACCCACACGAGCTTGAAATACTGGGCGAACTCGTCTGCCTGACTTTCAAGATTTGTCCATTGCGAGGCATCGAAGCTGTCCCAATAGAAACCCTGAAGCATCACACCCTGATATTTGGATGGCCAGCCTTGGGCTGAAGCGGATAGCGGAAGCAATCCTAATCCACAGATTAAGCTTGCTATTGATTTGGAAAATTTGGTCATTGTTGTTTTAGACTTAAAAAAAAGTAACAGTTGAGAATAATCTTTATATATAGTAGGAGGGTATGGCATCCCTGCCATACCCACCTACTATTTCTACATACTAAGAACCAAGACTCCTCTTGGCTGCAATTTCACATCCTTTGTAAGGTCAATCTTACGACCCGTAAGAACGTTTGTAGCCTCCTTGCGGTTGCCAATTATCTCGGCATAACGCTCTGTCTTCATTGTGGCAGCCTTTGATGTGCCATTGATTACGGTCATCACAGCCTTGTCGCCAAGAGTGCGGGCCACCACATACACTCCCTTCATGGGGATGAACTGAGTCTGCTTGCCCTTGGTTATGACTTCGTTGCCCTGTCGCCAATGCAGCAGTCGGCTTGTCCAGCTGAACATGTCCTGCTCTGCCTTTGTGCGCTCTGCCTTGTTGAAGGCATTGCGTGTGTCACCAGGGAAGCCTCCAGGGAAATCGCGGCGCACATAGCCATCAGTCACCTGCTTTGTGCCATTCATCATTATCTCTGTGCCGTAGTAGAGCTGCGGAATGCGGTTGATGGTGAGCAAGAGAGCGAGTGCCTGCTTAAGGGCAAGCGAGTCCTGACCCTCGCCAAGGAAGCGGTCGGTGTCGTGGTTCTCGATAAACGCCATCACATACGACGGGTCTACATACAGATAGTCGTAGCAGAGGGAGTTGTAGATGCGGTTGAAACCTTTCCACCAGTCGTCGGTCTCCTCATGCTTAGCCTGATTGAGCTTGTCGAAGAACGAGAAGTCCATGACTGTCTTGAGGTTGGAGTTTACATCCGAGAGAGGTGAGTCCTTCTGCCATGCGGCAGTGTAGGCAGGCTCGGTAACCCATGTCTCGCCCACGGTGTTGAAGTTGGGATATTCCTCGTTGAGCACCTTCATCCAATGGGCCATACCCTTGCGGTCGGCATAAGGATAGGTGTCCATGCGTATGCCGTCGATGCCTACAGTCTCAATCCACCACTCCGAGTTCTGAATGAGGTAAGTCATGAGGTGCTGGTTGCGCTGGTTGAGGTCGGGCATTGTAGGCACAAACCAACCGTCCACTGTCTCGTGCAAGTCAACCTTCGATGCGTATGGGTCGAGCACTGGAGTGAGCTTATAGCTTGTCTGCAGATACTTGTCGTTGGTCATCTGGTCGCCGTCCATCGTCTTTGTCTTCACGGCGTTCTTCTGATTTTCGGGAGCAAGCCATTCGGGAGTGTTGAACCAATCCTTTGTAGGCATGTCCTTCACCCAAGGATGGTCGAAACCACAGTGGTTGAAAATCATGTCCATCACCACCTTCAATCCCTTCTTGTGGGCATCGTCAATGAGCTGGCGATAGTCGGCGTTTGAGCCGAAGCGTGGGTCAACGCGATAGTAGTCGGTTGTGGCATAGCCATGATAAGAGCTCTGTGTGCCGTGGTCGGGAGAGTCGTTCTCCAATACCGGAGTGAGCCAAAGGGCTGTAACGCCAAGTTCGTTGAAATAGTCAAGGTGCTGGCGAATGCCCTCAAGGTCGCCGCCATGACGCAGCGACGGCTGCTTGCGGTTTACTGTATATGCTTTCAATCCTTTGACATTGATGTTCTTGCCACTCGAAGCGAAACGGTCGGGCATGAGCATATAGAGAACGTCGGCATTGGTGAAGCCCTTGCGGTCGTCGCCACTCATGTCGCGCGCCTTAAGCTCATACTTCACGTTGGTCTTGCCCTTGGCAGCACGGAACTGAAGATTCATTGTTCCGGGCTGAGCATCCTTCACGTTCATGTAAACGAGCAGATAGTTGGGACTGTCGAGACGCACGAGCGAGTCGATGCGCACGCCGGGATAATCGGTAGTAACCTCGGCAGAACGTATATCCTTGCCGTAGACCATGAGCTGAACCTGAGGGTTCTTCATACCCACAAACCAGTTGGTGGGGTCGATACGGTCGACTTTCTGGGCTGCACTCATATTGATATTGCTTGTCAATAAGAGGGAAAGGAGAAGACCTGCCTCCTTGCCCTTTCTCTTTAATGAGGAGAGTTTTATATTTTTTAAGTTCATAATTATTTAGGTGTTGAAGTTCACTTAAATCTTTTAATCATGCACAATCAACGCCGACTGTGGAGCCACAGTCACCGTCTTGCCACTCACCAGGCCAATGCCACCGGCATTCACCTTGCCGTTGGCAACAACCATTGTGTAGCTGCCCTCTGGCACGTTGACAGTCTGTGGAGTCTTCTGCGAGTTGAGTATCACGATAATGTTCTTCCAAGAGTCGCCGCCAGCATTGTCCTTAAGCTGATATGCCACCACTCCTGCGGGAGCATCGAGGAACACAAGATGCTTGCGCACCTCGTCGGCAGAACCCATGCGGAAGGCAGGATGCTGCTTGCGCAGAGAGATAAGACCCGAATAGTAGTCGAACACCTGCGGATAACGCTTCAGGTTGTTCCAGTCGAGGCGATTGATGGAGTCGGGCGAACGGAAGGAGTTGTGCACACCCTTCTTGTCGCGCAGCATTTCCTCGCCAGCAAGAATGAACGGAACGCCCTGCGATGTGAACACGGCTGTCTGTGCGAGAAGGTCGAGACGAATGAGCTCGTCGTCGCCGATGTACGGGATGCTTGCACGCAGACGGTCGGTGAGGCACATGTCGTCGTGGCAGCTGACATAGGCCACCATCTGCGACGGCTCGTTGGTCCAGGCTGTCTTAGAGTAGTTCACCTTTGTCATGTCTATCTGCGGATGGCTTATCGCTCCGGCAATGCCAAACTTGATGCTCTCCTCCTGACCAGGCACTCCTGCAAGGAAACCGCCCTTTGTGTCATCCGAGAACGGACCGCGCAAGGCATCGCGCATTTCGTCGCTGAAGGCTCCAATGCCATTCAGCTCGCGTGCATTGGCCTTCATGGCAAGCTTCTCCTGGGGATAAGCGCACGAGCCTGCGCTCCAGCCCTCACCATATATATATATAGAAGGGTCGATCTTGCTCACCACATCGTGTATCTCGTTCATGGTCTCGATGTCGTGGACGCCCATGAGGTCGAAGCGGAAACCATCGATATGATATTCCTTAACCCAATACTCCACGCTCTCCTTCATAAAGTCGCGCATCAGCTGTTTGTCGGATGCCGTCTCGTTGCCGCAGCCAGAGCCGTCGGAGTATTTGCCTTCGGCTGTCTTGCGGAAGTAATAGTCGGGATAGGTCTTTTGGAAATTCGAGCCGTTGATGTCGAAGGTATGGTTGTACACAACGTCGAGGATGACACGGATGCCAGCCTTGTGGAGAGCCTGCACCATCTGCTTGAACTCACGTATGCGAACCTTAGGGTCGGCAGCGTTGGTAGAGTAAGAGCCTTCGGGCACATTATAGTTGAGAGGGTCGTATCCCCAGTTGTATTGAGCCACATCGGGCTTCGACTCGTCAATCGAGGCAAAGTCGAACGACGGCAGTATGTGGATGGCATTCACGCCAAGGCGGCGCAGATGGTCGATGGCGGCAGGTTCGGTGAGCGCAAGGAACTTTCCCTTGTTCTTGATGCCAGAGGAGAGGTCCATGGAGAAGTCGCGGTGGTGCATCTCGTAGATTACGAGGTCGCAAGGATTCTTCAATGCCGGACGCACATCGTCTGCCCAGCCTTCGGGGTCGGTGTCTTTAAGGTCGACGATAGCGCCGCGCTTGCCGTTGACACCTACAGCCTTGGCAAACAGGCCGGGAGTAATGTCGGGCTGTTCCTGGTTGTAGACACTGAACACATAGTATTTGCCCTTGAGGTCGTTCTTTACTGTCAGCTTCCACTTGCCGGCACCAACACGCTTCATCGACTTCACGAGTTGTCCAGCCGTGTCGCTGTCATTATCTGTAATCACAACATTCACCTTCTTCACGTCGGGCGAAGTGGTGAGTTGGAAGGTCGTAGCCTTTGGAGAATACTCCACTTCGTTGAAGGTCTGCGCCAAGGCGTAATGGCCTGTGCATGTGGAAAGAAGGGAGAGGAGAAGTGTGCGAAACTTCATGTTGATTTTTTAAATTTAGTATTTGTTCGAATTTATCCTTATATATGAGCGGCAATCAGTAGGAGGGTATGGCATCCCTGCCATACCCACTCTGCCATTTTACTTTCTACCTGCCTCGTCAATCAGATCCTTCACCTCATCATTATATTCCTTGTCAGCAATCAGCTGTTCTATCGTCATGTGCATGCGATAGCGCCAATAGTGCTTCGGGATGGCAGGGATATTGATGCGCTCGGCGTTGGCGTCGGCAAGGCGGATGCGCTCGTCGATGGCAAACCAGTCTTGGAGCGAGAGGACGCAGAGCATTGAAGGCGAGGTGAGCTGACGCGACACGATGTCGCGTGCGAGCCAACCTGGGAGCGGATGAGGAGCGGCACCACCACGATAGAGCATTGTGTTGTAGTACTTCTGTGTGCGGTCGTAGTCCTCGTCCCACCACTGGCGGAGTGTAGGCATATCGTGGGTTGACAATGTGCATACTGAGCGGTAGGGATTGCGCGAGAGATGGCCGAACTCCACACTTGGGTCCTTCGGCATCGACTGAAGCTCAAGGCTCAGGATGCGAAGCTCATTCATAACCCACTGCACGCAGTCGGGCACCATGCCAAGGTCCTCGGCACACACGAGCATTCGTGTAGCCTGCGAGAGGAGCGGCAGCTTCTTCATAGCCTCGCGATACCAGAAGTCGTTGTTGCGACGATAGTAGTAGTCGTTGTAGAGGCGGTTGAAGGCATCCTTGTCGTTCTGCCACAGAGCCTCGTACATGAAGTTGAGCTGTGCCGTGATGCGCGGATGGAACATATTCGGGTTCTGACGGTCGCGCACGAAGAGCACGTTCTCTATAAGAGCGTAGAGTCCGTCGCGCAGCCAGATGTCCTTGTCTGTTGTCTTGCCCGCGAAGGCAGCCTCAACCTTGCGCTCGGTGTCGTACTCTGGCTTCAGCGAGAAGATGTCGTCGTGCTCGTGCTGCAAGTATTTCTCCTTCACCTCCTCGGCGTGCTCCTTGAAGATGCGGCTGACAATCCAGTCGGCGATGAACGGCTTGGTGAACAAATCCTCCTGGAAGTTGAGTCCGTAGCTCTTAATCTCCTCGCGGCTCATGGCGAGAGCCGGCTGGAACTGTCCAAGGAGTCCGTGAACACAGTCGGTTGGTATGGCCCAAATGCGGAAGAAGCCGAGCACATGGTCGATGCGGTAGGCGTCGAAATACTGCTGCATGTTCTGGAAGCGGCGCACCCACCACTGGCAACCGTCGGCAATCATGCGGTCCCAGTTGTATGTAGGGAAGCCCCAATTCTGTCCGTTCACAGAGAAGCCGTCTGGCGGAGCACCTGCCTGCGAGTCGAGGTGGAAGTATTCCGGCTCATGCCATACGTCGCAACCGTTGCGGTTGACACCGATAGGAATGTCGCCCTTGAGTATCACGCCACGCGCACGGGCATAGTCGTGAGCCGAGCGCATCTGACGGTCGAGCACGAACTGCACATAGTAGAAGAACGCAACATCCTTGAACGCCTTGTTCTGCGGATTGGAGAGCGAGGCGCGGTCGGCCTCGTTCCACTGTGTGTGACCCTTCCACTTGGCAAACTCGCATGTGCCGTTCTTATCGCGCAGATAGCAATACTGGGCGTAGGGCACGAGCCAATGCTCTGTGTGCTTGAAGAACTCCTTGAAATCCTCTGTCGCGAGCACCTCCTTGCCTTCCTGCTTGAAGAGGAGCTGCAAGTATTTTGTCTTGGCGTTGTTCACGCGCTCGTAGTCGATCTGCGGCAGACCGTTGAGTTCCTCGCGAAGCATCTCGAAGCGGTCGGCCTCAACCTTGTCCTTGAGGGCAGGCAACTGACGGAGGTCGCAAAACTGCGGATGCAGGGCAAAGATGCTTATGCACGAGTAGGGATAAGAGTCGGTCCAGGTGTGGGTGGATGTGGAGTCGTTGATAGGAAGCACCTGGAGCAGGCGCTGGTGGGTTTGTGCCACCCAGTCGATCATCAGCTTCAAGTCGCCGAAGTCGCCCACACCGAAGCTGCCCTCCGAGCGGAGCGAGAACACGGGGATGAGGGTTCCTGCCACCTTCTGGTCGTAGAGAGCGAAGAATGCCTGGTCGAGAACTTCAACACGCACCTCGCCTTGAGGCAACGGCTTTACGCTGAGCGTGCGGTTCTGGCCTGTCTCCCACTCCACTTCGCCCTTGTCGCCAAAGGCAACAAACTTGAACTCGAGGTTCACATTCTCGTCCTTGGCAACGGCTGATGTAGTGCGGCTGCGGTGGATTGAGGCAAAGAGGCTGTCGGCATCCAAGTCGACTATCCACTCGTTGTGGTTGTGCTCAACCATAGGCAGTGCCTTTGCAAGATTCCAGCAGCCCAAGGCTGGCTGTGCTCCTACAATGTTAAGGCGCATACCTGAGCGCAACTGTGGCGCGCGCACCACAAGGCGCAATGTGGCAGAAGAATCGGTGGTGGGCACTGCCGACTGCACACGGCGGTTAATACAATCGGTGAAAGCCGAGCTGTAGAGATAAGTGTCGCCGGGGAAGTCGGTCCAACGGTCGTTCACCTCGTAGGCATTTGCCTTCGACGCTGTGAGGTCAAGACGGTGCATAATAGTTTTCCACTCTGAGCACTTGATGCCGCGGATACTACGCACGCTGTAGAAATAGTCGTAGCGTGTGGCCTTATCTGGGTCAAGAGTAGTGTTCAGTGTCCATGTCTCACCATCGTGGGTAGCCATAGCGAGTGCCTTAAACTGGCTCATGTCTAATGCCAAACTTTCGTCCTCGCGTGCCGGGGCGATATTTAGCAGAAGTTCATCGCCATACGCAGTGCGGTATGGGATGCTGAATGTTACGTTCATATATTGGTTGGAATTTAATAATTGATTGTTTATGTTTTCAATACTTATAATTAGGCGCGGGGCTGGATTGCAATTGCAAATTTAGAAAAAAGATTTATTATGATATATATATAATGTGGGCAAATTCGGAAAATAGAATGTAAACGTTTGCAGATTTTCCATGTTAATCCTTCAACCGAAGAGAAAGCACAAATATCTTTCATGTGAAACCTTCATCTGAAAAAAAATGGCAAGATCATCCATGGGAAACCTTCTTTTTGGGAAAAAATACAAATATCTTCTGGGGATTGCCTTCTTTTGGGAAAAAATACAAATATCTTCTAGGGATTGCCTTCTTTTTGAGAAAAAACACAAATATCTTTTAGTTACGGCTACTTTTTCTGAAAAACAACGAATCCCATGCGTGTGACGGCTACTTTTTGAGAAAAAACAACAAATATCTTTCAGTTACGGCTACTTTTTCTGGAAAACAACGAATTCCATGCGTGTGACGGCTGCTTTTTCAGAAAAGCGACGAATTCCATGCATGAGACGGCTACAAATAGATTCATACGAAAAAAAAAGGGAGCGAAAAGTCAGCATTACGCCTTCTTTCCACTCCCTCCATCCAGAGTTGTGTTTATATGATAGATGAAGCTTTTATGTTACTTTACTTCAGCTTTATCAGCAGTGAAGTGAGATAAGCCTCCTGACGCTTATTTTACTGTGCAGTAGATATTATCAGATGTCTTTCTTGTAGGATACAGCTTGACTGTGTTGCCGGCAACCGAAATGTTGTCGCCACCTGCTGTCAAGTTGTCGAGACTTCCACCGAGGTTGATATCCCAACCACCATTTACGCGGAACTTCCAACCGTCGGCTGTCACACCAACATTAGTTGCCTCGAAGCAATACTCTTCAGCATTCCATGTCATTGGAGCGTCGCCAGCCCAATTGTTGAAACCACCGATGATGCCCATGGTCTCAACCTTAGTGGCCTTGATGGTGCCTTCTCCAAGATTAACATCGAAGTAGTAGACACCCTCTCCAGCGTTCACACCGAAGTTTCCACCTTCGTTGGTTGCAGCATCCGAGAATGTATTGAATGCACCAGCATTGATTTCGTTGTCCCAGCTTCCAGCTACACGCTGGAACTTGAACTGGAGGCCAGCTCCGTTAGGATCGGCTACATATACATAACCAGTGTAAACGCCCTTTGCATCGTCTACGAGAGCAAGCTTCTGGTCAGAAGAACTCCAACCATCAGTGCTACCGATGAAGTAGATGAACGGATCGTAGTTCACTTCCTCCAAGGTGTAAGAATAGTCCATCATGTTGATGGTGAGCTTGTACTTGCCAGCCTTGGCAATCTTGCCAGCCTTGGCTTCGGTGTTAGTCAACAAACCTGTCATGCTATCGTCGCCGTCAACCTTAGGACCTACTACGCCGGCAGCCCAGAGGTCGTCAGCGTCGATGTTCTTCTTAGGAATAATCTTCCAGTACTGGTCGGGCTTTTTAGTCTCGAAGCTTATGGTGAAGACCGGATCCTCATATACATCCTTATCGCTGTGCTTGAATGCCTTTGCAGCTGCCTTGGTCCAACCATTTACGTCTTCTGTAGTAAACATATCACCTACGAGGTAGTAACCTTCTTCAATAACTGGAGCCTCAGGGATGGCCTTCACCTGGAACTTCTCTGATGTAGCCATCTTGACGGCTGTCGATCCATTGTTAACCCATGCGTCGAGAGTGGCATCGATGTCGCGCTCGGAAGGACGCTTGCCAAACTTTTCTACTATATAGTTTACCAAGTCGGCTTTTGCCATATTGCCCTCAGCGTCAATATCGAATGTCTGACCATCGAAATTGATTTTGAAGCTTGGTTTATAGGCCGCGTCGGAAGAAGTAGGAGCAACAATGCTCGCTACTTTTACCTTCTCTGTCTGAACGTCAGCCAAGTTGATGACCTCAACTGGAGCTACGCTACCATTGCCAAATGTTACGGCATCCTCCTGAGGATTGGTCTGTGGTTTACCCCAATCGGTGAAGTCCTCGGTGCAAGACACCATAGACATCAGCAGGGTCATTCCCAATAATATTTTCTTAATCATAATTGTCTATACTTTAAATGATTTACAATTTAACGATGCTGAACGAACCAGTGATGTCGTTGAATGAGATGACATACTTGCCTTCTGCCAAGCCGATGTTCTTGCCACCTGCATCACACTTGCCGTACATGTTGATAGCGCCATCTTCTGCACCATAACCCCAGCTGGTGTCCCAAGAACCTTCAATCTTGAACTTGAACTGTGCAGTCTCGCCGGCAGGAACATCCATTACATAGTACCAAGCGTGGTTCTCAACGCCCTCAGTGTTGTACGGGAGCATTGGTGTGTCGGTCCAATCATTGAATGAGCCACTAATCTGGATAGTACCATAGTTGTTTACTGTACCCTCGTACTTCTCCATCTTGGCTGTGTTGTCAGCTGTGTTGAGAGTGATGGTGTAGTAACCAGCTTCCGGAGCTACGATGTGACCACCGTCGCTACCACCGTTACGGTTGACGATTGTACCCTTTGTAGCGCCATCGGCGTTCATACTGTAATCCCAGTTGAAGCTTGAAGGCATAATCTTGAAGCCAGCTCCATCTACCTCGGCCTTGTCGTTGTAATCGCCGGTAAGGAAGTAGTTGGTGTATTCAATCTCACCAACACCAGTCTTCTTGTCGTAAGAGAAGTTAGGCTTGAGGAACATAGGAAGTGCGTCTTCGCCAATGCTCTTGTTGCCAGCCCACTTAGCGCCGAACATGTTACCTACAAGGTACCACATTGTTGGAACAGCATCCTTCAGTTCAATATAGTAAGGCTTTACGTTGAGCTTTACTGAGTTTGAAGCGACAGGGTTCAGACGGTTTGTGCCCTCAAGGATGTAAGCGTTAATACGAACGTACATCTCCTGCTCGGCAGGAACATTACCTTCTGTCCATTTAAGTATCTTTACCAATGCCTTGTCCATTTCTTCAGCAGAGGCAGAGATGTTGCATTTCTGTGTGGTGTTGCTAAGAACAGCGTAGTCTGGAACCTTCGCGCCACTCTCGTCTGCAGCAGCCTCATCGGTGGAAACTGTGAAAGAGTTGGTTGGAGATACCTGCACCTCGTATGTTGCGTTGACAGGGGCATTTTCTGCTGTGTACTTAGGCTGCGACCATGTGAAGCTGAGTTCTGATGACTGCTCCAAGTCGATAGTCGCATTGGCATATGCGGGAGTGTTCAACGTGAACTCCTTAGGCTGGATAAGCGTAGGGTTGGAGTCGTTGTCGTCCGAACATGATGCGAATAAGCTGGTGATGCCGAAAAGCAGAGCACCAATCATATATTTACTCTTCATATTGCGTTTACTTTTTTACTTCCATTAAACTTTAGTTCTTAACCTCATTATATCCGTCGATCTGTGTCAGGTTCTTGTTAGAAAGAATCTCTGAAGATGGGATAGGATATACGTTATTGGTCTTAGC
>ULYE01033000.1_pt1 | contig 19534 bp, 13 predicted proteins | sample 1961921 | NCBI WGS metagenome assembly ULYE01 (sample SAMEA4835856, study PRJEB28245) | human gut metagenome | biome: gut microbiome; material: fecal sample | place: Denmark | collected 2008 | reverse complement strand
CCCCCCTGCCACAACGAGTTCGACGGCTTCATCCACTGGTCGCACATCACCGGCCGCGGCAAGATGATACCCGACGGCGACTTCATCCGCCTCAACACGTTCAGCAACGACGAGGAGCGCATGTCGTCCATCAGCCTGCAGCTCATGGCCGGAGGCCCCGTGTCCATTGCCGACAACCCCATCGACGCGTCGGTGCGCAACTACGACCTGCCCTCACTCCTTAAGTTCGCCCAGAACAAGGAGATGCTCGCCCTCAATGCCGACGGCTTCGTGGGCCAACCCCTGAGCGACGACCCCAGCAGTCCCAACAGCCAGATCTGGTACGGACAGATGAAGAACGGTGACTGGGTGGTAGGCCTCTTCAACCGTGAGGACACCCCCCAGCAGCGCACCATCGGCCTCTCGCAGCTCGGCATCATCGGGCAGATGAAGATGCGCGACCTCTGGCTCCACGAGGATGTGGGCACGTCCGGCGAGATTAGCGTCACGCTGCCCGCCCACGGCTGCAAGGTGCTAAGGCTCAGCAAGCAGTAGAGTGGAGATACACTAAACATAAAATATAACAAATAAACAATACACTACAAGGATATGAACCATAACCTTAAAACCTTAGCATTAGGCACGGTGCTCTGCACCACGCTCCTAAGCATGGCATCATGCGGTGACGAACTGCCCGACCCGATAGTGATGCCACGCACATTGGTGGACATACACACCGACTGGAGCGGCATAGATGCACAGCAACGGCCACAGCAGTACGTGCTCTCTGTCAACGGCGACAACTACACCGTAGCGTCGGACACATATCAGATGGAGCTTAAGTCGAACCGCGACTATACGTTCTTGGCATACGTTCCGGTGTTGGGGGTTGACGTAAACGACGGCATAGCCACGGTAAAGGCTGCCTCGCAAAGCACAGGCATTGCCGAAGCAATAAGCGGAACACCCTCCACCTTCTATTGTGCAGCGCAGACTGTAACATCCCTAACGGGCGACAAGACAAGCCTTACGCTGCCCATGCAGCAGACAACACGACAGCTCAATGTGTCGCTTAAGGCCAAAGTTACGTCTACCGACGGCAGTCCAGTGGTGCAGGGAGGCTACGCCATCCTTTCCAAAGCAATGGCTACATACAATATGTACACATCCATTGCGTCTACTGCGGTTGATGCTGTGTCCGACTTCAGTATCAATGCCACGACAGGAACAATAACGGCACCCTTCAATGTCTTTGCACTCGACCTCAGCAAGGATGTTACCGTGCAGTTTGTGATGTTCCTATCGGACGGCACACAGAAGCGTCTTGAGACGTCGATAGGCAACTTGGTAGCCAACTTCAACGACGGCTCTCACTCTACCATCGACATTGGAGGCAAGGTAAGTGTGGACGGATCGAACGCATCTGTTACCAACTGGTCCATTGTGGACATGGGCGTTATAACCGCTACCGAACGCTAATAAGCCACTAAACGCACACCAACAAGTATCTTATAAAGATACATCAAAACAATAGCAGAACAATAATAACTAAAAATACAGATTATGAACAAGTCATCATTTATGCTTTTTGCAATGGCAGGCGCTATGACCCTTGCCTCTTGCAGCAACGAAGAAGTAAACGGCAGCGATACCAAGAACGCCCAGTTGCAGGTTGTTGCCAACATCGCCTTGCCGCAGACACGTGCCTTTGACGACCAGTGGAACGCCGGCGACCAAATTGGTATATACACCCTTAAGGCTGGTACAACCGACATTGATGCCGCCGACAACCTTGCCTACCGCAACACTCTGACAGATGGCTGGGCGGCAAATGCCAGCTTTGCACCTGTCGGAAAGGCTGCCAACCTGCCCGACGACGGCAGCAAGGTGGACGTTGTGTCTTACTATCCGTACAGCGCAACAGCTGCAGCTGGCGTGGTGGAGCTTGATGTGCAGAAGCAGGACAACCAGGCTCCCATCGACCTTCTTGGTGCAAAGGCAGAGGGTGTGAGCGCTGATGCGCCACAGGCTGTGCTCAACTTCAAGCATAAGCTTACAAAGATATTTATGAAAGCCACTGCCGAGGACGGCTCTTCGCTATCCGACCTCAAGGCTTATATCAAGGGTATGTACACCAAGGTGTCGTACAATGCCATTGCCGACAAGCTTAGCATGGTGTCTGGCGACACCAAGAAAGATGTGGAAATGCGCTCGGCAGACGGTTCGGGCTACCGCTATGTTGAGGCTATCGTGCTGCCTAACATCGATGGCAACGATGCCGCAACACGCAACATCGAGTTCGAGCACAACGGTAAGGTGTACAAGGCAGCCATCTCTGCCGACGTTAAGTTTGAGTCGGGCAAGAAGTATGTATACAACGTTAAGTTCACAGCTGCCGGCGCTAAGATAGAGGGAGCAGGCATAACCAACTGGGAAGATGTGACAGGCGACGACGTTGTGGTTGTGCCTGGAGGCGAGGCTCTGTATCATTTCAACAACGTATACGCCGTTGGCGATGCCACACCTAACGGTTGGAACATCGGCGAGTCGGTGAAGTTTGACAAGGTAGACGACAACACCTACACCGCAACATTCGCCCTTAAGGCAGGCGAGATGAAGTTCCCGCTCAGCATCAACAACGGCTTTGAGTGCGACTATATTATGCCTACCGAGAACGGTGTGGGTCTGTCTCATTCGGCCTGCATGCTCGTTAAGTACCCCGACTCTCGCGACTACAAGTGGAAGGTTTCGGAAGGCGAGGCAGGCACTTACACCATTGTGCTTGACGTTAAGAAAATGACTATGACTGCCACAAAATCGGAGTAAATAAAATAAGACAGATATAATGAGAAGGTTTCTTTTGTTGATAGTTTCGTTGCTGGCTGTAGCCACCGGCTTTGCCTTCGACTGCCAATCACCTGGCGGCAAGGTAAAGCTGCATGTGGAGTTAACGTCTTCAGGGCAGCCGCAATACAGCTTGACGTACAAGGGTAAGACGGTTATAAAGCCGTCTACCCTTGGCTACGAACTTATTGCTGCCGACAACCTGATGGACGGATTCAGTGTACAGACAACACAAACGAGCACGTTTGACGAGACATGGCATCCCGTGTGGGGCGAGACCAAGGACATACGCAACAACTATAACGAGCTGTTTGTTGCCCTTAAGCAAGACCGCACAGGCCGCTTGATGAACCTGCGCTTCCGTGTATACGATTATGGTATGGGTCTGCGCTACGAGTTTCCGCAGCAAACCAATGCCTACTTCCTTGTTAAGGAGGAGCATACACAGTTTGCGCTTACCGGCGACCACAAGGCTTGGTGGTTGCCCGGCGACTATGACACGCAGGAGTACAGCACCGTGACATCGCGTCTCTCGGAGATACGCAAGCTCTTCCGATCGTCTATCTCGGACAATGCGTCGCAGACACAGTTCTCCGAAACGGGTGTGCAGACATCGCTGCAGATGAAGACCGACGACGGTCTTTACATCAACCTGCATGAGGCAGCGTGTGTAGACTATCCCACAATGCACCTCAATCTGGACGATAAGAATATGGTGTTCGAGTCGTGGCTCACCCCCGACAGCCAGGGTTTCAAGGGCTATATGCAGACACCGCGCACCTCGCCGTGGCGCACGGTGCTTGTAAGCGACGATGCCCGAGACATGCTCTCGTGCAAGCTTACGCTCAACCTCAACGAGCCTTGCAAGATAGAGGACACTTCGTGGATACACCCCGTGAAGTATTGCGGTGTGTGGTGGGAGATGATTTGCGACAAGAAGTCGTGGTCGTACACCGACGAGCTGCCCTCTGTGGTGCTCGGCGAGACCGACTATACCAAGGTTAAGCCTAACGGCAGACATGGTGCCACCAACGAGCGTGTGCGCCAGTACATCGACTTTGCCGCCAAGAACGGACTCGACGAGGTGCTGGTTGAGGGTTGGAACGAAGGTTGGGAAGACTGGTTCGGACACTCAAAGTTTCATGTGTTCGACTTCCAGACACCTTATCCCGACTTCGACATCAAGGCTCTCAACGACTATGCCCACTCTAAGGGCGTGAAGCTGATGATGCACCACGAGACGTCGGGTTCGGTTATGAACTACGAGCGCTACCTCGAGCCAGCCTATAAGCTTATGAACCGCTATGGCTACGACGCCGTAAAGAGCGGCTATGTGGGCAACATCATTCCGCGTGGCGAGCACCACTACTCGCAGATAATGAACAACCACTATCTCTACTGCGTAACCGAGGCTGCCAAACATCATATTATGGTGAATGCGCATGAGGCTACACGTCCCACCGGTTTGTGCCGCACATGGCCCAACTTGGTAGGCAACGAGTCGGCAAGAGGTACCGAGTACGAGAACTTCGCGGGCAATAATCCCGACCATACGGTTATCCTGCCGTTCACACGTTTGCAGGGCGGACCAATGGATTACACCCCGGGCATACTTGAGACGCAGATCGGAACATGGAAGGAAGGGTCCAAATCGTATGTACACACAACGCTTTGCGGACAGCTTGCGCTGTATCTTGTGATGTACTCGCCGTTGCAAATGGCTGCCGACCTGCCCGAGAACTATGCCAAGTACGACGACGCCTTCCAGTTTATACGCGACGTGGCGGTAGATTGGGACGACTCACGATACATCGAGGCAGAGCCAGGCGACTATATCACAGTGGCTCGACGTGCCAAGGGAACCGACAACTGGTTTGTTGGAGGAAAGTGTGATGAGAACGGACACCGTGCCGTTGTAAAGCTCGACTTCCTCGACCCGGGTCGCCGTTACGAGTGCACTATATACAAGGATGCGCCCGATGCCGACTACGAGAAGAACCCCAAGGCATACGTCATAACCCGTCGGACCGTTAAGCGTGGACAGACCATAAAGGTGGATGAGGCACGTGGCGGTGGCTTTGCCGTTTCACTTAAGGCTCTATAATGATTTTCACTGCAAGCGTTTACACTAAACGCTTGCAGTGAAAATCATGTTATTGGTATTACTAAATAGACCCAAATAATAAATTGTAGATAACTAAAAAATAAATCTTTAAAAGCATCTTATTATGAAGAGAGTTTACTTTACTTTGGCATTGATGTCCCTGTTTGGTGGACTTAATGCCTTTGCTGATGTTAAGCAAGATGGCGTAGTATACGAAAAAATGTCTGATGGTCAGTGTTTTGTTGTTAATTACGATGATGCCACAATGCCAGTAAACGGAATTGTAACTATCGCCGCGACTGTTAAGATTGATGGTGTCGATTATCCTGTGTCGGGTATTCTTGGTAGTGGGGACTATCCTGATTATAAAAATGGCAAGACAGGTGAAGACAATCGTGGTGCCTTTACTAATTGCAAGAAAATAACAGTTCTGAGATTTGCGGACAACTCAGATTTCACAAAGATTGGCGACCATGCCTTTAAAAATTGCTCAAATCTAAAGACTATAGAGAATATACCATCCACATTGAAAGATATAGAGAAATGGTGTTTTGAGGGTACTGCATTAGAGAGTGTTGATTTGTCGAATACACAAATAACCACTATGAAGGATGGTGTGTTCTTTAACAATACTTCTCTGACTTCAGTGAAGTTGCCTAAGGGACTTAAGAACTTTTGGGATCATGCCTTTTGTGGTTGCAAAGCTCTCAATAATATAGTTATGCCTTCAACTGTTGAGGGGATATACAACAATGTGTTCGAAGGTTGTACCTCTCTGACTAACGTTAAATTGAATGAGGGTTGCACAACATTGGGACATCATGTGTTTAAGAAATGTCCTTTAGCTGCAGTTACATTCCCTAATTCATTGAAAAGTATTGGTGAGTATGCGTTTGAAAATACCAAATTAAATACGGTTGACTTGTCGAATACACAGATAACAAGTCTCCCTAATGGCTGTTTCTTTATATGTGAAAACCTTAGTGATGTTAAGTTGCCAAAAGATTTGACTGATATAGGCAACAATGCTTTTATCTCTACACCCATTGCTTCTATAACGTTTCCATCTTCTTTGCAGAAGATTGGCGATTGTGCATTCCAGAAAGCAAAGCTCGAAAATGTTGTAATACCAACAAACTGTAATGCTATTGAGCAAGGAGCGTTTAGTGAAAATACCAAATTAACAACTGTTTATATAAATGGTGTTACGTGTTATTTGGCAGTTGATGCATTTGCTAATTGTGGTAACCTTAAAGATGTTTATATTACATCTAATGTTGAACCTGATGCAAAACGTTATGGTTACCCATTCAAGAATAATTCAGCAGATCTAACAGTGCATGTAGTGCCAAATTATCTTGATACTTTCACGAAGCTTGTAACTTGTAACGCCCCGAAATTTGACTCCAACTTCTCCCTTACTCTCGGCAAGGAGTGGACAACATTCACCAGTGCATACAATCTCGACTTCTCAAGCGTTGAGGGCTTGACAGCTTATACCGCTAAGTACAATGAGGCAAATGATGCAGTTGCTCTTACACCGGTTACGAAAGTGAAGGCACATACGGGTCTTATCCTTAAGGGCAAAGCAAACACAACCTACACAGTGCCTATCCTTGCTTCGGATGCAGCCGAACTTGATAAAGTAACAGACAACCAGCTTGTTGATTGTGTTGATGCTGTTTGGTCTTCAAGCCGCGATAAGGACTACTTCTTGTCTGGTGGTAAATTCGTGAATTCGAAAAACGATGGTTGGGCACTTCCAGGCAAGAGCTACTTGTATCTTAGTAAAGGACGTGCCAATAAAAGCGAGAGTCCATTGCGCGTCTACGTCGACAACACCGCTACTGCAATCAACGGCGTCACCAACAACCCAGTTGTAAAGGATGAGGCTTACTACAACCTCCAGGGTGTTAAGGTGCAGCGTCCACAGCACGGCGTGTTCATCCACAACGGCAAGAAGGTTGTGCTTAAGTAATGCCGACTGATAAGGTCCTTAGTGAAAGGTATACATATATACGATATATAACTTAAAATAAAAGAAAATATGAAGAAGACATATCAAACACCGGTTATCACTGCTATCGACATTGCTGTTGAGAGCCAGATACTCGCTGGAAGCTCCCTTGGCTTCGGCGAAGGCTCGATAACTGATCCGAGTCAGGCAGATGCTCCAGGAATGGGATACATCATGGACGACGAGGAGAACGAAGACGACGGTTCGTACTGGAAGTAACGTTCGTTAATCTTTAGTTCCCACGGAACTCAGATAACGAGGATGTGTCAAAAGTCGCAAGTGGCACATCCTCTTTTCATTTGTACTATTTTTTTTGCTCGCTTATTCTTTTAATGTGATAAAAAGCCGTACTTTTGCACACATGAAACAGAATAAGATATCATTGAGCAGCAAGCAGTATGCTGTGCCGTTCGTACTCATTACCTCGCTCTTCTTTATGTGGGGCTTTGCACGTGCCATACTCGACGTGCTCAACAAGCATTTCCAGAACGAGCTTGACATCACCATAACACAGTCGTCGCTCATTCAGGTTACAACCTATCTTGGCTACTTCCTCATGGCTATCCCAGCCGGACTGTTTATCAACCGACAGGGTTATAGACGTGGAGTGGTGCTCGGACTCTTGCTCTTCGGTCTTGGCTCGCTCGCTTTTATCCCTTGCTCGGCAGCCGGAACATTCTATGCCTACCTCATAGCCTTGTTCGTTATAGGCTGCGGTCTGGTGTTCCTTGAGACCTCCGCCAACCCTTACGTCACCGAGCTTGGACCTAAGGAGACGGCTACCGCACGTCTCAACTTCTCGCAGTCGTTTAATGGTGTAGGCTCAATGTTTGCCACATTGGTGGTGGGCAGCTTCCTCTTTCAGGACAGCGGAGCTGGCGATGTAGGCAATGGTTCGGGCGGCAATGCCGTGGTGCCGTATGCCATCATGGGTGCCGTGGTGATGATTATAGCCATCGTCTTTGCACGTGTCAACTTGCCAGAGATACACCACGACGACGATAAGGACACACAGGAGGGTGGACACAACCTCTCGCGTCTCTTCAGCAACTCATGGTTTGTCTTCGGTCTATTGGCGTTGCTTGCCTACGAAGTGGCTGAGATATCAATCAATTCCTACTTCATCAACTTCGTAACGGGACAGGAGTGGATGTCGGCTGCCACTGGTTCTACTATCCTTACCGTGGCTCTTGGTCTCTTTATGCTTGCCCGTTTCGTGGGTGCGGCTATCATGAGCAATATGGCGGCAGAGAAGTATCTGCTTATCTGCGCTGTGGGTTCGGTGGTGTGCATAGGTGTTATGCTGCTCGACTTTGGCAAGACAGTATCTGTGGGAGCTTTGCTGTGCAACTATATGTTTGAGGCTATTATGTTCCCTACAATCTTCTCGCTCACGCTGCGTGGATTGGGCGGACTTACCAAGAGTGCCTCGTCCATACTGATGATGACGCCGGTTGGCGGTTGCGGCTTCTTGCTTATGGGCTTGGTTGCCGACAATACCGGCAACATGGTTGTGCCGTTTTTTATCCCCCTCATCGGCTTCGCCTTCGTCCTTGCCTACGCTTACAAGTGTGTTAAGCGAGGATTTATAAAATAATCATAGGTATTTAGCTGATATTTGCAAAAAAATGATTATCTTTGGCGACAAGATACAAAAATAGGTCAATGATGAAGAAACCAACGCTCACTACGTTCCTAATATGTGTCATTGTCGCCATACAAACTGCTATATCGTGCTCACCAACAGCCGATAACGAAGCCAAACTACGACGCGAACGACTACGCCAATTCGACGACTCAATAACGTCCCTTGTTCCATCTGTGCTCGACAGCATTAATAGTGCGATAACCCAGACACAACAAACGCTTGCCCGAAAGCAAGCCGACAACACTATAACCTCGTCCGATAGTCTAAGCTTGCAAGAGTATCGGATGTGCTTGGCGCGCTACTATTGGCTGTCCGACCATCCCGAGAAAGCCGATACTATCGTGCAGGATATCGTCAATTTTGTACGCCGACAGGACGGCGGCTACTACGATAAACACAAGGTGTGCAGCACCGAAAGGCTCAACTCCCTTATGGCTAACGCCCTTCAGCTGCAGGCTGCACGCAACCACAACTTCCACCGCGAACCCAAACAGACTCTCGATATGTACACCGAGTCGTACCGACTCTTGCTCCATAGCGATGTAAAGGAGGCGCTGCCTAAGGCTTGCGCCAACCTTGCCGACGCCTATATCCAGGTGAACGACATACCAGGTGCTGCCAAGTGGTACCGACGTGCCCTCTTTCTTGTCGACTCGCTCGGCCTGCCCGAGAAGGAGAACATAACCCTCTATATGGGTTTGGCACAAATATATTTGTCGCTTCACGACTTCCACTCGGCACAAATATATTACAACGAGACCGAGCGTTATTTCCGATTGATGTCGCCGCAGATGCAGGCTTACCACATCAACAACCTCGGCAACTTCTATTATTACACCAAGGACTATGCCAAGGCGCTCGCCACCTTTAAGCGAATGGAGCGTTTGCTCATAGACAGAGGCATGGCAAACAAGTTTGATATGTACCTCTGTCGTGTCAACCTTGCCGACGTCTACTTCAACCTCGGACGCTTGGCGGAAGCCCGACACTGCCTCCAACTGTCGGAGCCTTACTTCCGCAAGAACGGCGACGCCACCGCCCTATACTATTGCAACACCATACATATAGGCATTGCTGCACGTGAAGGCAACGCTGCCGAGGTAGAACGGGTGCTTCGCAGCGAGCACCTCACCCACGAGATGCCCTACGCCATGGTGAACATACGCAACCAATACCTGCGCCGCTACTACGAGCAGAAGGGCAACTACCGTCAGGCTTACGCCAATCTGCAAGCCAACATAAGCTACGACGACTCGTTGGAGCACAACCGCTCAAATATGCGTTCGGCTGAGATTATGGCACGATTCACCGCCGACACCTTGCAGCTGCACCACGACCTTGCATTAGAGCATAAGAATGCGATGATACAGACAGCCAACATGAAGACCACAGTGGCTGTATCGGTGGCTATAGTGCTGCTCTTGTTGCTCGTGATGTGGATGATGTACATACGCAAGAAGCAGCTGCAAAACCAGGTGAACATAATGAACCTAAAGCTCAACAACGTGCGCAACCGCATCTCGCCCCACTTTATGTTCAACGTCCTTAACAACAAGATACTGAAGTCGGGCAAGGAGGAAGCGTCCGAACTGATGGAGCTTGCACGCTTGATACGCACCAATCTCGACATGTCGAGTCAGCCGTTTATGTACCTTAACCGCGAACTTGAGTTTGTCGAACAATATATTAAGGTAGAGCGCTATCTGCTTGGCGACGACTTCTACTTCTGCATCAACACGTCTCCGGATGTCGATACAGCCAAGGTGCGCATACCGGCGATGTTCTTGCAGATACTTACAGAGAACGCCATAGTGCACGGACTTAAAGGACTGGAGGGTCACAAGGAGCTGCATATAAGTATAAGCAGGCAGCAGGACGTAACCATAATACGTGTAAGCGACAACGGACCAGGCTTCAACGCACGCCGCGCACTGAAGAAGGGCACCGGACTTGGCATCATATCGCAGACCATTGCCGTTACAAACGAGCACAACAAGCATAAGATGCGCTTCGAGATAAAGAACCATGAGGACGACAAGGGCAACGTTGTGGGATGCGAAGCCACACTGAAGGTGCCCGACAACATTAAATTTTAAAAACCAGACTTATGATGAACATAGTGATTGTTGACGATGAGAAGAATTGTGTAGAGGCTCTCGCCGACAAGCTTAAGCAATACGACGGCACCAATGTGGTGGGTGTGGCATACAATGGAATGGACGGGTTGAAGCTGATGAGCGAGCATAGACCCGACTTGATGTTTCTCGACGTCGAGCTGCCCGACATCTCAGGCATAGAGTTTCTTGAGCGCATCGAGGAGATAAGCGACGGCCGTTGCCGTGTGGTGATGTACACATCGCACGGCAGATATATGTTGCCGGCGTTCCGCAACAAGGCGTTCGACTATCTGATGAAGCCGATAGACGACAATGAGCTGCGCACCATATTGCGTCGTGTATGTATAGACCGACGCCCTACAAAGCCTCAGACAGCCCTTGCCGATACTTCAAACAATATGGTATCGGCATACGATGCGCTCAACAGTGACGGCATAGCCAAACGCAACGACGGCAAACTTCTGATATATACCAACTCTGTCGACTTCTTGCTTGTGGACATACGCGACATCTGCGTCTTTACGTATAATCATGAGTTGCGTATATGGGAGGTGACGGTGTCGGGTCGTCCGGCACCGGTTAGGCTAAAGCGCAATGTAAGCAGTGATATGATTCTGGAGCTTGACGAGGCATTGGTGCGTGTAAGCCAGAAGCATATCATCAACCTTAGTTATCTTATAGAGGTGGCAGACAACACCTGCCACTTCTATCCGCCGTTCGACAAGTTGGACGACGTAAAGGTGGGGCGCCTATTTAGAAAGAAGCTTATCGACCGCTTCAGCAGTTTTTAGGCGCCTTAGTTTCTTGGCTCTCGTTCCTATATATTTAGTTCCCACAGAACTCACAGAATACACAGAAGCCTACGGGCTTAAGGTTTTGGAATCCACAGAGCGTATAGACGCTGCGCGTCATACGACAGAAGGCACAGAATTGATTGTTTGTGTAGCGTCACCGAGGTTAAGCATGGTTTGCCGCCTATAGCGGCGCAAGCATTCATTTCTGTGGATTCTTGCCTCGCGAAGCGTAGGCCATTCTGTGGATTCGAAAAGCTTAAGTCCGTAGGCTTCTGTGTATTCTGTGAGTTCTGTGGGAACTACATACAAAAGAACTACGAGCAAAGGAACTACAAGCAAAGGAGCTCAAACAAAGGAACCTTCTTATCCCTTAAGACGTATGCCGAAATCGCCCACTTCTATCAGTCGGCGTTTGTACAGGTCGCCCACGGCTCGCTTGTACACCTTCTTGCTCACCTGGAAGCGACGCTTGATGTCCTCGGCGTCGCTCTTGTCGCCAAGGTCGCAGGTTCCGCCGTTGTCGTTGAGGTATTGCAGGAGCGTCTCCGAGAAGTCGAGAGTCTGCTGACGGCCCGTGGGTTGCAGCGTGACGTCTATCTTGCCGTCCGGTCTAACGGTGTTGATGTAGCCCTTGACGCGGTCGCCCGTGTGCAGATAGCGGAACACCTGATCCTCGTAAACCAGTCCCGGGTAGCAGTTGTCTATAATCACCTTGAATCCCATCTCCGTCTTCTGCCACACCAAGAGGTCCACCTCCTGACCGTGGTTGTAGTAGGGGTGGCGCTCGCTGAAGTAGCGCTCAATCTTGGCAGATGCCATGATGCGGTACGACTCCTCGTCGATATGCACGTGCACGATGTAGCTCTCGCCCTTCTGCATGCGCTTCTTCTGTTCGCGGAAGGGGCAGAAGAGGTCCTTCATCAGTCCCCAGTTGAGGAACGCTCCATACTCGTTTACCCACGAAACTTCAAGATATGCAAAGTCGCCCACCTTGCACAGCGGGTGCTCGGTGGTAGCCACAGGACGTTCGTCCTGGTCGAGATATATAAACACTTCGAGCTCGTCGCCCGGCTTCGTGCCTTCGGGTACGTAGCGTTTGGGCAGCAGAATCTCTCCCTCGTCGCCGCCGTCGAGATACAGTCCGAAGTCAACCTCCTTGACCACGGTCATCTTGTTGTAATCACCAAGTTTTATCATATATTCTGTTTTATTTCTGTGAGTTCTGTGGGAGGTACATTTGTGGAAGGTGTATGTATTGGAGGTACATCCCCAATTTTTCCGTCCTCGATATGTATAGTGCGGTCTGTAATCGATGCCAGGTGCTCGTCGTGTGTCACGATGACGAAGGTCTGGCCGAACTTGTCCCTCAAGTCGAAGAAGAGCTGGTGCAGCTCCGCCTTGTTTTTAGAGTCGAGCGAGCCCGACGGCTCATCCGCCAGCACCACAGCCGGGTTGTTTACAAGAGCGCGCGCCACTGCCACACGCTGCTTCTCGCCTCCCGACAGCTCGGCAGGCTTGTGCGAGGCACGGTCGGCAAGGTTCATAAACTCGAGCAGCTCCATGGCACGTTGGCGAGCCTCCTTGGTGCCCTTGCCTGCTATGAAAGCCGGAATCATAATGTTCTCAAGAGCCGTAAACTCAGGCAATAGCTGATGAAACTGAAACACAAAGCCAATATGCAGGTTGCGGAAGTCGCTCAGTTTCTTGGTGCTAAGAGAGCCAACGTCCACCCCGTCTACAACAACAGAGCCGCTGTCGGCACGGTCGAGCGTACCCATAATTTGCAGCAGAGTGGTCTTGCCGGCACCACTGGGGCCCACGATGCTCACCACCTCGCCCTTGTTGATGTGCAGGTCGATGCCCTTAAGCACCTGCAGCGAGCCGAAACTCTTTGTTATACCTTTGATGTCTATCATATTATATCTTTTTACTTCCTAATCAATTTCTTTTTAATCCACTTGTTCAGCGTCTCGTATGCACTCATGTCCTCAGTGTGCTGCGGCTGTGCAAACGTCATCTCCTCCATAGCGTCGCCGTGTTGGTCGGGGAAGATAATCATGATGTTCTTGCCCGAGAAGTGGCGTTGTATCTCGTCCGGCAGTCGCTCCAAGGCATTCTTGAACGACACCGTACCCTTACGCGCCGTAATGATGATGAAGAGCTGGTCGTCGGCAACGGTAGCTGCGATGTTGGGCATCTCTGCCCAATGCACCATCGTCGTGAACGAAACCCTCATCTGCTGATGCTTGTTGCGCACATACTGCTCGATAAGCGGCAGCACATCCTCGCGTCCGTAGAACTCGGTATGACATTCCATATTGACAGCCATACGGCACAACCGCTCCAACCAGCGGTAGAAGCCTGGCTCAAACTGAGCCCTCGACGGCACCGCCACCTTGATGCGGCGTATTGTGGAGAGGGGTTGCTTGAGGCGCGCCATTATTATCTGCGAGTTCAGTCCGTTGAACAGGCTCTGGTGAAAAGCACCCCAAAACTTCTGCGACACCTCTGGGTGCATGTGCATGCCTATAAGCACCTCCGTAGCCCTGAACTCCTTAAAGGCATGCCTAATGCCGTTGGCTATATTGGCAGCCACACGCACCTGCGTCTGCATCGACATGTCGGCAGCCGCTGCATACTTAGCCATGCGGTCGAGCAAATGTTGTCCCTGCTCCTGGTTGCGCAGCATGTCGTCGTCGTCGTACACCACGTTGAGGCCCACAAGAGCCGTGGTGTTCTTGGGGTTGCGCATCATCATCGCCACGTTTACAAGACGCTGGGCATACTCGGGATACTTCATCGGTATCAGTATCTTCTCGTCCTGGTTCACCGTCTGGTCGTTGTCGGTGGGCATCTCCTTGTCGCGCAGCGTTATCTGCTGTGCCGAGCGCTCCGTCATCATCGACGAAATGATGCACGTAAAGAGAATCATCACCACCACAGCGTTGAGCATATCGTCGGTGATTAGAGGCACACCAGGCTCTATCTCTATCCTCATGCCAATCATAAGCATGGCTATGGCGCCAGCGGCATGGGCCGACGTAAGGCCAAACATCATATTGCCCGACGATACAGGCAGCTTGAACAGCAGTGCCGCAACGTACGCCGCAATAGCCTTGCCCAATGTTCCGAGACCCGTGATGCACAGCACCACCATAATGATGTAGCCCCCGTCAAACAGCACCCTTACGTTGATAAGCATGCCCACACCTATAAGGAAGTAGGGTATGAAGAGCGCGTTGCCTATAAACTCGATGCGGTTCATAAGCGGCGATACGTGCGGTATGTAGCGGTTGAGAATCAAGCCCGACAGAAAGGCGCCTATAATGCCCTCCAGTCCGAGTGCCTCGCCGAACGACGCACTCATAAACAGCATCGACATAACGAAGATAAACTGCATCACGGCGTCGCTGTATCGGCGCAGAAACCAACGTGCCAAGCGCGGAATGACCAGTGCCAACACCACACAGTAAGCCACAAACTTGCCCACAAACATCAGCCAGAACAGCACACCGGCATTGCCCTTGTACGATTCGACGATAGCCGCCAGTATAACAAGCGCCAACAGCAGCGCCAGCATCGACGAGCCAACGCTAAGCGTTACGCTCGGTTTCTTCTGCAATCCGTATCGTCCCACGATAGGGTAGGCTATAAGCGTGTTGGACGCCATGATACATCCAAGCAGCAGAGAGGCAAACTGCGAGTAGTGCAGCACGGCGATGCAGCCGATGTATGTCAGCAAGAAAGGCACGCCACAGGTTAGCACTCCGAAGATGCCGAACCTCTTTGAGTTGCGCTTTACACCCTCCATATCCATCTCGAGCGACGCAAGGAACATGATGTAGTAGAGACCCACCTTGCCGAAAAGCTCAAACGAGTCGTCGCGCACCAACACGTTGAAGCCATACTTGCCCACTGCCACACCAGCCAGCACCATTCCGATGATGTGCGGAATACGGAGCTTGCCCATGATGATAGGGGCAAAGAGGATGATGAGCATAACCACGAAGAATATCAGGGTGGGGTCGGTTATGGGGAAGTAACTGGCAATGTTGGTCATAAGTTGTTGGTTTGTATTTGTCGATGTGTATAGGGGCGCTTGCTTTTACTGACTGCAAAGGTACTGAAAATTTAATCAAAGAAGCGGTGCTTTCTCCCATTTATTTTGTATTTTTGCAAGTGCTATATACATCAAACGTAGACAAATACAACAAAATAATATGAAGATACTAACTGGAGCTCAAATCAGAGAGCTCGACAAATACACTATTGACCACGAGCCAATAGCCTCTATCGACCTTATGGAGCGTGCCGCACGTGCCATTACACAGGCCATAACAACACGCTTCGAAGCCTCTACGCCGGTGGTGGTGTTTGCCGGACCGGGCAACAACGGTGGCGACGCTCTCGCCGTATCGCGCATGCTGGCAGAGAAGGGGTATGTGGTAGACGTGTACCTGTTTAATATACACGGCACATTGTCGGACAACTGCGAGAAGAACCGCGACCGTCTGAAGGGCGAAGGACTGGTACACTCGTTTGTAGAGGTTACGTCCAACTTCGACCCTCCAAAGCTTACACAGCAGACACTTGTGGTTGACGGACTCTTCGGCTCGGGTCTTAACAAGACTCTTACAGGCGGATTTGCCTCGCTCGTTAAGTATATCAACCAGTCGACGGCACGTGTCGTAAGTATCGACATGCCGTCGGGACTTATGGCAGAGGAAAACTCAAGCAACAACCCGGCTGCCATCATACGTGCCGACCTCACGCTTACGCTTCAGTTTAAGAAGCTCTCGATGTACTTTGCCGACTGCCAGCAGTATCTTGGCAAGGTTCAGGTGCTCGACATACGTCTGTCTAAAGAATATGTCAAGAGCATCCCGTCGCCATACTCTATCATCGACGCCGAGTACATCAGGCAGAATATGCTAACCCGCGACGACTTTGCCCACAAAGGCACAATGGGCAACGCCTTGCTCATTGCTGGAACCGAGGGCATGGCTGGAGCAGCCATTCTTGCATCTAAGGCATGTCTGCGCAGCGGTGTGGGCAAGCTCACCGCCCTCACACCACGCTGCAACACCACAATAATGCAGATAGCCGTGCCAGAGGCTGTGCTTGCCATCGACCAGGAAAACTACTACTCGGAGGCTGTCGCTGCCGACGAGTTCGACGCCGTGGGCATTGGTCCGGGCCTTGGCAAGCAGGAGGGTTCGGCTTTGGCGCTGATGTCGCAGTTGCAGCAGACCCAATGCCCCGTGGTGCTCGATGCCGATGCCTTGAATATGCTCGGCTCTCACGGCACATGGATTAGCCAGCTGCCCGACAACATGATTCTTACACCGCATCCCCGCGAACTCGACCGCCTGGCATCCACAACCTGCCACAGCGACAGCGAGCGTCTGTCCGTAGCACGCGATATGGCTGAGAGTCTGCGTGCGTACATCGTGCTCAAGGGCCACTACACAGCCCTTTGTCTGCCCGACGGCAGCGTGGTGTTCAACAACACCGGCAATTCGGGTATGGCTACGGCAGGGAGCGGCGACGTGCTTACGGGCATCATCACTGGCTTGCTGGCACGTGGCTACTCGCGCAAGAACGCATGCCTCACGGGTATATATCTGCACGGACTGGCTGGCGACATAGCCGCCGCACGTGTGGGCAAGGAGTGTATGGTGGCAAGCGACATCATAGCCGCGCTGCCCGAGGCATTCAAGGCGATGTACTAACGGGGGCTTCGCCGCTTGTTATTTGAGCAACTCTATTTTAACTATCACAACAACGAAATATGAAGAAGTTATTATCATCAATATTCCTCTCGGCTCTTGCCGCTACATCGGCAATGGCTGGAGGCGAGAAGCAGGTGGACGGATTGGACTATTATCTGCCTAAGACAGCCGTGCGCATGCAGGTACTTGTAGAGAAGACGGCGATGAAGCCGGGACAACTTGCCGACTACTCCGAGCTTTACTTCAAGAAGCCGGCTGCCACAACACCGCAGACCACATACCGCATTGTGGGCATCAGCTTCACATCGGAGGGTCAGCCCGACGCCGACAAGAAGTTTACGGTGGCTGTAGACAAGAAGCACAGCATCTTCACAATCGACTGCGCACCAAACGGTGTGCTGCGCGCTATCAACGCCAAGGGCAAGACAGTGGCTCGCCCCAATGCCTTCCGTGCCGCGCCAAAGGCGGCTCCGCTCAATCCTCGCGACTATATGAGCCAGGACATCCTCGCCGCTGCCAACCTGCCTAAGATGGCTCAGCTTGTGGCACAGGAGGTATACGACATACGCGACTCGCGCAACCAGCTATCGCGTGGCGAAGCCGACAATATGCCTAAGGACGGCGAGCAGCTGCGCCTTATGTACCGCCAGCTCGACACTCAGGAGCGCGCGCTTATGCAGCTCTTCACCGGAACGGTGTCTACCGACACCACGGAGACGGTGCTTACCTTTGTTCCGCAGCCCGCCGAACAGCGCCGTGTGCTCTTCCGCTTCTCCAAGCGCTTCGGCCTTACTACCGCCGACGACTTCTCTGGAGAGCCTTTCTACCTCAACGTCGAGAACGAGGGCATCATTGCCGACGTGCCTGCCGACGCCTCAAAGGCAGACAAGGAGAAGGACGGCTTCCGTCTTGGCGTGAACCTTCCGGGCAAGATTCGCCTCACCATAGCCAAGGCAAACGGCACACCCGTGGCGTCGTACGAGACGGATGCAGCCCAGTTTGGCAGAGTGGTGATGCTCAATGGCGCCCTCTTCGGCAAGAAGTTCACCTCCGACATCGTGCTCGACCCAACAACCGGAGCTGTTGTTGAGCTTAAGACACAGCCGTTGGATTAATAAATAAAATATAACGTTATGGCAAATCACACTAATAGAAAATTTCCTGTAGGCATACAGTCGTTTACGGAGATAAGAGAGCAAGGCTACTTGTACGTAGACAAGACCGACATAGTGTGGAATCTTGTCAATAACGGAAAGAAATACAACTACTTAAGTAGACCTCGCCGTTTCGGCAAGTCGGTGCTCGTAGACACGCTTCAGGCTTATTTTGAGGGAAGGCGCGAGCTGTTTGAGGGGTTGCGCATAATGCAACTTGAGAAGCATTGGACTTGCCGCCCGGTGGTAAGGCTTGACATGAGCAGTGCCGGGGCAGAAGCCGACAGCATTAAAGCCTATCTTGATGATGTGTTTCATCAGTATGAGCTTAAGTACGATGTCGAGGTGCGTCCGCTTGCCTCGCTTGCTGTCCGACTGAAGAACATTATTGGCACAGCTTATGAGCGAACCGGCGAGAAGGTTGCCGTGCTTATCGACGAATACTACTCGCCATTGCAGCACTCGTGGCACACGCCACATCACGAAGCCTGCACCAATGTATATAGAGAGGTGTTTGCGGTGTTGAAGATGCAGGACGCCAAGCAGTATTTTGTCTTTATAACGGGTATTACCAAGTTTACACAGATATCACTGTTCTCCGTTCTCAATAATCTTAGCAACATTAGCTTCGACCCTCAGTATGCTGCGATATGCGGCATAACAAGCGATGAGGCTCTTGCCTGCTGTATGCCGGAGATAACCGATATGGCAGAAGCCAACAAGTGGAGCGTCGACGAGACTGTTGCCAACTTGAAGGAATATTATGATGGCTACCATTTCTCTCCAGAGAATATGGTTGACATATACAACCCCTTCAGCCTTATAAATGCCCTATGCGACAAACGTCTCCGTAATTATTGGGCAGCCTCTGGCGCAACGTCGTTGATAAACAAGTTTGTTGACAACTTTGAGGTACGGCTTGAGGATTTTGAGGAGTGCGAGATAATGCGCAACACGCTTGAAACCTCGGATGTAACGGGTGGCGGTGCCATCTTGTTCTTGTATCAGTCGGGTTATCTCACGATAAAGTCGTGCGACGATTACGGCTATATCCTTGGCATCCCTAATAAGGAAGTGAGGCAGGCACTTGCATTATATGCTCATCCGGAATATGGAGTGATAGATTTGTAATTTGCAGTGAGGGG
>ULYE01007495.1_pt1 | contig 19588 bp, 19 predicted proteins | sample 1961921 | NCBI WGS metagenome assembly ULYE01 (sample SAMEA4835856, study PRJEB28245) | human gut metagenome | biome: gut microbiome; material: fecal sample | place: Denmark | collected 2008 | reverse complement strand
CCGAGCGAGGGGGAAGAGGTTTTTATATATACATACTTATCCTCGGGTTCCAAATATTAACGTCCATTATACGAACAATATATTATACGTTCATTACACGAACCTCAGAACGCCTCTCCCCGACGAACTGAAGTTCATGTAGTGTAGCGTTTCTATGCTCTATGGCTCTTGTCCTTGCCGTTAAAGCTCTTTACCTTCATGCCGAGCTGGTCTGGCAGGATAGCGTTGAGGAAGATGCCTACAAGGGCTGCAAGCGCCAAACCAGATATTGTGACAGAGCCAATCTGCACACCGCCGTCGGTGCCATACTGCACACCGATAGACACAACCATGATGAGAGCTGCCACAAACACATTGCGCGAAGAAGAGAAGTCGACCGGTGTCTCCACAAGATTGCGCACACCCACAGCCGAAATCATACCATAAAGGATAAGGCTAACACCGCCGATGGTGGCTGCCGGCATCAGTCCGATAAGGCAGGCAAACTTAGGGCAGAAGCTCAGCAGGACGGCAAAGCAGGCTGCAAGACGTATAACGGCAGGGTCGAACACCTTTGTAAGGTTAAGCACACCGGTGTTCTCGCCGTATGTGGTGTTGGCAGGAGCGCCGAAGACAGAGGCAAGGAAGGTGGCAAGACCGTCGCCGCTGAGTGTGCGGTGCAGACCCGGGTCCTTGATGAAGTTCTTGCCCACGGTGCTCTGTATGGCGCACATATCGCCGATATGCTCCATGATGGTGGCAAAGGCGATGGGGAAGATGGCTATGATGGAGGTAAGGATAATGTCGAAGTTGGGGTTCTTCATCACCGCGAATGTGGTGCGCTCCATATCCACAGGCCAGCCAATCCAAGCCACCTCGTCAAGTTTGCTGAAGTCTACCTCGCCCATGGCAGCCGCCAATATGTACGAGCCGAGCACTCCGAGCAGTATAGGCACAATCTTGATGATGCCCTTGCCCCAAATGGATGTGCCTATAACGATGGCAATGGCGGTAATGGCGAGGAGCCAGTTCTGCTGGCAGTTGTTGATGGCAGAGCCAGAGAGCGTGAGGCCGATGGCGATAACCATAGGACCTGTAACTACCGGCGGAAAGAACCGCATAACCTTCTCTGTGCCGAACATCTTAAGCAAGAAAGCCATTACGAAGTAGAGCAGCGATGCCGCAGCCACTCCAATGCAGGCATAGTTGAGCGCCATCTCGTCTGTAAGGCCCTGCGCCACGCACAGCTGCTTGACCGACGCGTAGCCGCCAAGAAAGGCGAAGCTGGAGCCGAGGAAAGCCGGAACCTTAAGCTTTGATACAAAGTGGAAGATAAGCGTGCCGATGCCGGCAAACAACAGTGTGGCACTCACGTCGAGTCCGGTGATGAGTGGTACGAGGATTGTGGCACCAAACATGGCAAAGAGATGCTGGATGCCGAGCAGTGCGAACTTAGGCTTGCCCAATTCGCGGGCGTTGTATACGCCCTGGTTTTCAGTGATCATTGTGTTATAAGTATTTTGTTATAGAATAGTATACTAAATAAGGGTGTGTCAAAATAGGAGCCCGAGCAAGCATATTCTTGCTTCTGACTGTTTCCTATTTTGATACACCCTCACCTATATGTTAGCCCTTACTCGCCAAAGGCGGCAGCTTCGGCAGCGGCAATGATGTCCTCGCGGCTCTGCTCGCGTGCCGAAATGTGGCTAAGGTCAAACTCCTTATCGTCCAGATTGAGTCTGTTGTCCATCTCGTTGTCTATAGGAGTGTCGGCTTTGTCGTTGGCTTTAGCGTCCTGGCTGTCGTCAGTGGCGTCGTTGTCGCGGTACATAGGCGAGCGGCGCTCGTGCTTCTTGCTCTTGCGGTTAAGTGCCTCTACGGCAGCTTCGGCATGCGCCTCCACCTCAGGACTAAGCACAATAAAGTCGTCGGCGGTCTGTTCTGTGGTAGGAACATTCTCCACCGGTTCTTCCTCCATCTTGGTGCGGTTGGTCTTTGCGGCAAACACGAGGTCTATAAACTGTGGCTCCTTGCGCAGCTTCTCAAGCGTAAGCTTTGACGCAAGTTGCTGGCTCTCCTTCTTGCTGTATCCCTCTCCGTCGCATCCTTCTACCCCTTCGAGCATCACCTGATACCTGAACACGGGCGACCCTGTCTTGTCTTTCTCCTGCTTCAGTATCTTGAAGTCTATGCGCACACGGTTCTTCTGGCTCCATTCGATGAGCTTGCTCTTGAAGTTTACCTCCTTGTAAGCAACCTTGTCGATGTTTATCATTTGTGCCAGTATGCGCTTGCGCATGAACTCCATGCAGGCATCGTAGCCTCTGTCGAGATATATGGCACCGACAAGAGCCTCGAAAGCGTTGCCTCCCATGTAGGAGTTGTGCGACGACGAGCGTCCGTTGGAAAGGATTAGTTGGCTTATGCCCATCTCCTGGGCAAGACGGTTGAGAGTTTCGCGCTGCACAAGCTTAGAGCGGGTGTTGGTAAGGAATCCCTCTCTCTTGCCCGGGAAGTGGCGGTATACGATGTCGCCCACGGTAGCGTCGAGTATGGCATCGCCTAAGAACTCGAGTCGCTCGTTGTTTACGGGTCGTCCCTTGGCGTTGCGCTTGTACATGCTCTTGTGCATGAGCGCAAGCTTATAGTAGCTTATGTCGTGCGGGTAGAAGCCTATAATTTGGCGCAAAGACAAATAAAGCTCCTTGTCCTTGCGGAAAGGGAGCTTCATTCTGTCTATGAGATTACTCAGCATATTTCTTGAATATTACACATGCGTTGTGGCCTCCGAAACCGAATGTGTTGCTCAATGCAGCACGAATCTCACGCTTCTGTGCCTTGTTGAAGGTGTAGTTGAGATTGTAATCGATCTCCGGATCCTTGTCGTCTTCCTCGTGGTTGATGGTTGGCGGAACGATGTCGTTCTTCACTGCAAGCACCGATGCAAGAGCCTCTACTGCGCCGGCAGCACCGAGAAGGTGTCCAGTCATCGACTTGGTAGAGCTGATGTTGAGCTTGTAGGCAGCCTCGCCGAACACCTGCTTGATGGCCTTGGCCTCAGAGATGTCGCCCACGTGGGTAGATGTGCCGTGTACGTTGATATAGTCAATCTGGTCTGGCTGCAAGCCAGCGTCTTCGAGTGCGTTCTTCATTACGAGACATGCACCGAGACCTTCGGGGTGAGACGCTGTGATATGGTGGGCATCTGCCGACATACCGGCACCTACCATCTCGGCGTATATCTTAGCGCCGCGAGCCTTGGCGTGCTCAAGTTCCTCAAGAATGAGGCAGCCTGCACCCTCGCCCATGATAAATCCGTCGCGTGAAGCGCTGAATGGACGTGAAGCGTGCTGTGGGTCGTCATTGCGTGTAGACAATGCGTGCATAGCGTTGAAGCCGCCTACACCAGCAGCTGTGATAGCTGCCTCTGCACCACCACTAACGATGACGTTGGCCTTGCCCAAGCGAATGAGGTTGAAAGCATCAGCAAGAGCGTTTGTAGAAGAGGCGCAAGCCGATGTTGTTGTATAGTTGGGACCGTGGAATCCGTACTGTATAGAAATCAAGCCCGAAGCGATGTCGGCAATCATCTTAGGGATGAAGAAGGGGTTGAACTTAGGACCTGCCTCCTTATGCTGTGCATAATAGCCTACTTCTTCCTCGAAGGTCTTGATACCACCGATACCTACACCGAAGATAACGCCGATGCGGTTCTTGTCCTCTGTCTCAAGGTCCATGCCCGAATCCTGCACTGCCTGCATAGCCGAAATCATAGCCAGCTGTGCATAGCGGTCCATCTTGCGTGCTTCCTTGCGGTCGATATAATCGTTCACCTTAAGATCCTTAACCTCGCAAGCAAACTGGGTCTTAAACTGTGAAGCGTCAAATTGTGTGATAGGGGCTGCGCCGCTTACGCCGGCGACAAGGTTGTTCCAGGTGTCCTCAGCGTTGTTGCCCAATGGGGTAACGGCTCCAAGACCTGTAACTACTACTCTTTTTAATTCCATTTAAATATAAAATCAGTTCATGGTTAAAAAATGGTTTATGGTTTATGTGGCACAAGTGGAAATTTTTTAAACAAATAAAATGCTTGTTGCCATCATGCGCACCATAAACTATAAACCATAAACCTTATTTATTTTGCGTTCTCCTCGATGTATGCGATAGCGTCGCCTACAGTGCCGATCTTCTCAGCCTTGTCATCAGGAATTGAGATACCAAACTCCTTCTCGAACTCCATGATGAGCTCTACAGTATCAAGAGAGTCTGCGCCGAGGTCGTTTGTGAAGCTTGCTTCTGGCTTAACGTCTGCCTCATCAACACCGAGTTTGTCAACGATGATAGCCTTTACTTTTGATTCGATTTCTGACATAATTCTAATTTTAAAGTGTTTATAATATTAATTTCAAGTTTAAAAACTGGATGCAAAGGAACACATTTTTATTTAATTGGGCAAATATTTTAGTATAAAAAGGCATCCTGTGTGCACAAACACCCTATAAATGTGCATGAATTAGGGCTATTTTCTTTCTATTTCAAAGAATTACGGGGGCAATATCACCTAAATTTAGTATCTTTGCAAGGTTGTATTGGCGTTGCGCTACAATGCCTGTACACACCTATTAGATATAAATACAAAACAATAAAAATAAATGGAAGAAAACAAATTTAAACGCACCACCGTCACGGCTGCTCTGCCGTATGCCAATGGTGGTGTGCACATTGGCCACCTGGCTGGTGTGTATGTGCCTGCCGACATCTACGTGCGCTATCTGCGCCTGAAGAAGAAAGAGGTGATGTTTATAGGCGGAAGCGACGAGCATGGTGTGCCCGTTACTATCCGTGCACGCAAGGAGGGCATCACCGTGCAGGAGGTGGTAGACCGCTATCACAACCTTATCAAGAAGTCGTTTGAGGAGTTCGGCATCTCGTTCGACATCTACAGCCGCACCACTTCGAATATTCATCACAAGTTTGCGAGCGACTTCTTCCGCACTCTCTATGACAAGCACGAGCTTGTGGAGAAGACAGAAGAGCAGTTCTGCGACGAGGTTACAGGCGAATTTCTTACCGACCGCAACATAGTGGGCACCTGTCCGCGCTGTGGAGCGGAGGGCGCGTACGGCGACCAGTGCGAGAAGTGTGGCGCAACTCTGTCGCCAGAGGAGCTTATCAACCCTACAAACAAGAACAACCCGGGACACGGACTGGTGAAGAAGGCTACCAAGAACTGGTACTTGCCGCTTAACAACTATCAGAACTGGCTTAAGCAGTGGATTCTTGAGGACCACAAAGAGTGGCGTCCTAACGTGTACGGCCAGTGCAAGTCGTGGCTCGACATGGACCTCCAGCCACGTGCCATGACACGCGACCTCGACTGGGGCATACCCGTTCCGGTTGAAGGAGCAGATGGCAAGGTGCTCTATGTATGGTTCGACGCGCCTATCGGCTATATCTCCAACACCAAGGAGCTGTGCGACGCGCACCCCGAGAAGTGGGGTACATGGCAGACATGGTGGCAGGATCCTTCGTCTCGCCTTGTCCACTTCATCGGCAAGGACAACATCGTGTTCCACTGCATCGTGTTCCCAACAATGCTCAAGGCACACGGCGGCTACATCTTGCCAGACAATGTGCCTGCCAACGAGTTCCTTAACCTTGAGAACGACAAGATCTCTACATCACGCAACTGGGCTGTCTGGCTCCACGAGTATCTTGTAGACTTCCCTGGCAAGCAGGACGTTCTGCGCTATGTGCTCACTGCCAACGCGCCGGAGACCAAGGACAACAACTTTACTTGGAAGGACTTCCAGGACCGCAACAACAACGAGCTTGTGGCTGTTTACGGCAACTTTGTGAACCGTGCATTGCAGCTCACTAAGAAGTACTTTGGCGGAGTGGTGCCCCAGTGTGGCGAGCTTCAGGACGTAGACCGCAAGGCTATCGAGGAGTTTAAGGACGTTAAGCAGAAGGTTGAGGCTCTGTTGGATACCTTCAAGTTCCGCGACGCTCAGAAGGAGGCTATGAACCTGGCACGTATCGGCAACAAGTATATCACCGACTGCGAGCCTTGGCACGTGGCCAAGACAGACATGGAGCGCGTTAAGACTATTCTCTATATCTCGCTTCAGCTTGTGGCCAACCTTGAGATTGCCTTCGAGCCATTCCTCCCGTTCAGCTCTGCCAAACTGCGTGAGATGCTCAACGTCTCGGAAACCGAGTGGGATCAGCTTGGCAGCACAGAGCTTCTTAAGCCGGGTCATCAGCTTGGCACTCCTGCCTTGCTGTTCGAGAAGATTGAGGACGAGGCTATCAACGCTCAGCTCAAGAAGCTCGAGGACACCAAGAAGGCTAACGAGGCAGCATCGTATGTGGCTGCTCCGATAAAGGAGAATGTAGACTTCGAGACCTTCGAGAAGATGGATATACGTGTTGGTCATATCAAGGACTGCCAGAAGGTAAAGAAGAGCAAGAAGCTCCTCCAGTTCACCATCGACGATGGTTCGGGCAAGGACCGCACTATCCTCAGCGGCATCGCTGCCTACTATGAGCCAGAGCAGCTCATTGGCAAGGACGTACTGTTTGTTGCCAACTTTGCTCCGCGCAAGATGATGGGCATCGAGAGCCAGGGTATGATTCTCTCGGCTGTAAACTTCGACGGCACCCTTAACGTTACATCTGTACTCGGAAACGTTAAGCCGGGCTCGCAGGTGGGATAAGCCGGCTATACATTAATAATATAATAAAAACGGCAATTACACGTTGTAGATTCGTGTAATTGCCGTTTCTGTTTTGTATACTTTATATTATTCCTTTTTTCTTCAGCTCCTCGGCTACGGTACACAGTTCGTCGTACCACTCTTTGCCGAAGCGTCTTACAAGCGGACCCTCAAGGAATCGGTATACTGGCAGACCCAGCTCCTTGCCCTTTGCCACAGCGTCGCGGCACACATCCCATTGGTTGTAGTTAATGGCAATGGTTCCGTCCTTGAACTTCTTCTCGCGGATAGGGTAGAGAGCGCACGATATTGGTTTGACAAACGAGGTCTTGCCCTGACGGTAGGCACGCTCAAGAGCACAAAGGCAGCATCCGTTCTCGTAGCAGGTGAACACGCAGTCCTTGCCGCCAACGATGCTTGTAACGAGGTCGCCGTCGCGGTCGGTGTAGGCAACGCCTTGGCGGTCGACCACCGACTGAGCCTGCACCGACATATCGCCCCATACCGTGTCCAGCGCATCCTCTATGCCGCCAATCTCGTCGAGGGTTACGGGTGCACCGGCATCGCCCTCAACACAGCAAATGCCCTTGCACTTGTCGAGGTCGCAGCAGAACAGCTCTGTAAAGATATCGGACGACACAAGAATGTTGTTTACATCTATTATCATTGTCTTTATTTTTATTCTTAACTCTTAACTCCACTCTATCGGCTCTTTGCCTTGCTCCTTAAGCCACTCGTTGCAGCGCGAGAAGTGGTGGTTGCCAAACCATCCGCCACGGTTGGCAGACAGCGGCGAGGGATGTACCGACTCGAGTATGAGGTGCTTTGTGCGGTCTATCAGCGGTGCCTTGCTGCGTGCATAGCCACCCCAAAGTATAAAGACAAGGTGGTCGCGTTCGGCAGAGAGGGCACGTATTGCGGCATCGGTAAATCGCTCCCAACCCTTGCGTTGATGTGATGCTGCCTGATGGGCACGCACGGTTAGGGTGGCGTTGAGCAGCAATACGCCCTGACGAGCCCAGCGCGATAAGTCGCCCGAAGCAGGAATTGGGGCGCCGAGGTCTTGCTGTATCTCCTTAAAGATGTTTTGCAACGACGGCGGCATAGCCACACCGTCTGCCACAGAGAAGCTCAAGCCCATAGCCTGACCCGGCTCGTGATAAGGGTCTTGCCCTATAATAACAACCTTAACATCGTCGAACGGGCAAAGATTAAAGGCGTTGAAGATGAGCTTGGCAGGCGGATAGCACGTCTGTGTGGAATATTCGTGGCGCACAAAGTCGGCAAGCTGGGCAAAGTAAGGTTGCTCAAACTCAGCTTGCAGACGTTGGTGCCACGAAGGTTCTATCTTTACATTCATATAAAGCAAGAGCTTAAGTAGGCTTACTTAATAACCTTAATAGTTTTGCCCTCTGCTGTCTTAACGATGTTCAGACCCTTCTGCATAGCAGGCAACTCACGGCCAGAGAGGTCGTAGATGCGCGAAACCTTGGCAGAGGCAGTAGATACCGAGTTGATGCCAGTGGCAGTTGATGTCGACTCGAACTTGGCTTTAACGTCCATACCAGGACCGAGGAAAACGTGGATATTGCTGAGTTCGGCAACCATCTTGCCGTCCTTTATTGTGGCTTTCATAGTGATGAGCACCTTGCCACCGAGTGCGGCTGCCATATCGCTATTGGTTACAGCAGCCTCAACATTGTCTGTTGTAAGTACAAGTGCGCCGTCCTTCTCCTCAGCCTTGAGGCCTTTGGTTATTGTTACATCGCCAATAATCATATCGCCAAACTTGAACTGCTCGAGCACAAACTGGTATGTGCCGTCGTCCATCTTGCTGAATACTACGGTTGCAGGGTCCGAGTCTTTATCAATTTCAGGTATGGCAGTTGCGGTAATGTCTACTGCTATCTTACCCTTAAATGTTGTTGTCTCTACTGCTGTTGCAGCGTTGGCTGCCAATGTAACAACCATTGCGATTGCTGAAAGTAAAAATTTCTTCATAACTGTCTTGTTTTAAAAATGTTATAAGTATTGTCTGTCTATTTAATATTTATAGGTGATGTATACTTGGGGATGTTTGTCGGGAGATGTTTACTTGAGCTTGTATATCAGTCCCACACTGCCGTAGATAGGGTATAGCTTCTGCGAGATAGTCTTGAAGTCCTTCTGGAAGATGGCGCTCAATCCCCATGACAGGTCGGCATACATACCCAGACGGCGTGAGAAGTACCAGTCGGCGCCGATGTCGATGCCAAACTGCCAGTGGCGCAAGTCGTCGGTAAAGTCGTAGTCGCCACGTTCGCCCTCCACGTGTCCAAGCTCCACCTTCTGTCCTGTAGGGTTGCCCTCACGCAGATATCCGTCGTAGGCATATCCCGAGAAGTCGTTGGACATAACATAAGAGAAGTAGGGACCAGCCTTAAGGCGCACCTTGTCGGACACGTTGTAGGCTGCCTGGATGGGCATGGTTACCATCCACTGCTCCACTTTAGTCAATACGTTGCCGGTGAACATACCCTCTATCACCTGGTCGCCGTAGCGCATCTCCATGTGGTAGTTCTTAACCTTGGCGTCGGTCTCCATACCCTTGTTCTCGTAGTGGAATCCGGCGATGATGCCCCACTGCGCGGTAAGGGGCTTGTAGGCATCGAGACCTATAAGGCTGTTGTTCTTAAGCTTAAACTTCTCGAGCGAGCGTATCTCGGCAGGCATACCTACCGGAGCCGTTCCGCCGATGTTGTAACCAAGTCGAACTTGGTAGTGCAGGTCGTCGAATATATCTATGCCGAAGCTCTGTACCGTGCACAGCACGAGCATAAGGGCAGAAAGGATGTATCTTTTCATTTCTTGTTGCGGTATAATTGTTTTACTCTTCCATTATCACTTTCACCTCGTCGATGAGCAGCTCGCTGCCCACTGCGCCTACAAACTCGGCACCGCCCACACTCGATGTGAACACAACCGCCATGCTATAGCCGCCTTCAGCAAGCACCTGCGGGTCGAAGTTGGCAATGTATTCAAAGTTCTTGCTGAACTTGTGCCATCCTCCTTCGGTCTTGTCTAATGGCCCGACGAGGGCGAGAGCCACAATCTGCTCGCTTGTCTTTACGTTCGATCCGTCAAGATAGAAGGGTGTGCCGTCTGCCTTGCTGTTGCGGAAGAGCACAGCGTAGATGTCGCCTTGATCGATGCCCGGCACTTCCTTGCCAGCCTTGTCGGTGATGGTTTTGCCCGGTGTATACTGATAGTAGCCGGTTAAAACCAACGGTTTCTTGTTGACAACGCAGTATGGTCCGTCGCCAAAGTGGGTCGCTTCGAGTGGCCTTTTAGTAGCCTTATTTGCATCGAACGAACCAGTGAAGAGGTTGCCGGCAGCTATAGGCATCTTGAAAATTGCTCCACCTTCGCCGGTAGAGCGTGTTGTAAGCTTTACGCCTTTGCCCTCGTAGCCATTCTCGTAGGGTGCTGTAGGATACTCGTAAGGAGAGGCATTGCCGCCAACGATGGCGAAACCGCTGTTGCCCGAAGCCCAGTTGAGCATGTCGGTGCCGTCTTCGGTCTTGTCGGTCCAGATGTAGTAGCGCTCTCTGTCTGGCTCCATAAGCAGGTTCTCGAAGCTGAACTGGGTAGCTGCCGAGGTCTTCTCGTCAAATCGCACGTTGTATGTCTTCTGCCAAGCGCCATTCTCAGAGGTAACGGTATAGTTCACCGCCCCCTTCGAGAAGTCGTGTACAGAGCCGTTGGCAGGCGATATTGTTGCTCCTTCGGTCAGTTGGAATTGTGGTGCAAGGGCAGTGATGTTGGTGCCTTTGCGCACAGAGAATATTATGGTGCGTGACGTTTCATTTGTTGTGGCAATGCTGTCTGTTGGCTTGACAAATATCTCGAGTGGATTGTCGACATGCAGATATGCCATCTCGATGTCACATTCGGCATTAAGGGGTTCGTCCTTAAAGCACGACGTAAGCAGCGAACACGCTGCGGCGGCGAGTACTAAAAGATTGATTTTTGACATTATTGAATATACTTTAAATTGCAAAGATAGGTTATTTCGTGCAGTGTACCAAGACTTTTAGTTGTTTTTTGTGGTTCATATTGGATTAACATTTGTTTTAAAAGGAGTTTTGTTGGGGCTGTTTTAGAGTTGTATAGACACTTAAATGTTGCCTCCTATAGTATAAGCTTCTACGACCTAACTTTATTTAACTTGCAAATTTGCTATTGGAAATAACTCTTCCATAAACCTCACTAACTTTGCAACCGAAACTAAACAGAGCAACGAAACACACAAAAACAATATATAAGTTACTTGATAGTCTTAATCTTTTAAAATTTAAATCTAACATCATGGAGAACGCAAAAATGGTTGCCGCAGTCGCGGCAACCGCTTTTAACGAACAAACTGTATCTACTTTCTATGTGCTCGAACCCTATACGGGTCAGCCGGCAAGGTCGGTGTACGACCTTCTGCCGTCTACCATGCTTAGCGAGCACTTCGCCCTTCGCGAGTTTGTGGTGTCTGGCACAGCCATACGTCACGGCATCGACAACATGCCACCTGATGATGTTGTGGAGCGTCTTGAGGCTTTGTGCTGGGAGGTATTGGAGCCACTGCGCCATAGGTTTGGCAAAATCCGCATAACGAGTGGCTATCGTTGTGCCGAGGTGAACAAGCTTGTTGGTGGCGTGCCTACGTCGCAGCACGTAAAGGGAGAGGCTGCCGACATTAGCGTCGGCAACCTTGACATGGGGCGTAAGATGTACGAATACGTGCGTACCAACCTCGACTTCGACCAACTGATACTCGAGTATAGACGCAAGACGGGGGCTTGCTGGCTGCACGTAAGCTATCGTGGCGACGGCAAAAACCGCAGACAAGCGTTTGAAATTAAGAGTTAGGAATTAGGAGTTACGAGTTGGTTGCAGCTTCGCTGCAATTACGAGTTACGAGTTACGAATTACGAGTTATGAATTATGAATTCTCTAATTCTTAATTCATAACTCTTAACTCTTAATCGGCGTAGCCGACAACTCGTAACTCTTAACTCCTAATTCCTAATTCCTAATTCCACTCTATCGGCAATCGCTACCGGGTCGATGTTGTTAAGGCAGGCATAGTCGCCGCGCAGACATGGGCGGTTGCCATAGATAGAGCAGGGACGGCAAGGCATATCGAGCTGAACGGCATCGTCTACCGACTGATTCCATCCCATAAAACCAGCGTAAGGGTGTGTTGCGCCCCACACACTCACGACGCGGGTTCCGCATATCGAAGCCAGGTGCATATTGGCACTGTCCATCGACACCATTGTGTCGAGCTGGCTCATCACTATCATTTCCTGCTGCAACGAGCCGAGCAGAGCCGACACGTTGAGGCAATTCTTATAACGGTTACACCAATCGTTGAGCACATCCATTTCCTTCTGTCCACCGCCAAACAGCATTATACGGCACGACGGGTGTCGACGTATAATCTCGGCTATCACCATTTCCATTTTCTCGACGGGATATATCTTGCCGCTATGTGCTGCAAACGGAGCTATGCCTATCCACTGCTGAAACATCTTCTTCTCGCCAATGCTGTCGAGCACGGGTCGCAAGTTGGCACCCGTTGGGGGGAAGATTGATTCGAAGTCGAGCTTGATGGGATAGCCCAACCGTGCCAGCACGTCGGCATAATTCTCAAAGGATGTCGGCAGTTGTTGCAGCTTCTTGTCCTTTTGTGATATAAGCTGACGGCGCTCGCGGCGGTGCTTGTCGATATGCTCTACACGATAGCGTCCCAAGTTGAACCTCATGCGCAGGTAAGACGAGCGCAGGATGTTGTGCATATCGGCAATGGCGGTGAAGTTTTTGGCCACCAAACGGCGGTAGAGGGCATTAAGTCCAGACACTCCGTGGTATTCACCCTTCAAGTCGGCCTCCATAAACCCAACATTGGGTGCAAGTTCGTCGAAGAAGGGACGGGCAAACGGGCGGCTCAGTACCGTGATGCGTAGGTCGGGATACTGCTTAGCAAGCGAGCTCACCACGGGCACAAGCATGGCAACGTCGCCCATTGCCGAGAAGCGCATTATAAGGAGATGGTCTGTTTTCATTGTTTAGGTTTAGATAAGAGTGTGTGTGCTCTACTTCTTGTAGAGCACAGGGTTTGTTGACGGGTCGTTGTACATCTTCATCTGGCGATAAACCTTCATGTACTTGCGTCCTGCCTCGATGTCGTCCAGCAACTGGTCGATGGCAAGCGAGAGGTCGCGCTGCTGCTCAAGCAGAACGTCGAGCTTGGCCTTGCACTTCATGCGGTGCTCTTCTGTAGCGTCGGTGCGCTCAGCCTGCTCGCGCATGTGGTAAATCTTGAGGGCGAGGATAGAGAGGCGGTCTACAGCCCAAGCCGGGCTCTCGGTGTTGAGGCGTGCGTCTGGCTGTATGTTTACGTCGCTGTACTTCTGACGGAAGTACGAGTCGATTTGCTCAACGAGGTCGGTACGGTCTTGGTTAGAGCGGTCGATGCGGCGCTTCAACGACAGAGCCTCCACCGGGTCGATGTGCGGGTCGCGGATGATGTCCTCGAAGTGCCACTGCACAGTGTCTATCCAGCACTTAAGGTAGAGACGGTTCTCTATCTCGTCGCGCTCGTATGGGTTGTTGATAGGAGTCTCGATGTCGTCCTTAATGTGATAGTCGGCGATAGCCTTGTTGAAAATGTGGTTGCAAAGTTCTGAGAATGACATATTCTATAAGAGTTTGTTATTAATATTAAGATTTAGGGTGTAACAGTTGTCTCTTTGTTGTTATTATGCAAAGATAGTGCAAACCGAATGCAGAATATCAAGCTTGCTTGAATATTATGCTGAGGTGCAGCCTATTTTATGCAAATATAAGGTAAAACAGGCAAACTGCCAAATAATGAACGGCTTTTTTATATAAAGATACTATTTTGTATTGAATTAGCAATCCGCAAAGCCAAAAATGTTGGTATAAGGCAAACGCCCAGTAAGGGCAGTGGCGCTTGTTTGTAGCACTTAAGCCTTTACTGGGCGTATGTTATAAAGTGATAGTTTTACTTTACGGTGATGAGATAGTAGTTCTTCTTGCCACGCTGAACGAGCAGGTACTTGCCGTCGATAAGGTCGTCGGCAGTAACCACGCGGTCGAAGGCGGCGAGCTTCTCCTTGTTTAGCGATACGCCTCCGCCCTGAACGAGCTTGCGCATCTCGCCCTTTGAGCCGAAGATCTTGACCTCGTCGCTGGTGAAGATGTCTACAGCCGGCTGTCCGAGCTGGTCCTTGTCGAGTGTGAAGTGAGGCACACCCTCGAAGATAGAGAGCAGTGTTGCCTCGTCAAACTTCTGCAGAGTCTCCTTTGTTCCCTTGCCGAAGAGTATGCTTGAAGCCTCCTGAGCTGTCTCGAGGTCCTCACGCGAGTGAACCATTGTTGTAACCTCCTCTGCCAAGCGCTTCTGCAGGATGCGTCGGCCTGGGTCTTCCGAGTGCTCGGCTATGAGCGCGTCGATAGTCTCCTTGTCGAGGTCGGTGAATATCTTGATGTACTTCTCAGCCTCCACATCGCTAACGTTGAGCCAGAACTGGTAGAAGGCGTACGGTGTGGTGCGCTGTGGGTCGAGCCATACGTTGCCACTCTCAGTCTTGCCGAACTTCTTGCCGTCGCTCTTTGTGATAAGCGGGCAGGTAAGACAGTAGGCCTCGGCGTCGTTGCCAAGGGTGCGGTGTATAAGCTCTGTACCAGTGGTCATGTTGCCCCACTGGTCGTTGCCGCCGAGCTGAAGGCGTATGCCGTACTTCTGATACTGATAGAGGAAGTCGTAGCCCTGTAGCAACTGGTATGTGAACTCGGTGAAAGACAGTCCGTCGCGTGCCTCTCCGTTGAGACGCTTCTGTACAGAGTCCTTAGCCATCATATAGTTCACGGTGATGTGCTTGCCCACCTCGCGGGCAAAGTCGAGGAAGGTAAAGTCCTTCATCCAGTCGTAGTTGTTCACAAGCTCTGCCTTGTTGGGGTCTGAGCTGTCGAAGTCGAGGAACTTAGCCACCTGCTTCTTGATAGCCTCCTGGTTGTGGTAGAGGGTATCCGAATCGAGGAGGTTGCGCTCCTGGCTCTTGCCCGAAGGGTCGCCAATCATACCTGTTGCGCCGCCCACAAGCAGATAAGGCTTGTGTCCGCAACGCTGCAGATGACGCAGCATCATGATGCCGCATAGATGGCCAATGTGCAGAGAGTCGGCAGTTGGGTCGGTGCCCAGATACGCAGACACCATGTGGGTATTGAGATATTCCTCAGTACCGGGCATAATCTGCGCGAGCATGCCGCGCCAGCGCAGTTCTTCAACGAAATTTTTTGCCATTGTTATGTATGTTTTAACTGATGTTTTGTTATTGGGAAGAGCCTTATGGCACCGGGTCGTACCCCGATCCGCCCCATGGGTTGCACCTTAGTATGCGCCAGATGGATAGCGCCATACCCTTAAAGAAGCCGTGTTTAAGGAGTGCTTGGCGTGCGTATTCCGAGCAAGTGGGCTGGAAGCGGCACGATGCCGGGGTGTATGGGGTTATAAACTTCTGATAGAAGATGATTGGTTGTACCGTAAGCCAAGCCAAGAAGCGTGAGAGGCTGCGTAGAATCTGCTTTATATCCATATCTGCGTGGGCTTTATATCCATATCAGCGTGGGCTTTGACGTTTTACATCTGCTTAGAGGCATCAGCCTTGGGGGTTAGGGCATGAAGCTTCTCCCTAAGTCGGTTGAGCAGACTCGTCATACGCTGTTCTACCTCAGCCGTGTCGAGCATGCGGTCGGCAGTCCAGATAAAGCACATGGACAGCTTTAGGTGTCCAGTCTTGTCAAGCTCGTCTGTAAGGATGTGCTTGTTGAGGCGGTAAGCCTCGCGCACTTGGCGCTTGATGCGGTTGCGCTTGACGGCACGCTTGAAGAATCGCTTTGGCACACTTACCATCATCTGCGCCATAGGCTCTTTCTTCGGTGCTGGCTGCTCATCCGGCTGCGCCACGGGTTCGCCATCGTTCTCGCCCCTCTCTTCAGCCATGTAGACCACACGGAGCGGCGATGCCGTCATAGCCTTAGAGCCGCCTCCGCGAAAGAGCCGGTCTATCTGCTTCTTGCTGTTGATGCGCTCCGATTGAGGGAGTGAGAATGTTGGTGAAGTCATTTTCTTGTTTTACTTGTTTACTCGTTTACGTACAGCATGCCCCGGGCACGCCATGCTTGAGCTACTTGTCGTTCTCAAGATACCAGCGCAGAGCAGCTGTCATCGAAGGATGTTCCTTTGTAGGAGCCTGGAGGTCGAGACGGAATCCCTCGTCTTCCACAGCCTTTGCTGTAGCCGGGCCGAATGTGGCGATGCGCACGTCGCCCTGGTTGAATTCGGGGAAGTTCTTTGTAAACGCCTTGATGCCGGTGGGGCTGAAGAACACGAGCATATCGCAGTCGAATGTCTTAGCTTCCTCTTCGGTAAAGTCGTTGCTCACGGTGCGGTACATCACACACTCCTTGTGGTTGAGCTTCTTGGTGTCGAGCAGTCGCTGCACGTCGTCGTTGTGCACCGAGCTCAGCGGCACGAGATACTTCTCGGTCTTGTGCTTAACCATAGTGGGGAGGAGCGAGTCGATCTTGCCAGTATTTCCGAAGAAAACCTTACGCTTGCGGTACTGCACGTACTTCTGTATATAGAGTGCAATAGTCTCGGTTACGCAGAAGTACTTCATATCTTCCGGGATAGTGATGCGCATCTCCTTTGCCAACTTAAAGTAGTTGTCTATTGCGTGACGCGATGTAAATACCACAGCGGTGAAATCCAAAAGTCCGATTTTCTGCTGGCGGAACTCCTTTGTGCTTAGTCCTTCAACCTTGATGAAGGGGCGGAAAACGAGTTCTACACCGAAGTCATTGGCAATGTCGTAGTAAGGCGACTTTTCGCTCGATGGTTCGGGCTGGGAAATCAAGATTTTCTTTATCATTTGTCTATCTAATATATATATATCGTGAATGTATGTATGCTATGTCAGAAATTCACTTTCAGACAGTTGCCTATAATGTCGAGTACACCTAACAACATCATGAGAGGCAATAGTTCAAGCGTGCAAAAGTACAAAAAAATCTGCAAAGAATGGCCCGAATGTCTGAAAAAGATGATGTACGACTTGTAAAGTGCCAGCATTTTGAACAATGCTATCACCGCACCGGTACAAACAAGCGTTGTTTCAACCGGCACTTCGAAATAGGCTTGCAGCATAACCGCAGGGAATATGCACACGCCCTCCATAGCCAAGAGGAAGAGGTACGACTTCATCCAGATGTCGTTGAGGCGCCTGTCGAAGAACACCCAGCCCGTTATCCAGTAGGCTGCCGACTTAAGCAGCACGTAGACAAGATTGATAAGCGCAAAGACACCTATCACCTGATATTGGTCGATGATGAAGGTGTCGGTTACGCGTATCTGTAAGTGGAAGAAGTACATCAATGCAAAGAGCAGACAGCTCTGCAGCACGAAGAAGAACTGCACGCGCACCTCTCCCGACGTCTCTGTAATGCCCGATGTGCGCTCGTCGTGCGGTGGGCGGAAGAAGTGGCGAGCTTGCTTAACTATAAACCTCTTCGACTTGGCAAAGGCTATTGCGGCGATGATGAAGCAGAACAGCAACAAGCCAGTGATGACATTATCGCGTGCTATGCTGTAAGGCACCGGGTCGCCGGCAACGCCTTGGCGTCCTCCGAAGAGCTCGGGGTTGAAGTAGGGCTGTCCGTGCAGAAACGAGTCGCCCTGAAACTCGGGCATGCTTATGTCGCGCCACGAGCGTCCAGCCGTATGTCCGGGCAGATGCAGCGTGTCTGGCTGCTGACTCCACGTTATCTCCGACGGCTTGATGTTGGCCTGTATAGCCGAGTCTTGCTGTTCGGGTGTGGCGTTTTTAGGCAGCCACGACAACACCTGGGCAGGCGTAAGCTGGTGGTGCTGCCTTGGTGTGGCAGCGCCGCCCACTTGTCCGTCCTCGTTGAGGAGAATCTCCTCGGTGTGTATGGAGTCAGAAGCGAGAGTGTTCATCTTATCGAATTAATGGTTGTTCGTTACAGTCCGAATTCTTTCTTGATATCGTCCACGCGGTCGAGCTTCTCCCAGGTAAAGAGTTCCACCTCCATAACCTTGGTCTCGTGGTAGCGTGATGTAAAGGTCTTCTTTACCACCTCGTTCTTGCGGCCCATGTGTCCGTAGGCTGCAGTTTCGCGGTATATAGGCTGGCGCAGCTTGAGCGAGCGCTCTATAGCCTTAGGACGGAGGTCGAACAGCTTGCTTATCTTCTGTGCAATCTCGCCGTCGCTCATCTTTACGTTAGAGCGTCCGTAGGTGTTGACGTAGATGTTTACAGGCTCTGCCACACCGATGGCATAGCTCACCTGAACCAGCATCTCGTCGGCAACGCCGGCAGCCACCATGTTCTTGGCTATGTGGCGGGTAGCGTATGCAGCCGAGCGGTCTACCTTAGAAGGGTCCTTGCCCGAGAAGGCTCCGCCGCCGTGGGCGCCCTTGCCGCCGTATGTGTCTACGATAATCTTGCGGCCTGTAAGACCAGTGTCGCCGTGAGGGCCACCGATAACAAACTTGCCTGTTGGGTTGACAAAGTACTTGATGTCGTCGTTGAACAAGGCAAGCACCTTTTCGCTGTGTATCTCCGCCTTGACGCGCGGCATAAGGATGTTGAGCACGTCGTCCTTAATCTTGGCAAGCATGCGCTCGTCGTCGTCGTCAAACTCGTCGTGCTGTGTCGACACAACGATGGTGTCGATGCGCTGTGGTATGCCCTCCTCCGAGTATTCTACCGTAACCTGGCTCTTCGAGTCGGGACGCAGATAGGTCATCTCCTTGCCTTCCTTGCGTATGTCGGCAAGCACCTGCATGATGTGCTGTGCCAGGTCGAGTGTTACAGGCATGTAGTTCTCGGTCTCGTTGGTAGCGTAGCCGAACATCATACCCTGGTCGCCGGCGCCCTGCTCTTCTTCCTCGGCACGGCTTACGCCACGGTTGATGTCGTCGCTCTGCTCGTGTATGGCTGTGAGTACGCCACACGAGTTGCCGTCAAACTGATACTCCGACTTCGAGTAGCCAATCTCGTTGATGGTCTTGCGTGCGATAGTCTGCAGGTCGATGTACACACCCGAGCGCACCTCGCCCATGATTACTACCTGACCGGTTGTTACAAACGACTCGATAGCGCAGTGTGCGTTGGCGTCGTAAGCCAGGAACTGGTCGACGAGAGCGTCCGAAATCTGGTCGGCTACCTTGTCAGGATGGCCTTCTGAAACTGATTCTGATGAAAAAAGATAATTCATTTTTTCCAATTTTTAAATTTAAAAAATTAGTGGAAAAACACCAATTACCGCTGCATAGCCAACCTTCCGTCATTATTGGCGGCACGCTGATGTATGGAGCGTGACGTACAGAAAGCCGTGCTTATGCCTTGCAGTTTTAGCATTTTTTAGTGTGGTTGCAAGCAGCCAAATTCTTCCACATAGTTATACTTATAATGAAATCGGGTGCAAAGGTACTGCAAAAAAATGACGTGGCGAAATTATAAGGGGCTTATTTGTGGTTTGTTGGGGGATTATTTATGTTTCGTGTAATATCTTGGCTTATCACATACTATAATACATACTATAATACATACAATATCAATATAAAAGATAAAGAGTTGCTAAAAATAGTGACAAATCTGCCAGTATCGGCGTATTCCGTTGATTATCAGCGGTATATCGGCTGTCACATTGACCTTACACAGCCCCCTATGTGCCATGCCATCTAACAGCCACCAACACCAATGTGCCAGCCTAAATCTCGCAGCTTGCGCTTATCCCTCTTATGG